>ERZ778497.1245-NODE-1245-length-17207-cov-6.488923_pt1 | contig 17207 bp, 18 predicted proteins | sample MGYA00509938_ERZ778497 | MGnify/ENA primary metagenome ERZ778497 (study PRJEB29527, sample SAMN07138969) | mouse gut metagenome | material: feces | host: mouse | place: China:Nanjing | collected 2016-01-25 ... | reverse complement strand
CTTTTACAGAAGCCCTTGTGGCAAATGACCGGCGAGGAATTCATGTTCCTCTCCAAAACCGCCTCTCAAAATGATGAGGCAAAAAATCAGGACTCACCGCCTCAGTCAAACTCAGAGAAGAAATATGTCTATGGCATTGACGGAATCGCTGAGATTTTCGGATGCAGCCGCCCCACAGCCTCACGCATCAAGAAGAGCGGCAGAATCAATGCCGCAATCCGTCAGATCGGACGCAAGATAGTGGTGGATGTTGAACTTGCCCTTTCTCTTGCAGGGCAGAAGAAGGAGGCTCGCAGATGGACACGATGAATGACCCGCTCGGCGGCTTCATCGCCGAAGTGGAGAGCGGAGCCGGACTGCAAGCAGTTGACCCTGTGATAATGCGATATGAGAAGATGTGCAATGAGGCGCAGCTCGACATCGACAAGGAGGTGCCACCGCCGCCGGTTGCCATTTATATCGGCGATTCACCTGCCTGTACCTTTGGTAATTTCAGTGCCTCGATCGGCAAGCCCAAAGGCAAGAAGACTTTCAATGTGTCGGCGATGACGGCAGCGGCGATGACCAATTCCACAATCCTGAATTATCGAGGCAACATGCCTCCGAACCAGAACGGCATCCTCTACTTCGACACCGAGCAGAGCACCTATCATGCTTTCCGTGTGTTCAAGCGCATAGCCCGTCTGACCCGCAGGAGCAATCAGGAAATCAACGAGAGGATAAAGTATTTCGCTCTGCGCAAGTATTCTGTCGAAGACCGCATCGGTATGATTGACTATAAGATACGCAATACCCGGGCAGTCGGACTGGTAATCATCGACGGCATCCGCGACCTAATGCTTGACATCAACAATCCCCGTGAAGCCACCCTTATAGTCAACTATCTGATGAAATGGACGGAGGAATTCAATCTCCATATACATACCGTCATTCACCAGAACAAGGGAGACGAGAACGCACGCGGTCACATAGGAACAGAAATCAACAACAAGTCTGAGACCGTGCTTCGTGTCGAGAAAGACAAGAACGATGATGCCATCAGCACCGTCGAGGCGGTCTATATCCGTGATGTCTCTTTCCCTTCATTTGCCTTTAGGATTAACGACGAGGCTTTGCCGGAACTTATCGCCGATTATGAACCATCGCCGAATTCCAAAGGCAACGAGGCTTGGGATCCGTATCATGACATAACCGAGGATACGCATCGCAGTGCTCTCGATTCTGCTTTTCCTAATCCGGATACATTACTCCGACATGGCGAACTCATGGATGCCTTGCGCGACGCATACGCTGACGAGGACATTGAACTAAGCGATTACAAGCTTAAGATTCTGATAACCTTTCTAAAGAACAAACGGATGATCGAGCAGGTGGACAAGGGCAAGAAGAAGGGCAATCCGTACCGCTACCTTCAGGATTTTTACTATTGAAAAAGTTAGTTGGATGAAGCGGGCTTATATATACACGACACCTCAACCAACCAAATTTTGACAGTAAGCGAACAGCTCCCCCGATGTGGCAGGATGACAAGCTGGGCTTGCCCAGATATAGCCCATTAGCCAACGTATGCAAAAGAAGGGAAAACAAAAGCGGAGAAAATACATATAAGTGCTTATTATTAAGTGTTTCCGAAAATCGGATGATTTCTGTTACATTCCTTAAAAATCACTATTATTCTTCATTTTTGTTACCTGAAACGATACTCGTTTGCGGATTATTTTGTACCTTTGCAGGTGAATATAAGACACTGAAGGACAATGGGAAGAAAAAGGAAATCACCGGTGGAGAAATCCCCGTTCAAGTTGCGCCGCCGCAAATTGGCGGACGGACGCATATCCCTGTTCCTCGACCGCAGCGTGGACGGCGGGCACGAGTACGAGTTCCTGCAACTCTATCTCCTGCCCGAAACCTCTTCTACAGCGAAGCGTCAGAACGCGCGCACGCTCCGGGAAGCGGAAGAAATCTTGCATGCGAGAACCGAAGCCCTGTTGAATGCAAAGGCCGAGACGGAACTTGCCGGTTCCGGTACGGGGATACTCCTTTCGGACTGGTTGCAGACCTGTTATGACAACCACGAGAAACGCGGCTTAAGAGACATGGGCAGCATCAGCAACGTGAAAAAGGCTTTGCATATGTTTCGTCCCGACACCCGCCTTTCGGATATTGACAGGCAGTTCTGCCTTGACATGATTGACTGGTTCCGAAACACATACAAGCACCGCCTGACAGGGAAACCCATCAGCGCGAGAACCGCAGACACCTATTGCCAGACTTTCCGCACCATGCTCAACGAGGCGGTACGTGAGGGGCTTATGGACAAGAACCCGTGGAACAGGCTTGAGACCATCGAGAAAATAAAGAAGCCGGAGAGCAAACGCGAGTACCTGACCATTGACGAGATACGGAGCATGATTGCCACCGACTGCCCCAACGAACTTGTGAAGAGAGCCTATCTGTTCTCCTGTTTTACTGGTCTTCGCATCAGTGATGTCAGGGACCTCAAATGGGGCGATATTTACCACGAGAACGGGCAGACATTCGTTTCGGTCGTGATGAAGAAGACCACCAAGCCGCTATACATTCCCCTGTCAGGACAGACATTGAAATGGATGCCCGAAAAGGGAGATAGCACCTTTGATGATTATGTGTTCGGCAACCTCGTCAATTACGGCAACGTGAACGAGAACCTGAAAAAGTGGGCGGAGGCGGCAGGAATAAGGAAGCACATCTCCTATCACACGAGCCGGCACAGCTTCGCAACGATGATGCTCACCCTCGGAGCGGACCTGTACACCGTATCGAAACTGCTGGGGCACAACTCGGTCAAGCACACCCAGATATACGCGAGGATAATCGACCGGAAGAAGGACGAGGCGGTAAACCTCGCCGATTCCGTATTCTGAAATCATAAACTGTAACACCTTATTATATTTATATATGGCGGCAAACGGCAAAAAGACAAAACTGAAGGAACCTGTGAAAGTGCGCACCAAGAAACTTGCGGACGGTTCTGAGTCATACTATCTTGATATCTATGTGGACGGCAAGAGGCAGTACGAGTTCCTGAAACTCTACCGTCTTCCCGAAATCAACGCCCGTATCAAGGAACAGAACAGGGCTACGCTGGCGGCGGTGGAGACCATCAAGTCAAAGAGGATAATCGAGCTGACCAACAACAAGGCCGGTCTGAAGAACACATCCGGCAGGTCAAAGATGCTGCTGGCGGACTGGATGCAGACATTCTATGATGAACAGAAGCGCAGGGGCGTGAGAGGTGTGAGACTATTAGGTACGGTTTCCAACCTTGTTTCCACTTATATCGGCAAGAACAAGGTGCGCATGGGTGACATAGACAAGGATTTCTGTGTCGCCTTCATACGCTGGCTCCAGTCCGAATACAAGACCACGTGGGGCAATCCGCTGAGTCCGAAAAGCATGTCGGATTATGTCGGCTACTTCAGCACGGCATTGAATGCGGCGGTCAGGGCTGACATCATTCCCGAAAACCCGTTCATGTCGCTTACCCCGACCGAGCGTATCAAGGTGCCGGAGAGCAAGCGCGAGTTCCTTACCGTGGATGAGATAAAGACCCTTATAACGACGGAGTGCCCGAGGGAGGATGTGAAACGTGCTTATCTTTTCGCCTGCTATTGCGGTCTCAGGCTAAGTGACATTTACGCACTCCGCTGGCGTGACCTGTCCAAAGACGGCGAACAGTGGCGCGCGTCTGTCGTGATGCAGAAAACCACGACCCCGATATTCCTTCCCCTTTCCTCGCAGGCGATGAAATGGATTCCTGAACGTGGCGATGCCCCGGATGACGGCAAGGTGTTTGACGGGCTGATTGCCGAACCGAACATAAACAAGGTGCTGGCAAAGTGGGTGAAAACGGCGGGTATCACCAAGAAAATCACCTACCATACGTCGAGGCACAGCTTCGCAACGATGATGCTGACATTGGGCGCAGACCTTTATACAACGAGCAAGTTGCTCGGCCACTCCAATGTGAAGACAACACAGATATACGCAAAGATCGTTGACAGCAAGAAAGTCGAAGCCGTAAATCTTGTTGATGGCGTGTTCGACTGAATAATTTGCCGAGATTTGACTTTTTCGCACCTGTTTCAGCCGGTTGTAGTCAAAACTCGGCATTTTTCTTTGTACGCGCGATTGAAATTCTTGTTTTCTGCGCAGAAAACAAGAATTATTTTGTAACTTTGCACCAAATTTTAAAATGACAATGGTTATAAGGGACAAAGTTAAACAGGAAATAGACCGCCTGCCGGAAGGCGTTGTGGTATCAGCTTCCGATTTTGACATACCACGGCAATACCGCGCAACGCTTGTCAAGGCACTCAACCAGTTCGAGCATGCCGGTGTGATAAAGCGTGTCTCAAAAGGGCGTTACTACAAACCACGCACATCACGTTTCGGAGAGCTGCTTCCCCCGGAAAAAGAAATCGTGAGGGACTTCCTTGAGAAGGACGGCAACACCATCGGGTACATCACAGGTACACGGGCTTTCGCAAGTCTGGCATTGACTACCCAAATATCATCGGTTATCATGGTCGGCACGAATGTTTCCCGACGCCCGCTGTCCAGAGGACAATACAAAATCACTTTCCTGTTGCAGCCCAATCGTATAATAAAAGAGGACATACCACTTTTAGTCATTTTGGATGCACTCCGTCTGATAAAGGAAATTCCCGGTTCTACGACCGATGAGGCAATGTCGCAAATAACAGTCTGGATAAAGGATTTGTCCGGGACGGACAGGAATCGGCTACTGGAACTGTGCAGGGCATACAAACCGTATGTCAGGGCGCAGCTTGGAGCCATACTTGAATATCTGGATTTCCCGGTTGAAGATTTGCTGGAAACACTGAATCCCGTAACCCGCTACAAGCTGGGTATATCTCCAACCGTATTGCCTACAATCAAAAACTGGAACATCGTATGAAACTGCACACAGACCAACAGCTGTTTAAGGATGCCATAAACTTCGCGTCACGTCCGGCAACTGACGGAGGCCTGGGCATCAGCCCGCTGTTTATCGAGAAAGACTACTGGGTCAGCCGTTCTCTGAAACTGATGGCTGAGCATGACAAAGACGGACGGGCAGTGTTCAAAGGCGGAACAAGTCTGTCCAAGGCATACGGCATCGGGGCCAGATTTTCAGAGGATATAGATGTGGCTATTTCTGACGCATGGACTTTGAGCGGCAATCAGCTGAAAAACCTGATACGCAAAACAGCCCATGACATGACAGAGGGACTGGATGAGATTCACATACCCGGAAAGACAAGCAAAGGCTCACACTATTATAAGGCCTATTATCACTATCCGCAGATTATGGAGTCATTGGCCGCCACCTCCATCAATCCGGGGCAGATACTTGTGGAAATCAATTCTTTTGCCAACCCGTATCCATCCGAATGTCGTGTTATTCAAAGTTTCCTGACCACGTTCCTGCAGCAGTCGGGCAATGAACTGTTGATAGAGGAATATGACATGCAGCCGTTTGTCATACAAGTGCTGGACAAGCGCAGGACACTTACGGAGAAACTGGTGTCGTTAATCAGATGCTCACTGGCGAATGAATACCGTTCACAGTTGTCAGCGAAAATTCGCCATTTCTACGACCTCTATTATTTGTATCATGACAAAGAGATAGGATTATATCTAGATTCGTCCGATTTCCTGAATGACTTTCACTGTCTGTTTACGCATGACAAACAGCAGTTCAGCAAACCGGAAGGATGGCAAGGACGAAACTTGGACGAATCACCTCTGCTTTCTACTTTGGAAGATGTGTGGAGAAAATTGGAACCGGTCTATCAGAAAGAGCTTCCGGAACTTGCTTATAATAAAATTCCGGACTCCACGCAAATACTTGAGAGCATTCATGCAATACTCATGTATGTGAGAAATAATAAGATTCAAGAATGATGATACAACAGATAACACAACGGTTGCAAGAGATAAACACGTTGCTTGTCACTTGCCTGCAAGAGAGCATCACCTTTGAACAGGCGATGTTGTTGTCCCAGTTCTATAAAGATTTCAATGAGACAAACCAAATTGTGACAGAGGCGGCTGCAATGTTTCAAGAAGATGCGGAACAGTTGAATGAAATTTCCTTTTCCCTTTTTTCGGAGGCTGAAAGATTCCTGTCATTAGATGTTGCAGTATTGCAGTCCGTGGATTTCGAGAACCTTTTTGAAGCGAACCTCAAACCGTTTGAATTACGTTACGAGGAAGCGAAAGATGTTGCCACCGGATTGTGGCGCGAGTATTCGGCAATGAGCAACCGGCTGGATTTCCTGCCGCTCGATTCCGAGGATTACAAGTCGCTTGACCCTTTGTGCGATGCAAAGAAAATGGAATACGACACAGCCCATGCGCGTGTGAACCTTTTATATAATGAGATACAGAAGGAACGTGACCGAACCTTCTGCGTGTATTGTTTCAAGCCGATGTTCCTTTCCGTGCTGGTCGAGAGGCTGAAAGGCATTTCGGAAAGCATCATCAGCGACATAAGAAGGATGAAGGAGGACACGCATGAGTGACGGAACACTGTTCAAAGACACATCCGTATGGATGGACACCGTTGACCTCGCCCTGTGTCTGTTCATCTACGAGGTGTGTAACGATTATCAGTTCAGGCATCTCTCTGGCTCGGACTTCGTGAACTTCATGAACCTGAAGCCAACTGTGCAGCCAGCCTACGTGCGTCCGAAAGAAAACCTGCGCATCTGCTACATGGTATTGTCCGTATCGCAGACCATCAAGCCGCGCGAGCGTGGCAGACAGTGGGCGGAGGATTTCCTGCAAAGCTGCGGAATATCCAAATCATATTACGACAAGCACCGCAACGATGTGTGCGCACAAGGCGCGACAAAAGAGAACCGGGAATACCGCAAATCCATCGACGATGCCATTCAAAAAGCCCGGCAACTGAACCGTACCCCATAACGGCCCGTCGGTTCCCCATTTGATATAACATAAGAAGATTACGGCAATGCGCCATACCGCTGAATACCAGCAGTATGGCGCATTGCTATTTTATGTACTTTCCCCATTCGGGCCACATTGTGCCACTTCAGGTACAAAGTAACTTTGCAAGCGAAACATAAGGCATAAAACAGCGGAAACGCAAGGTGTTATGCCGATTGGCAACAGGAATAAAAACAAATTGAAAGCGATATGGAAACAGAAAGAAACCTACTCACCACCACCGAGGCTGCAAAGTACCTCGGACTCAAGCCGAGCTATCTCTACAAACTGATGATGCGCCGTGCAATCCCTTATTACAAGCCCAACGGCAAACTGTGTTTCTTCTCGAAGGCAGACCTTGACACATGGCTGACAAACATCCGTGTCAAGTCGCAGGCGGAGATTGACAGCGATGCCGCACAGTATCTTGTAAACCGCCGTGCGGACAAGTAACGGACATTCAAATGAGATTCAAACATCAATCAAACAGTATTCAAAAACCATTTAAACCATTTCAGTATGAACAATGAAAACAATGTGTCGCAGGTGAACGGCAATGTTCCCTCGCAAAAGGACAACAGCGGAAAAAACAATGGCAGACAGCCCCGCGCAAGAGGCGAACTTAAGGCGGAGTTCGCCCATGTACTTGCATTCCTCAACTCCTGCACACTTTATCAGGCGGACGCCGTGCGTGTCATGGTAAGCCATGCCACGGGCAACGGCAAGTATGAAGAGATTGCCCCGGCAGACAAGCTGGCAGTAAACCGGTTCCTGAACCACGGCATGAACAAGACCAACACCCTGACGGCAGACGCTGTGATACCGTTCCGTGTCGGACGGTCGGAAGTCCTTCTTAATACCGTCACGCAGTTCTGTAACCAGGCACAGGCACTCAAGGCGACCGTCGCGCTGATGCGTATCACCACCGATGCCGAAGCAGTGAATACAGCCTTCGCCAAACTTCCTGATGACAAGTAATCCTGATAAGGTGCGACCTGCAAGCGGCTGTCATACATCTTATTAATATAGGCTAAACAGTCTAAAACAGAGATGAGATAATGCCAAAGGCAGGGCAGAAAAGGAAGAAAAAGGAGGGAAGGAAAATGAGTGGTGTTACAAGATATGCCGCTGCATTACATTTCCTGACGGTCATTCCACGCACGGCCCTCTTGCCGTTGTCCCGCAGTCCAACGGGGACGCCGCTCGCAGGCTCGCACCGGTACCTTTTGTAAAACCATCAATTACCGCTTATGAAGACTGAACAGAAATTACCCGGCAACACGGAACCGGTTAAAACCGGAGATGGAATAACTGATGCCGCCGTGAATGCGGAAGACACGGAAAACAAGAAGAATGTCAAGGAGAAACGTGATTCGACAATCTCGTTCCGTGTCAGCAAATCGCAACGGGAGAAGATTACAGGCCTTGCCGAAGAGTGCGGCATGAATCTCAGTGACTATGTGCTTTCCCGCGCATACGAATACGAGCCGAAAGTACGGCTGACACCGGAACAGGAGACAGTCCGCGAGCAGCTTGTCATCGCCCGCAGCGACTACGCGAAATACACCTCGATGCTTAACGCGATGTCACAGGACGAGCGCAGGGCGATGTTCCGTAACCAGCCGTGGATGATAGGCGCGCTCCGGCTTCTCGGCAAGACCGCTGACATGATTACGAGACTCATCAAAAAACATTTCGCCCCGAACCGCGTACCGCCGGTGAAAACTGTAACAGTACAACAAGAAATAGTATCAGAAACAGACATTAAACAGGAATCCACATGATAGGCAAAGCAAAATCCATAAGCCACGGAATAAATGACATCCGATATATTTCCGGCGAGTCGAGAAACAAGGAACGCCCGGAACTGATATACCATGTCAAGGACAACCTGCTTCCGTGCGAACTTGACGCACAAGGCGTATGGGACATGATGAAAGCCCATGCGCCGATGAAAAATAATGTTATCCGCATTGAAATCAGCCCGGCTAAGGAACATACCGAAAATTTCACCATGCAGGACTGGCAGCAGTTGTGGGATGATTTTATCCGTGAGTTTGACAAAATAGAGATGGCGAATGACGACGGAAAGGTGTATTCGCATAAGACAAACCTCGCGAACAGCATCTACACTGTGTGGCTGCATCTTGAATCCGACAGCAGGATTCCACATCTCCATGCCGCCGTGTGCCGCAAGGACAGAGACGGCAGGACTAACAACGACCACAAGATACACATCCGAGCACATGATGCGGCACAGGCTGTAGCCATCAAGCGGGGCTGGATGACAGCGATGGAAATCCACAAGGCGAACGCCGTCAAGGTTGCAGAAGACCTTATGGATATTCTGTGGGCAATGCCGTCATGGTCATGGGACGATTATGCTACAAGGATACAGGTAAAGGGTTACACACTCAAAGAACGTAAAGATGACAAGGGTGTCATAAAAGGATATACGATTGGAAAAGGGAAAGCCGTGTTCAAGGCATCCGAACTTGGCAAGGGGCGCAAACTCATGGCGTCGAAGATTGAACAGACATGGCAGAAACTTCACGGACAGTCCGAAACAAAGACTGTGCAGCCTGTCGGTAAAACCATGACAAAGACGGATGCACCTGTTGTACCTGTCGCAGCAAAGCCTGTTGCAAAGCCACTGCAACATTCCAGCGAACCTGTTGCAGACTATTCGTCATGGCATGAGAACACTTCCCGATACGAGTTGCCGCACGATGGCAATACCTCCCTGTTCTATATTCCCGATGATGTCATGCAGATGTTCAACGATGAGTTCGACTATCGCGAGACGGCGAACTGGAAAGAACTCACCGACATGGCGGTAGCCTTGTTCGTGGGGCTGTCGGCACTTGATACCGTTTCAACCGGCGGCAGCGGAGGCGGTGGTTCAAGCAATGACAATGACTGGCGCAACAAAAAAGACGAGGACGATATGGAACGCGCCCGCAGGTGCGCCCGTGCAGCGGCGGCACATATTGGCAAGAAAACGAAATCAGGACGCAAGAGATAAAGAATACACCTATGGCAAACAGGAAATACGATTACAGCGAGGATGTGCGGCAACCCGCAGAAGCCGCCTCCGAAATGGAAAAGACTTCTGAAACGGAAGAGGCAACAGCAGTATCAGCGGAAGAAGCACGGCGAGAAAGACTTGAACAACGGAACGATGCGCTTGCCAACGAGTTCCGCAGGCTCAAGCCGGAGATTGCGGATGCGCATAAAAAACTGAACAAGCTAATTGACGGAATCGGAGCATACGCAGGTACAATGATAAATCTCCATGACCTGCTTAAGGCTTCATTCCCGGTAAGGTTTACGGAAAATGACAGACAGACATTGCTGGAAGAAATCAATGCCATTGCAGACAATGCAATATCACATATTCGCAGGGAGCGCGAAAAGGCGGACAAGGACATCCGCCGCAATGAGAACCGCATATCCATGGCACAGGCGACATTCTGGTGCATGATCGCTTTGCTGCTGATACTTGCCACATTCTTTGTCCTCGTCATTTTCGCAAACATGAAACTAATTCATTCAGAGATATTGACTAAGATGATTGTTGTATATGCAGGGCTAATCGCCTTTATACTTGCGTTACTCGTCTTTGTTCTATACAAAGGAAATGATTAGATTGTGTTTCAAAAACTGACAACATCGCTATTGTGGAAAAATCCGCATACGAGTGTCAAGTATTTGGGAAGCATACCATCCTTGCCCCACAGCAATTCAATACCAAAAAGTTCGTTAGTTGTGCGGCTGATGTCAAATCCATAGGCTTCGAGAGAAGGACGTACCAGTTCGGGATGTCGGCATGGCAATCCGAGCGGGCGGGTGCAAGCCCCTTCGGGACAGTAGAGACATAACCCGACATAGGCAAAAGCTCTGCCTCCGTAAATCCGCTCCATTTCAAGCAGACGGTGTTCAAGGCGTTTCCTTTCGGGGTAAATCACCCGACGAGATTCGGTGAATGGTAAATCAGACTTGTCGGGAGTAATTTTTGTGGCTATGAGCAAAAGATTTCGATAACCATGCAACTCTTTTTCAAGGTCATGGCTGAACGGCGGGCACGCCCAGCTACGGTTGTAATTGGAACAAGCGCGGCAATATCCAATGAAGCGGTCAGCGTCTCTGAACCGACTGATATATTCATCAGTGGTAATCGGAAACGTGAAATCTTTGACCTGATATTTGAAATCACTTTCGTAAATCATTGCCTGTCTGTGATGAACGAGGCGCATAGCCGCTCGATAGATAGATTCGGAGTGCGGAACAGACGCTGAATGTGGCCGCTTGACACCATTTCAGGAACAGAAAGGTGGTATAAGGCTCCATCATCCACAAGTGCAATGGAATCGCACATCTGAAGAGCCACATCGAGTTCATGAGTCGAAAAGAGAACGCATTTACCTTGATTGTGGGCAAGAGACTGAAGCAGGGACACCAGTTCATACCTGTTGAGCATGTCAAGAAACGAGGTCGGTTCATCGAGCAGAATCACCGGCGTGTCCTGTGCCAATGCACGTGCTATCATGATGCGCTGACACTCGCCATCGCTCATGGTGTCCATAGTTCTTAGGGCATAGCTTTCCATGCCCACGGAGCGAATGGCATCCGTCACAATCCTACGGTCAATATCCTGCATCCGTCCTATCCAGTTGGTGTAAGGCGCGCGACCTATCGCCACCACATCTTCACAACGGAGATTCGGGATACGTGTACGCTCTGTAGTGACAAAAGCGAGAGTCCTGGCCAGCTCCTGAGGCTGCATACCGGAAATCTTACGGTCATTCAGCAAAACCTCGCCTGAATAGTGTCGGTTTAGTCCGGCGATGGCACGCAGAAGCGTGGATTTACCGGTACCATTCCGTCCGATAAGTGCGGTAAGCTGTCCTTTGCCGAAGGACGTGTCAACCTTGTCGAGCAGCATACATGAGCCGTAACCTATTGAAAAATCGTACAACTCTATCATACGGTCATTGATTTCTTGCGAAGCACTACCCAGACAACGACCGGGATGCCGAGAAGCGCGGTGATGGCATTGATAGGGAGTGTGAAAAGTTTGGAAACGAGGTCACATAAAACAAGTACGGAAGCACCTGTCAGAATTGTTCCTGGCAGCAGTACACGGTGGTTGCTGTTGCGGAAAAGCATCCGTGTGACATGGGGCATTGCAAGCCCGATGAAGCCAATAGGACCGCAAAAGGCGGTGACAGTTCCGGCAAGCAAGGTGGTGGAAAGGAACAGCAGCCCCCGTGAACGCCTTACGTTGAGTCCCATTGTTACGGCATATTCCTCGCCGAACAACAGCAGGTTCAGTGGCTTGATGGTCAGCACTGCGAGCAGCAGTCCGGCAAGCACCGACGGGACGAGTATAAGCATCTGTGCAGACGTCACATCGCCGAGCGACCCCATAGTCCATATCACAAAAGCCTTGAGCGATTCCTCTTTACTGAGATACTGCAATATCTGAACCACCGCTCCCACTCCCGACGAGAACATCATTCCAAGAATAAGAATAACCATGATGTCCTTGATGCAATGTCCCACGGCTGCAATAATCACCAAAACGACAGCCGCTCCAATCCATGCAGCTCCGGCGATGCCCAGTGAAGCGAATGTCGCCGACAGGCCGAACAACGGTGCGCCGAGGATAAAGAGAGCCACACCGAGACTTGCCCCGGAGCTGATGCCGAGAACATAAGGCCCGGCAAGCGGATTACGGAAAAGTGTCTGCATCTGGAGTCCGCTCACCGAGAGAGCGACACCGGCCAATAGAGCCACGACCGCCTTTATAAGTCTTATGTTCAGAATGATTTTAGCCGTGCTTCGGGGACAATCGCCGCCTGTCAGAGCGTTCCATACATCATGCAACGGCACAGAGACCGCACCTACAGCCAGATCCAGCATAAACAGGAAAGCGGTAAGTACGGTCAGAGTGACGAACAGTATGGATGTGCGTGAACGCATTTATTTCAGCTGTTTGTAATATACGAAATCTTCTTCCACCAGTTCGGGATGGAAAATCTTTACGAGGTCACGCAGCAGGATGTCGGGATTGACAACCGCCGATTCGTAGTAGTCATTGCCGCCGGCGGCATTGGTGCGGAGATTATTGTTATATATGTAGCCGTTACGGAAGCAACGAGTATCGGTGAATTTCGGGCATGAAGCCTTTAGGTCGTCAAGCGAGTTCGCCATGCCGACATTGAGCCACATGTCAGCCTGAGAAGTCAGCATATATGCTTCCTCAAGATCAATCGGCGCGGATGCGTTGCCCGTATTTTTCTGATAGATATAATTTCCACCTGCATCTGTAACCAGACGGGCTACATAGCTCTCGGTAGATGGCATGAACCAGGAATCGCCGTATGGAGTGTTGAGCATTACCGAAGGAGCGTCAAGAACGGCATCCGCCACTTTCTGTTTGAGAGCATTGTATCTCACGGGTATATCGGCAAAAACCTTTTCGCCAGCTTCACGTTTGCCAATAATTTCAGAGAGAGCTACCAGCCATTCGGCTTTACCAAGCGGTGATTCTTCAAGATAATCGCCGACATACATATAAGGTATGCCCAGTTCAGTGAGCTTCCCTTCCATCGCGCTTGCACCGTTCACTCCGTAAAGCAACACTATATCAGGATCAAGAGAAAGCAACAGCTCATAATTTATATTGCCTTCGTAGCCGACATCGCCAACGCTATCACGGCGAGCCTGAATATCAGGATTAGATATGTAGTCGATTCCTGACACTCCCACCACACAGTCAGCGGCATCAACGGCATCAAGCATGGCAATATGGGTTGATGACATTGCAACAATATGGTCGGCATCGCCCTGAAGCACCTGTCCTGTAAACCCTTCGGGAGCAGTCTCTCCGTCACGGGCTATGAACAGCTGTGTGGTGATGCTGTCGGCACCCTGCCAAGGATTTGAGACTGTTATAAGTGAGCTTTTGTGACCATCAGCACCTTTGATGTCAAATCCCGAAGCATATTCAGGAGTATAAAGCGATTGACTAAAATCCTCAATTTTAGCACTCTTGTTGCCGTTGCATGATACCATAAGCACGACCAACAATATCAAGCAGAGGAAAGAACGATAAGTTTTCATTATACAGTAAGTTATAATCAATAATTTATATTTTCAGAATGTTTGTCTTTTGCTTTGCCGAACTTCGGAGTTATGCCAATGAAAAACTCGAAGTTGATGCCGGGCATAGGACGAGACAATACAGACAGATATTCCTCGTTGAACAGGTTGTTCACCGCCAGTTTCAACTGCAAGTCCACGGGCCGGAACGACAGTCCTTTTTCAAACGAGATATTGCTCATGAAATACCGGGGCAGATGCCCGGTGATGGTATAGTCGTTACTCGACATGGTGAAACGCTCCGAGTAATAGCACCACTTGTAGAGGAAACTCCATGTACGCCAAGACAGGCGGCCGGTAAATGAAGCGGAATGTTTCGGCACATACGGGAGCTGCTTGCCCACCGACTGGTCGGCGGGTGACATTTTGTCCCCCTTGTTGATAGATGGAGTCCATGAATATGAACCGTCGATGTCAAGAAGCCATCCTTTGAACGGCTGAATAGCTATATTGGCTTTCACCTCCACACCGTAGGCATGTACTTTCTTCACGTTTCTCGGTGAGAAAAATCCCTTAGTGGTCGGCAGCCATATAATCCAGTCCTCGATTCGGGAGTCAAACCAGTTGGCACTTCCGCCGAAGGAGAAAACCCCGGCTTTGCCAGTATTGAAGCTGATACCTGCATCGTAGGTGAAGCCATGTTCGTTTTTCAGATTGGGATTGCCGCCGGGCAGGAAGTAGAGGTCGTTTAGCGTCGGGAAACGGTAGTTTCGCGACACTGAGGCTTTGAGCATGATGTTACCCGTGCGGGAAACAAGTCCGTCGATAAAGAAGGCCGGTATAACCGGTGCCCACTGGTCGCCGTACATGTCCTCGCGAAGTACCACCGACATACCGAGACGGTCAATAGGCTGCCATTTGGCAGAGGCGGAACCCGACAGCTCGATACGGCCCTTGTCGTAACCTACCACAGCTTTGTCACCGTCCTGCAGAATAATATTCTTGTCTTCGCTCCGCACGAAGTGCTGATGAGCCGAGATATTGGCTGTGAAGTACCATTTCTTGTTCGGAGAATATTCACCATCCGCCTGACCGTAGTAAGTGTTTACCCGGCTGCGTGAGCGTGTCATGGAAGCCCAGTTGTTTTCTGCCACTTCCCGCTTGTAGTCATAAGCCATCCATGTGTGGATGTAGCCGCCCTTGACAGACAGTTTGCCGAAGGAAGGATTGTCTTCGCCCTTGCCCGAAAATGTGTGATCCCATGAAAGAACGGAGCGGAACGTATGCTCACGCTGGCGGTTCTCAAAGTTGCGCTCGTTGCCGTAGTCGGTGGTGAGCATCGGAAGTTCGCGGTTGGAGTTTATGTACCATGCGTTCAGTCCGAAGCGGTCGCCCTTGTTGGTATTGTAATAGACCTCCTGAAGCAGGTGAAGGTCCTTGTAAGAGCCGGAGCGGTTACGTTCCGTAGGATTGTACTGTCCGATGATATTGTGGTCATCATCATAGATATTCACCTTTTTGTCGTGATTCACATATTTGTAATCGTTGGGTGATGACGAATAGACGGCACGGGTGGAAGAAGTCCAGTTGTCGTTATGGAAGGTAATGCGTGCGAACTCATCGAAAGTCTTGAACGAGCCAATTCCCTGTACATACTGCATGTTGAAGCCATCAGGCGCGTCTGGAATTGTGCCGAGTTTCACCAATCCACCGAGACCGCCGCCGGTCTCATTGACCGACGAAGTGCCATGAAGCAGCGATGCCTGGTCGATGAAATATGACGGTATGGTGGAAAAGTCGGTCATGCCGAGCATGGGGTTGTTGATGCGCATGCCGTTCCATGTCACCTGCGTGTGGCTGGGCGATGTTCCTCGGAATGCAACTGTGGAAAGCGTGGCACGACCGTAGCTCTTGACAAACACTGACGAGTTGAATGTGAGGATGTCCGCCATCGAGAGGGCGATGTTCTCTTTAAGCGCAAGAGAATCGAAAGTAGTTTTCTGCACACCAATATCCTTCATGGGGCGATTGGCTGTCACGACCACCTCGTCAAGCCTGTGGATACGCTGCGTTATGCTCTGTGCCGATACTCCTGCAATAGACAGGAGCTCTAATGCGATTGTTATTACTTTTCTCATTGTTCGTTTCCTCCCTTATTTCCAACAGAATGCACCGGGTATGATGCCGACATAAAATTCATCAATCAGTTTGCCCTGTGGAGAATAACGGTAAATCATTCCCTGTTGCTGGTAGTCGATGGCATCGGCGACATAGACCTCGCCGTTTACCGGGTTGATGGTAAGACCGTAATATTTGGTGTCACGGTATTCAAGGAACGGGCGCACGGGAACACGGTTCGCCGTCACATCCATGCGCCAGATGTCGTTGTTAATCCAGTAGAGGGTATCACGGGTGCCGTTAAGTTGTACTTCCGAAGGCCAGTCACCCTTTTTGAACTTGAACTGTTTTTCAACTTTGAAAGTAGCGGCATCTATGCAATAGAGCGACGGGGCTTCGTAGCCGTAGGGTGAGCCTTCGTAACCTCCGTCAGTCACCGTCCACATTTTGTCGTACTTGTCCATGACGAGCGAGGTTGGCTGAATACCTATTGTCAGCTCATCGACTACCCGGTCTGTCTCGGTGTCAATCTTGATGATGCGGTTCTGGTAACTCCAGCAGTTGCAATACACATATTTGCCGTACTGCACCATCTGTTCCGTAGAACCGCTTTCCATAGTCATTTCCGGCACCTGAATGTAGCCCGTTATCTCATACTTCTTGGGATTGATGATGAAGATGCGGTTATCCCAAAGCTGGGTGACGTATGCTTTTTCGTCACTGATGAAATGGATATACCGTGGCGATGTCAGGTTCTCTATGCGTCCTACCTCCTTGGATGTATTGAGGTCGATGGCAAATATCACATGGGAGTTATTCACCACTATCCACCCTTTGTTGTTATGGATGCACATGGACTGTGCCACATCACCGAGCTTCATGCCGTTGGCACGAAAGAACACTTCATTCTGTACCCGATTGGTTGCCGGGTCGTAGTAAGAAAGTCACTATGTTTGCATCAGATTAGCTGACGGGGCGCTCAACGG
>ERZ778497.1241-NODE-1241-length-17252-cov-4.509915_pt1 | contig 17252 bp, 14 predicted proteins | sample MGYA00509938_ERZ778497 | MGnify/ENA primary metagenome ERZ778497 (study PRJEB29527, sample SAMN07138969) | mouse gut metagenome | material: feces | host: mouse | place: China:Nanjing | collected 2016-01-25 ... | reverse complement strand
TGTTCCTCTCGGCATTGACGTGGAGCGAAGAGCTGGCCAAATATATATTTGTATGGGTAGTATTTATCGGTATGAGTTATGGGATCGGGAAAGGACTGCATATCCGCCTGGAAATTCTGGAAGAAAAACTTCCGGCAAAGGCTGCAAAAATATTATCGGTCGTCTGCAATGTGTTTTGTATTGTGATTTTTGCAGGTTTATTTCAGCCTTCTCTGGAATATCTGACTTTTCAGTGCACACAGAAAGCGGCGACCATTCCCGTTCATATGGGATATGTGGCAGCCGTCATGCCGGTCAGCCTGGTATTGTGTATCATTCGTATGGCTTTGGATATTGTAAAGCTGATGAAAGGAGGAAATGCAGAATGACTGTTTTCTTATTGACTTTTTTTGGTCTTATGCTGATTGGAACTCCCATCTGTTTTTGCATGCTTGGAAGTTCCGTCTGTTACATTCTGGTTCATGATATTTCAGCCCGTGTAATCGTTGAGAAATTCTGTTCAGGACCCAATTCATTTACACTGCTGGCCATTCCTTTCTTTATTCTGGCAGCAAACCTGATGAATAACGGAGGGGTGACGGATCGTATGTTTAATCTCTGCCGGAAATGGGTGGGGCATTTTACAGGGGGGCTTGGCCATGTAAATGTTCTGGCCAGTGTGATTTTCGCAGGCATGAGCGGAGCGGCGGTGGCAGATGCAGGAGGACTTGGACAGCTGGAACTGAAGGCCATGAGAGATGCACATTTTGATGATGATTTTACTCTGGCAGTGACAGGGGCGTCTTCTACCATTGGACCGGTGATTCCTCCGAGCATTCCGGCAGTGGTATATGCAGTATCTGCAGGCTGTTCCATTGGCGGGCTTTTCATTGCAGGCATTATTCCTGGACTGCTTATGGCGGGTTCCATGTGTATGATTGTATACGTGTGGGCCAGACTCAAAAAGTATGAAAAAGATCCGAAAGCCTCATGGAAAGAACGGCTGACTGCGACTAAGAGAGGTCTTTTGTCTTTGCTGACTCCCGTGATTATTATTGGAGGCATATGGAGCGGCAAATTTACACCAACAGAAGCGGCAGTTGTTGCATCTGTCTATGCGGCTGTTTTAAGTTTTGGAGTATATCGGGAGCTTCACTGGAGAGATTTGAAGGCACTGCTTTTGAATACGGCTGAACAGACGATTGTTTCTCTGTGCATTATTGCATCGTCCGCTGTGTTTGGATGGGTGCTTACTTATGAACGAATTCCACAGCAGGTATCCAAATGGTTTCTTTCATTGTCTGATTCTCCGGTTGTCTTTATTCTGCTGTCTATGGGAATCTTACTGATTGTAGGATGTTTTATGGAGACGATTGCAGCGATTACGATCATGACGCCGGTTCTTCTGCCGGTTGCCACATCCATGGGATACAGTCCGGTTCACTTTGGAGTTGTCATGATTCTGACCCTGATGATCGGTCTGATTACTCCGCCGGTTGGCCTGGTGACCTATACGCTGGCGAATATTTCAGGCGTATCATTTACCCGGATTTCAAAGGCAACGGTTCCGTTTTTGCTGGCGTTGATTGTGGTACTGATTGTCATTGCGCTTGTTCCGCAGATATCGTTGTTTTTGCCAGGATTAGTGGGATAAATAAAGAAGAAAGCATGATAAGAGGAGCCGGTTCAACGGTTCCTCATTCAACAAATGTCAAATATCGTGGGAATGATTCCATATGTCCGGCCACGGACAAAAGAAGCTGGTTGGTGTCGACCAAAGATGATGCCAACCTGTATGGACTGGATGTGGGCATGCCATATATAGCTACGGATTTATGGAAAAGACATCCGGAGACCATTGCAGATGAAAGATTGTTAGATAATTAACGAAATTACAAGATAGGAAATGTCAATAAGGATTCTTCTCTTTCTATTTACAAAATAATATACGAAAAAAGTCTAAAAATCAGGAAAATATGAAAAGATAACAAAGAAAATATAAAATCAAACTTTGTATGATAGGAAATTCTGAAAATGTGATATTGCATGGTGAAAGAAAGAGAAATATTGGATAATGAAAATATCAAAAACAAGCTGAATTTGGTGAAAATAACCAAAGAAAAGCGGAAAGGAAGAGAAGAATGAAAGAGAACAAACTGCGTTATCACCTGGAACATGACCTGCCTCTTTTGTCCACCCGGCTCTGGAGCACCCAGCCGTTTTTCTGGGAAGCCATCGGAGCTACCGGTAATTTTGACTATGTGGAATTTGTGGCAGAGTATGCGCCTTATGATTTCACGGATCTGCCCAACATGACAAGGGCGGCGGAACTGAATGAGATGGGGACCATGATCAAGCTGGATTATCAGGGACGCGGCTTCGTGGCACAGAAGGCAGTCCAGGCAGGTTTCCAGAGTATTCTGTTCGTAGACCATGTAAATCCGGATCAGGTGCGTGAGAGTGTCAGTCTGGTAAAGCCGAAGACGGTGGACAGTGCGGGGATATTCGGATATCCGAACGGAAGATATATCGGAGGGCAGTCTCATATACCGCCCCTCGATCATGTGAAGAGGCTGAATGATATCGTCCTCTGCTTCATGATAGAGAAAGAGGAGGCAGTGGCAAATATCGAAGAGATCTGCTCGATTCCCGGAGTGGATATGATTCAGTTCGGACCCAACGACTACTGTATGAGCAGAGGATGGAACAGAGCCGACCATGTGGCTGAGTTTAAGGAGGCAGAGCGGAAATGCATCGAAACGGCGCTGGCTCACGGAGTACGGCCAAGATGTGAGATTGTGTCTCCTGCCGACGCAGAGTATTATATCAAGCTGGGAGTAAAGGATTTTTCTCTGGGGGATCAGCTTGCCAAAATGAAGGCATTCTGGAATGGTGAGGGAAAAGAAATGCGTGATCTGGTAGACAATCTGAAACAGGGGTGAGGAAAGTGGCATATAAAGTACTGATTCCGGAAGACATCACGGCTCCCGGAAAAGATTTTCTGAAGTCCAGAGGCTATGAAGTGGTGGTCGTGGAAGGCACGGGTTCGGAAGCATTTGAGAGAGAAGCCGGGAATGCCGATGCACTTCTTGCCAGGACGGCAAAATATCCGGCAGAGATTCTGAAAAAGATGCCGAATCTGAAGGTGATCGGAAGGCACGGCGTGGGATATGACAATATTGACATGGCTTACTGTAATGAGAAGAAGATCTGGGTAACGATCACTCCTAATGCAAATTCCAATGCAGTGGCAGAACATACGATTATGATGATTCTTGCATGTGCAAAGAATCTGGTATTCCAGAACCGTCAGGTGATGGCGGGCAACTGGAACTCCAGAAATCAGTACAGGGGGCAGGAAGTGACCGGCAAGACGGTGGGGATCGTAGGCTGCGGACGGATCGGAAAACAGGTGGCCAGGAAAGCTGCGCTGGGTCTTGACATGAGAGTGATCGGTTATGATCCGGTGATTCCCATGGATGTAAAACTCGATCATATCGAGCGGGTTTCATCCATTCAGGAACTGTTTCAGGAAGCGGATTTTGTATCTTTGCATCTGCCGGAAACGACTGAGACGAAAGGCATGATCAATAAAGAACTGCTTTCTCTGATGAAGCCGGAGGCTTCTCTGATCAACTGTGCGAGAGGCGGAATCGTGAATGAGGACGATCTGTATGAAGCGCTTTCTGGCCACAGGATTCATGCGGCAGGCGTGGACGTACTGATCCGGGAACCATACCATCCTGATGACCGTCTTCTGACACTGGATCATATGATCGTGACGCCGCACAATGCGGCATTGAATACAGAGACCATGAACAAAATGGGACTGGACGCGGCGCGGGGGATCGATGAAGTACTGAGCGGACAGACACCATCATGGCCGGTCAGTAAATTCTAACAAATAAGGGGGAAAAAGTATGTTAGGCGTAATCGGAATTATTTTGGCACTCGTTGTACTGGTGTACCTGACGTTTAAGGGCTGGCATATGGGAGTTGTGGCGATTGCTTCTTCTCTTATCATCATTCTTACCAGCCGTATGGATATCTGGGAAGCCATCTCCGGGCCGTTTGCGGACAGTTTTGCGAATTTTGCAAAAAGCTGGTTTTTGATCTTCTCGCTGGGGGCGATCTTCGGCAAGGTGATGGATCAGGGAGGCGCATCCCTTTCCATTGCCAACTGGATGGTAAAAGTACTCGGCAAAAAGCACATTGTCCTGATCGTGCTTCTGACCACTCTGGTACTTTCCTATGGCGGCATCGGCGTGTTTGTCATTGCATTTACCATGTATCCGATCTGTATGGCGCTGTTTAAGGAAGCGGATATCCCGAAGAAGATCTTTCCGGGACTTCTGCTGGCCGTACCTGCAACGGTGACGATGGTATTCCTTCCGGGTACCCCGGCAACACAGAATCTGATCCCGACCGAATTCTTCGGAACCACGCTGTATGCGGCACCTGTGATCGGTATTGTCACTTCCATCTTTGTATTTGCACTGGACTATCTGTTCTATAACTGGGTGGTAAAAAGCTGTGCGGCAAAAGGCGAGCACTTTATTCCGTCCCCGGGTGACGACGCAACAGATGCAGATGATCCGGAAACGCTGGCAGGGCTTCCGTCCCCGCTTATGGCGTTCCTTCCGCTGATCGTGCTGATCGTATCCATCTTCGTCTTTCAGAAACTGGTGTCTGTGGCCAACTTCGCGGTGTGTCTTGGTATGGCGCTTGCAATTCTTGTGGCACTGATTCTCTACCGCGGCAAGATGAATGTTCAGGAGACGCTGGCCGGAGGTACCGTCAATGGCCTGAATACCCTTATGGTGACCTCCTGTATCATGGGCTTCGGCGGTGTGGTAACAGCATCTCCTACCTACACCGCATGTACGGAGTGGCTGCTTGGCCTGGATATGAGCCCGCTGCTTCTGATGTTCTTCTCCATCAACGTGATCTGTATGATTACAGGTTCTTCCACCGGCGGACTGAACATTTTCCTGAACTCCATGGGTGATTATCTGATCAGCACCGGTATGAATCTTGAGATTCTTCACCGCATGTCTGCAATTGCATCTGCAGGACTTGACGCAATGCCTCATGCATCCGGTGTCGTGATCGCGAATTCGGTTGCCAGAACGGATATGGCGGATACTTACAAATATACTTTCGTCTCTCAATGTCTGATTCCGATCCTTGGTTTCGGCCTGGCGGCGATACTCTATGCGATCGGTCTGTGCTGATGAAAGAACAGAGATGGAGGATTGCATATGAAGCTTGATTTTGTGATTAAAAACGGACATGTGGTCGATCCGTCGCAGGGGATTGACCGGACCATGGATATTGCCATAAAGGACAACCGCATCGTGGCGCTGCCGGATACATATGAATGTGCCCGCAGGATCGATGCATCCGGGTGTTATGTATTTCCAGGACTCATCGATTATCATGCACATGTCTACGGAAACGGAAGCAACTGCGGAGTCCATGCGGACTATCTTCTGGCTACCGGCGTCACGGCGGCTGTGGATCCGGGTACGGCGGGCAGCAGCAACTTTGATTCCTTTTACGGCGGTACCGTAGTTCCCAGCAAGGTCCGTATCAAAAGTTATATCTGTATGTATGGAAGCGGACAGATTGATTACAATATTATCGAGAAATTCGACCGCTCCGAGTACCGTATACAGGATATTCGAAAGATGGTCGACCGGTATAAAGATCAGGTGTTGGGTCTTAAGATCCGTATGAGCAAAGGCGTAGCGTCCGGCATTGACGCTCTGGACGCCACAAGAGAGCTGGCGGACGAGCTGGGGATCGGTATCTGCGTGCACACCAGTAATCCGGTGACGCCTCTTCGGGAGGTAGCCGACCGGCTGAAAGCAGGAGACATCTACTGTCACTGCTTCCATGACTGGGGCGAGGAGAACATTCTGGATGAGAACGGCAAGGTAAAGGATTTTGTACTGGAGGCAAGAAAACGCGGAGTGCTTATGGATGCGGCCAACGGACGCATGAACTTCAGTATCGATGTGTGCAGAAAAGCGCTGGAACAGGGATTTTATCCCGACATCATCGCATCTGACTGGACGGATGACAAGTATAATCTGTCCAACACCGGCAAAAGTCTGACTTTTGTGATGGCAAAGTATCTGGAACTTGGCATGCCTCTTATGGAAGTGATCCGGTGCGTGACAGAGACTCCGGCAAAATGCATGAAGATGGAAGGGCAGATTGGAACTCTGAAGCCCGGCGCGTATGCAGATGTGGCAGTATTTCGAATGGCTGACAGAAAAGCAGTACACAGAGACTGTAACCATGTGGCGTTTGAAACCGGCAGACTGCTGATTCCGCAGCTGGTATTCGTGGATGGAGAACCGGCATTCTGTCAGGCAGATTTTGGATTGTTTGACTGACGGCAGTTCCTGCAGCATCTGCCGGATGCCGGAAAAAAAGGTATCCGGCAAATGCAGCAGGAACAAAAATCTGCGGTGAAATATCTGACAGGATAAAACAACAGGTAACTGACAGACAGAAAAGAGGTATGGTCATGGTGGGAAAAGCGTATCCAAGGACACACTATGAAGAGTTGAAGAATGAGGGCTATCGGATCATACACTTTGAAGAGATTATCACGCATCTGACGGAGTATCATTATCATGATTACTACGAGCTGTCCATTATTCTGAGCTGTAAAAATGTGGTGTATTTCTGCAGTCAGACAGAATACAGGATCACAGAGGGCGATATCGTTCTGTGTAATGTATTTGAACCTCATCTTTATAAGGAAGTGGGCCCGGATGCGCACTGTGAACGTTTTAACCTGGGAATTGAATTTACAAAACTTCTGCAGTTTTCTGCGAAAGATACCAATCTTCCTGTCATATTTCAAAAGTGTAATGACAACTATCCTATTATGCATCTTGGCTTTCGTGAGCTGCTGAAATATTACGAACTGATTGACCTTTATAAAAAGCACAGGCTGAAATACGGAAATGAGATCTTGAAAAGCGGTCTGGTTCAGCTTCTGCTGGCATATGCGTATGAGGATGCTTACCCATATTTGAACAAGGACAACGGCAATTCGGAAAATATTCATGCAGTGACAGCTGTGGTGGAATATATCCACAGTCATATCAGTGAAAACATCACACTGTCTCAGCTGGCAAAAAAAGCGAATTACAGTGTTTCTTATATCTGTGCGGCATTTAAAAGTGTCATGAATAAAACCATCAATAATTATATCAAAGAAAAACGGCTGGATCTGGCCATCCAGTATATGAAGACGGATCTGCCGATCTCTGAGGCGGCGGAAAAAGCAGGGTTTAATAATTACAGCTATTTTTATAAAGCATTTAAGAGCGTCTATGGTATCAGCCCTGCGGAATATAAGAGTAAAAAACCCTTTAAGTAGACCGGCAGAAAAACAGCAGGAGGAGAAATCATTATGAGCGAGATTGTGAGAAAAAAATATTGTGTGAACGGAGAGTGGAAAGACTCCAAAACCAGCAGGTGGATGCCGGTAACCAATTCCAGCACAGGCGAAGTGCTGGCGGAGGTCCCCTGCTGTACCGCAGAGGAGGTGGAAGAAGCGATTGCTTCCGCACAGGCGGCATTTCCGGAGTGGTCCCGGAAATCCCTGAGCGCCCGTACCCAGATGATGTTCAAATGGAGAAATGTGCTGACAGACCATCTGGAAGAGCTGACGCTTCTGTGTTCCAAAGAGCTTGGAAAGACCCTTTCGGAAGCCAGGGGAGACGTCCTGAAGGCAATCGAGCCGACGGAACATGCCTGTGGGCTTCCCACGCTTATGCAGGGGGATGCGTCCCTGCAGGTGACGACCGGATTCGATACGGCGACCTACCGGATGCCCCTTGGCGTCGTGGCAGGCATTGTACCCTTTAATTTCCCGGCCATGATCCCCTGGGGCTGGATGGTGCCTCTGGCGATTGCCACCGGAAATACGGTTGTTTTAAAAGCGGCAAGCCAGACGCCTCTGACTTCCATGAGAATTCTGGAACTGTTTTATGAGGAAGCCGGATTTCCAAAGGGTGTGGTAAATCTGGTCACCTGCAGCCGGGAGGAGGCGGAGATCTTCCTGACGGATCCGCGGGTCAAAGCAGTCACCTTTGTGGGGACCACAGGCGTGGGAAAATACATCTATTCCAAAGCGGCGGCCAACGGAAAACGCGTTCAGGCGCAGTGCGAGGCCAAAAATCATGCGCTGGTTCTGGAGGATGCGGATCTGGAAAGTGCAACCAATGCCATTATCAATTCTACCTACGGCTGCGCCGGCATGCGCTGCATGGCGCTTCCGGTTGTCGTAGTACAGGAAAGTATCGCCGACCGGTTCGCGGCACTTTTGAAGAAAAAAGCAGAGGCGCTCAAGGTCGGCTGTTCCTACGATCCGGAGACAAAACTGGGCCCGGTGGTATCAAAAGCCCATCAGCAGAGAGTCTGCGAATGGATCCAGAAGGGGATCGATGAAGGCGCCGAGCTGGTGCTGGACGGCCGGAATGTGAAAGTGGATGAGCCGTATCAGAACGGATTTTTTGTTGGGCCTACGATCTTTGACCATGTAAAACCGGGAATGACGGTGGGAGACCGGGAGATCTTCGGGCCTGTAACGCTGATCAAACGCGTGAAAGATTTTGACGAAGGCCTTGCCGTGATGAATGCCAATCCGTTTGCCAACGGTTCGGTTATCTTTACCCAGAGCGGATATTACGCACGTAAGTTCGAGTTTCTCACAGACGGAGGCATGGTAGGTATTAATGTCGGCATTCCGGTTCCTACCGCTTATTTCCCGTTTTCCGGAAATAAAGAGTCTTTCTTCGGAGATCTGCATGTGCTTGGAAAAGACGGCGTCCGGTTTTATACCCGTGCAAAAACAGTAACAAAGCACTGGTATGATGAAACTTCCCGTGCAAAAACGGTGGATACGTGGGAAGGAACGGTGGAGCGCTGAACAGGGCCGGGGCTCCTGTGATTCATATGGTTCGGCATCAGCTGCCGGATGGTGACCGGTTTGTGGGGGAACCGGTGGTACCAGACCGGCAGGCTTCATGCCGTTTTTCTTGTTGGTTATCACTTTCCCGGACTGGATTTTGACATGACAGATTCACTGAAACAAATTGAAACATAAATCAAAAAGAAAATGGAAACAAAATGAAACATTGTTAAAAAGCGTTTCATCCGTTTTGCGTAAGATGCAGAAAACCACATAAAATTATTTTATTTTTGTCCGAACGGGGACCTGGCACAGATTTTGCTCTATAACCGTATAAAAATGAAAAGGGAGTGAAGCTATGAGATTGTGCTATCAAGTTGCGACACCGGATGTGGCGATTGCCGATTCGGTAACCGCATACCAGGGTCCTCTGGAGAAGAGTTTTGCGGATCTGGCGTCCTTTGGGTACAAAGGTGTAGAGTTGATGACACTGAATCCTTCCGAACTGGACTGGGATTTCGTGAAAAGCGAAGCGGAGAAAAACGGTCTGAAAGTTGTTCTGGTCTGTACCGGAGAGATCTGGGGGCAGCTGGGCTTAAGCTACACGAGTCCCAAAGCGGATGTGAGGGAAGAAGCGGTCAGAAGGAGTAAAGAAATTATTGATTTTGCAGCTCATCTGGGTGCGAATATCAACATCGGGCGTGTACGCGGACAGTACTGCAGCGAACTGACAAAAGCGCAGACGGAAGAATATGCAGTGGCGGCATTTCGGGAACTGGCTGATTATGCGGCGCCGAAAAATGTGAAGATCGCGCTGGAGACCGTGACGATCATGCAGACAAATTTTATCAATACACTGGAGGAAGGCGCCGCCATGGTGGACCGGGTAGACCGCCCGAACTTCAGACTGATGATGGATGTGTTTCATCTGAATCTGGAGGAGAAAGATGTGATCGAGGCCATCAGAACCTACAGTCCCTATAATATTCATGTACATCTTGCAGACAATAACAGGCGTTATCCGGGACACTGCGGACTTGATTTTGAAAAAATTCTTTCCACGTTCCGAGCGTGCGGATACGATGGAGCATTCTGTACGGAGATTTTCCAGCTTCCGGATATGAAGGAGGCGGCCAGAGGAGCCATTGCGCATCTGCAGCCGATTCTTGACAAAGTATACGGGCCGCAGTAGGAGGATGATATGAAAAGCATTGCACTGATCCATACGGTGAAAACTGTGGCGGTCTCCTTTGACGAGACACTGAAACAGTATGTGGGAGAAGAAATCAGGGTACATAATCTCTGGGATGATTTTCTGGCAAACAATCCCAATGAAGTGGGAGAATTTACCATCGAGAACCGCAACCGCCTCTTTTTTGACATCAAATCAGCGGAGATGACCGGAGCGGATCTGATCGTTGTGACCTGTTCTACACTGACGCCGGTGGTCAACATGATCCGTCCGTTTGTCAGGGTTCCGCTGATCGCCATAGATGACGCCATGGGAAGAAAGGCTGTCACATATGGAGAAAAGATCCTGATTCTGGCAACGGCGGGCAGTACGAGAGAGCCTCTGACCGACAAGCTTCAGACCGAGGCAGAAAAGATCGGAAAAAAGATTCAGATTGATTTCCGTGACCATGCAGAGGCATTCAGAGCCATGAAGGCGCTGCAGATGGACCGTCATGACGCGCTTCTTCTTAAGATGGCAGAGGAAATCAGCGGTTATGACTGTGTGGTGCTTGCGCAGGCGTCCATGGCGCATCTGGATAAAAAAATTGAGGAAATCTGCAAAATTCCTGTTCTTTCCAGTCCAACACTCTGCCTGGAACAGGTGAAAGAAACATTAAAATCTATCTAAGAAAAGGAGACTTTCAAAATGACCAACGAAAAGAAACAGGAGTTGGATGCGCTCTGTCTGAAATTCAGACGCAATCTGATTGAAACTCTGCACAGCATCCAGACAGGGCATCCGGGCGGATCCCTTTCCGTATGCGAGATCCTGACAACGCTCTATTTCAACGAGGCGAATGTGACGCCGGAGAATATCGGTGACAGAAGCCGCGACAAGATCATCCTCTGCAAAGGACATGCAGCTCCCATGCTCTATCTGGAACTGGCGGAGAAAGGCTTCTTCCCCATGGAGGAGATGAAGACGCTCCGCCAGATCAACAGCCGCCTGCAGGGACATCCCTGTTCGAAGGAGACTCCAGGTGTGGAAGCCTCCACAGGTCCTCTGGGAGCCGGTTATCCGCTGGCGCTGGGCGTTGCGCTCTCCGACATGCATGACGGGATCGACGCATGGACCTATGCGATCCTGGGAGACGGAGAGATCAATGAAGGCGTGGTATGGGAGACCTGCATGAACGCTTCCAAATTCAAGGCGGACCGGCTCATCACCATTCTGGACTGGAACGGCGTTCAGCTGGACGGCACGACCGAAGAGATCATGCCCATGGGCGATGTGGAGCTGAAGTTCAAAGCGTTCGGCTACAACACCATCGTGTGCGACGGACATGACTGCTCTGCCATCAGCGCAGCCATCGAGACGGCAAAATCCGTGAAAGGCGTCCCGAGCATCATCCTTGCAAAAACCGTGAAAGGAAAAGGCGTATCCTTCATGGAGGGGAAGAACACATGGCATGGGGCTCCGGTCAAAGACGAGCATTATGAAGCAGCGATGAAAGAACTGGGAGGTGTACAGTAATGGGAAAGGCAATTCGTGACGTATATGGAGAGACCATTAAGAAATACGGTGCGGCAAATGAAAACATCGTCGTACTGGATGCGGACGTATCCGGCTCCACCAAGTCTGCGGTATTCGGGAAGGAATATCCGGACCGGTTCTATAACTGCGGCATTTCCGAGTATGCCATGATGGGTATGGCAGCCGGCATGGCAAAGTCGGGAAAGATCCCCTTTGTGAATACGTTTGCAGTATTTCTGACTACCCTGGGTTCTCTTGCGGCCAGAACGTTCATGTCCTATTCCGGACTGAACATCAAGATGATGGGCGGCTACGGCGGACTGTCCGATGCATTTGACGGCGCGACCCACCATGCGCTGGAGGATGTTGCCATGATGAGAACGCTTCCGGGCGTGACGGTTATGGTGGCCTCGGATGCGGCGATCACGGACTGGATGGTGAAGACGGCCATCGAGGTGGAAGGCCCCATGTATATCCGGCTGTCCAGAGACGCGGCTCCGGACTGTCATCCGGCAGACGCGCAGTTTGAGATGGGAAGAGGCATGGTCGTCAGAGAAGGTACGGATGTGACCATCATCGCATGCGGCCTGATGGTGAGCACGGCTGTGACGGCGGCAGAGGCGCTGGCGGCAGAAGGAATCAGCGCACGGGTTGTGGATATGTACTGTATCAAACCCATTGACGCGGAACTGATTGAGAAATGCGCGAAGGAGACCGGCGCCGTCGTAACGGCGGAAGAGCACAGCATCGTCGGCGGTCTTGGAGGGGCGGTTGCAGAAGTGCTTGCGAAAGCAGGCTGCGCAGTACCGACCGAGATGGTCGGCATGCAGGACCGTCACGGAGAGTCCGGGCCATACGCAGAGCTTCTGAAAAAATACGGTCTGGATGCAGATGCAGTAGCAGCGGCGGCAAAGAAGGCAGTATCCCGCAAATAATCAGCAGCGGAGAAAGGCAGGCGGATGATGGATAAGCCAATGAGACGTTACATGAAGGTGGGAACGATCCTTCATGTTTCCTACAAAGAGCTTGGAGGCGGCGAGGGCCCCATTCTGGAATGCCTCAAAAAGATCGTGACCGATCCATACTTTGAAGTGGTCGAAGTGGCAAAGATGAAGGACGCCGGCGTGCGGCGGGCGGCTGCAGAGATGATCGAGCGCGGGCACATGGTGACCGCATACGGCGGACAGGGCCGCATGCTGGGCGCCGGCCTGAATATAAACGATCTGGATGAAGAGGGCAGGAAAAAGGCGGTGGCATCTTTAAAAGAGGGCATCGATGAAGCTTATGAGATTCATGCCGCCGATTTTGCTTTCCTGGCAGGAAGGTATGAGGAGGAGACAAAAGAGGAGTCTTTTCAGGCGCTTCTCCGTTCCACCAGAGAGCTGTGTGCGTATGCGGCGCAGAGGGGAAAGATGCCGGTCCTCTGCGAAGTGTTTGACTATGATATCGCCAAGAAGTCCCTGATCGGGCCGGCGGATATGGTAAAACGCTATGCAGAGACGATCTGCGGGGAGTATGACAATTTTGGACTGATGGTGGATCTGAGTCATATTCCCATGCTCCATGAGTCGCTGGAGGAGAATCTGCTTCCGGTAAAGGAATATATCCGTCATGCTCATATGGGCAATACGGTGATAAAGGCGCCGGATCTTCCGGCTTATGGAGACGAGCATCCCCGGTTCGGTTTTCCGGACAGCGAGAATGACGTAGAGGAACTGGCGGCATATCTGAGGCTTCTTCTGAAGATCGGTTTTCTCAATGAAAAGAACCGGCCGATCGTCAGTTTTGAGGTGAAGCCTTTTGAAGAGGAAGATCCGGATGTGGTTCTGGCAGGTGCAAAGAGAACACTGGATCTTGCATGGGAACTTGTATAAAAAATACTGGATATTTTCAGGAGGAGAGATTAAAATGAGAGAATCCATTCATAAATATTTTCAGGTCGGTACCATTCGCTGGATGTCTTTTCCGAAGATGGGCGTACTGGAATCCATAAAGAGGATTGCATCCGATGATTATTTTGATGCGATTGAGATTACAAAATGCAAAGATGATGAAGAGAGAGAGGCAGTGAAGAAGCTTCTGGAGCAGTCTCATCTGAAAGTCTGCTACGGTGCGCAGCCGCGTCTTCTGGGACCGAAGCTGAATCCCAACGACATCAATGAAGACGGAAGAAAAGCAGCAGAGGCGACGCTGATCGAAGCGATTGATGAGGCAGAGTATCTGGGCGCAAAGGGGATTGCATTCCTGGCAGGCAAATGGGAAGAGGCGACAAAGGATCAGGCCTGTGCGCAGCTTTTAAAAACGACCCGCAACCTGTGCGATTATGCAGCGCAGAAGGGCATGATGGTGGAGCTGGAGGTCTTTGATTTCGATATGGACAAGGCAGCGCTCATCGGACCGGCGCCCTATGCGGCAAAATTTGCGGCAGACATGAGAACCACGCACAATAATTTCGGTCTGCTGGTGGACCTGTCTCATTTCCCCACCACTTATGAGACTTCCAGATTTGTGATTCAGACGTTAAGGCCGTATATTACGCATCTGCATTTCGGCAATGCGGTGGTAAAAGAAGGCTGTGAGGCTTACGGTGACAAACATCCGCGTTTTGGCTATCCGAACAGCGCCAATGATACGGCGGAGCTGGTGGATTATCTGACGGTTCTGAAGGAGGAAGGATTCTTCCGCCCGAATGATCCGCTGGTATTTTCCATGGAAGTGACTCTGGCTGGTGATGAGGAAGAAGAAATTGTTCTGGCGAATACCAAACGGGTGCTGAACAGGGCATGGGCTTTGGTGGAAGACTAAGAGTGGTAACTGATAATATTTATATAAATAAGGAGAGAACAGACTATGAAAATTGTAATTCTTGACGGCTATACGGAGAATCCCGGAGATCTGAGCTGGGGAGAACTGGAGAAGCTTGGAGAAGTAACCGTGTATGACAGAACCTCTTATGTGGATGATCCCATCATTGCAGAGCGGATCGGCGATGCAGAGATCGTCATTACCAACAAGACGCCGATCACGAAGGCGACCATCGACAAATGCCCGAACATGAAGCTGATCGCATTTCTGGCTACCGGCTACAATGTGGCAGATTATGAATATGCAAAAGAAAAAGGAATTCCGGTGGTGAACGTGCCTACCTACGGAACCCAGATCGTGGGACAGTATGCGGTCGGTCTGCTGCTGGAGATCTGCTCGCATTACGGTCATCATGACCAGACCGTGAAAGAAGGAAAATGGGAGAACAATCAGGACTGGTGTTACTGGGATTATCCGATGATCGAGCTGTACGGCAAGACTGCAGGCATCATCGGCCTTGGACGGATCGGACAGGCGACTGCAAAAATCCTGAATTCCATGGAGATGAAGGTTCTTGCATATGACGGGCATCAGACAGAATCCGGAAAAGCCCTTGCAGAATATGTGGAGCTGGACGAACTGCTGGCAAAATCGGACGTGATCTTCCTGCACTGCCCGCTGTTCCCGTCCACGGAAGGAATGATCAATAAAGAAAACATTGCGAAGATGAAAGACGGCGTGATCCTCATCAACAACAGCCGCGGACAGCTGGTAGTAGAGCAGGATCTTGCAGATGCCCTGAACAGCGGCAAAGTGTATGCGGCAGGCCTTGATGTGGTATCCACAGAGCCGATCAAAGGGGACAATCCGCTCCTGAAGGCAAAGAACTGTCTGATCACTCCGCATATTTCCTGGGCGGCACAGGCGTCCCGGCAGAGAATCATGGATATCACCGTTGCCAATGTGAAGGCATTTATCGACGGTGAGCCGGTAAACGTCGTGAACAGATAAATGACTGACCATATCCAATATTAACCTGCCCGGAATATACTCGACTGTGGTATACTTACCATGGTTGAGTATATTTCTATATGGCCGGCGGCGCAGAAAAGCGCCCGCAGACAGTGTGAGAAAGAAGGCGGATCCGGTGGTTAAGATCAGAGTATTTATTCCGCACCTGGAATTAAAGGAGATATTTGAAAACGTAGTGGATGAATTGCCCTCTTATGACAATGTGCAGATTGAGACGACCTATATCTTCGGGACTCCCGATGTGCTTTCCCAGAACTGGGATGCGGATATCCTGGTGGCCCGTGGGATGACCCACGATGTGCTGCGGGACATGTTTCCCGATAAGCATGTGGTGCAGATCCAGCTGAGCAGCTTCGATATATTTGATGCGCTGGTGCAGTGCAGAAAGCTGCAGGCGAAGAAGATCGCCCTGTGCCTTCATAACGTGGAGATTCACAACCTGGACAGCCTTCAGGAACTTTGCGGAGCCTCCATCCGGATGTACGATGTGGCGGATGAGCAGTCGGCAGAAGCGGCGGTCTGTGAAGCGGCGTCAGAAGGTGCGGACACATTTGTGGGAGCCGGCACCATGTGCGGGATCTGCGACCGGAGAGGACTGCGACGAGTACATATCCATACCAAACACGATGCAGTGGTAGCGGCCATGCAGGAAGCGCTGAATGCGGCGAAGACGATCAATCTGGAACGGACCCGTTCGGAAATTATCAATATCATGCTGAACCACAATGAAGACGGAATCATAGCCATTGACGACAAGGGCCGGATTCTTGCCATCAATAACCAGGCTTACCGGGTCTTTCAGCTGTCAACGGTGGGGGAGCTGATCGGACAGCCCCTGTCCTCTGTGGGGGCGTCCGGGGAGTGGAAGCAGCTTCTGGAAAACGGTTCCGGAAAAGACCGGATCATATGCCTTCATGATAAAAAATATTATGTGCAGTATAAGCCGCTGAGTGAGATGGAAGCGGGGGCAGGCGCGCTGATCTTTATCAAAAATACGGACCGGATCATTGAGGAAGAGAGCAGGATCCGCAGAGGGCTGTCGGAGAAGGGGCTGACTGCAAAATATACCTTTGAGGATATCCTGGGGCAGAGTGCGGCGATCCGTGAGAATATCCGGATGGCAGAACGTTACAGCGGGGTCAATTCCAATGTACTCATTATCGGAGAGACAGGTACAGGAAAAGAACTGTTTGCGCACAGCATTCATCAGGCGAGCAAAAGAAGCCATCAGCCCTTTGTGGCGCTCAACTGTGCGGCGCTTCCGGAGAATCTGCTGGAAAGCGAACTGTTCGGCTATGAAGCGGGCGCTTTTTCCGGAGCGTCCAAAGGAGGCAAGACCGGTCTGTTTGAACTTGCACATAAAGGAACGATTTTTCTGGATGAGATCGGGGAGATCCCGATCACACTGCAGGCGAAGCTTTTGCGGGTACTGCAGGAAAAAGAGATCCGGAGGATTGGAAGCACCAGCGTGCATCCGGTGGATGTACGGGTAATCTCCGCCACGAACATCAATATGGAAGAAAAGATCAAAGAGGGGCAGTTCCGTTCGGATCTGTATTACCGGCTGAACCTTCTGGACATCTCGATCCCGCCGCTTCGGGAGCGGAAAGAAGATATTCAGGAACTGGTGGACCATTATCTGACCAGATTTGCCTGTGAGATGGGAAAAAGCATTCCAACGGTCACGAAGGATGCGGCCCGGATCCTGAAGGAACACAGCTGGCCGGGGAATGTGCGGGAGCTTCGCAATATCTGTGAACGTCTGACGGTGTTAAATGATACCAGTATCAT
>ERZ778497.1238-NODE-1238-length-17269-cov-4.724701_pt1 | contig 17269 bp, 13 predicted proteins | sample MGYA00509938_ERZ778497 | MGnify/ENA primary metagenome ERZ778497 (study PRJEB29527, sample SAMN07138969) | mouse gut metagenome | material: feces | host: mouse | place: China:Nanjing | collected 2016-01-25 ... | reverse complement strand
ATTTATAATTAATAAGAAATCGCAAAGACCACCCGCTGGTGCGAAGGCTTGCCTGTATAGATACATTTGCCTTCCTCCTCACATACAACGCTGTCAACAGGAATACATCTTATTGTAGCCTTTGTTTCTTCCTTTATTTTCTCCTCGGTCTCGGATGTCCCGTCCCAATGGCAGAGCAGGAATCCTCCTTTCTTGATTTCCTCCTTGAATTCCTCCCAAGTGTCAACCTTGCGCACATTCTCGTCACGGAATTTCAAAGCCTTGGCATAGATATTCTCCTGAATTTCGTCCAAAAGCTTTTCAATCCTCATGCCAAGCCCTTCCTGAGGTGCCGACACTTTCTCAAGAGTATCACGACGGGCCAGTTCCACGGTACCGTTCTCCATATCACGCGGTCCCATTGCAATCCTTACCGGAACTCCCTTAAGCTCCCACTCGGCGAACTTGAATCCCGGGCGGAGCGTATCCCTGTCGTCTATCTTCACGGTATGGCCATGAGACTCGAGTTCTTTCTTGAGCTCCTGCATCTTGTTCAGGACCGCTGCGTTTGCCTCTTCATCCTTTCCAAGGATAGGAACCATCACAACCTGGATAGGAGCCAGGGCAGGAGGAAGGACAAGTCCATTGTCATCTCCGTGAGCCATTATGAGAGCTCCCATAAGACGCGTAGAGACTCCCCATGACGTAGCCCACACATACTCCTGTCTGCCTTCCTTGTTGGTATACTGCACATCGAACGCCTTTGCGAAATTCTGTCCGAGGAAATGCGAAGTTCCGGCCTGAAGGGCTTTCCCGTCCTGCATCATAGCCTCTATGGTCAGGGTATCAAGGGCTCCGGCAAATCTTTCGTTAGGGCTCTTGTGTCCCACAACGACAGGCATAGCCATATATTTCCTTGCGAAGTCGGCATAGACATTCACCATCTTTGTAGCCTCAGCCAATGCCTCATCCTGAGTGGCATGCGCCGTATGTCCTTCCTGCCAGAGGAATTCAGCCGTACGGAGGAACAGGCGTGTACGCATTTCCCATCTGACCACATTCGCCCACTGGTTGCACAGTATAGGAAGATCCCTCCAGGATGTAATCCAGTTCTTGTATGTATTCCAGATGATGGTCTCCGATGTAGGCCTGACCACCAGTTCCTCTTCCAGTTTCGCCGACGGATCGACCACAACTCCCGGACCGTCAGGATTTGCCATAAGCCTGTGATGGGTCACAACCGCACATTCCTTGGCAAAGCCTTCCACATGCTCAGCCTCACGGCTCAGGAAAGATTTTGGAATGAACAGCGGGAAATACGCATTTACGTGACCGGTCTCCTTGAACATCTTGTCAAGCACATCGTGCATTTTCTCCCATATTGCATATCCGTAAGGTTTTATGACCATACATCCCCTGACAGCTGAGCGTTCAGCAAGATCAGCCTTAACTACAAGATCATCATACCATTGAGAGTAATTGTCTGACCTTTTTGTCACTTCTTTTGCCATATTTAACTTTGTTTTTAGCGCATTTATTTATACATTGCCAACGAAATTGCATCTATATACAACGAGGTATAGATATTGCAGTATTTCGCGCTGCGAAGGTATAAAAAATATTCAAATTACAGGAGGTAAATATATGAAAAAGAGAGTTTACATATTCATTTCAGCGCTTCTTGCCCTGAATGCGTGCGGAACCGTTGCGCAATACTCATCTTCCGGTTCAAGATTCCAGGACGGGATATATTACCGAAACGACAACACAAGGCAGGAAGCCAGTCAGAAGGAGACAGCACAGGAACAGAAGAGGGACGAGCTGATAGCACAGACCCGTGAGGCGGAGAATTATCTTTTCCCTAACGACACGAAGCCGGCATCACTTCCTGACAGCAGACAGGGCTCAATAAGCTTCAAAAACAATACAGGAACTGAAGTCACGATAGAAAGTTCCCCGGACCTGACAATATATTTCAACACGACACCGTGGACCTATTACAGGCCGATAACATACAGCAGTGCCTTTTGGGACCCGTGGTACTACGGAAGATACTGGGGGTACTATTCGCCATGGCATTATGACAGCTGGCATTTCAGCCCTTGGGTTTATGACAGTTACTACTGGGGTGTCTCATTCTGGAATCCATGGTATTACGGAGGCTATTGGGCAGGATACGACCCATGGTGGCACCATCATCACGGATGGCACGGTCATTGGGCTCCGGGCTATTATCCTCACCCTGTATATCCGGGACCATCACACATACACAGACCAAGAAGAGACGTATACTACGGCCACAGGAACGGAAACAGCATGACTTCCTCATCCTCAATAGGCAGAAACAGCGGAGGAGGATTCTCAAGGTCCGCACAGACAGGCAGACAATACAAGGCACAGGGTTCGACATCATCCGTACCAAGACAAGTGACAGCCAGCAGGGCCAGCACAACCTACAAAAGGACGGCACCTTCAGACAGGACCGTATCAGCAGTAGCAAGACCGGCCCAGTCCGACAGAAGGACTACCGCATCAAGCGGAACGACAATAAAAAGGAATCCGGGAACTGCTATGTCATCTACAAGCAGCACACGTACTTCCACATACCGCCGTTCACAGAACACGGCTTTCGGAAATGCAGGAACTTCATCATCCGGATACTCAAGAAGCTCGTCCTCGTACAACAGGAGCGCAGGTTCAGGTACCCAGAGGAGCTCAGGTACATTCAACAGCGGAAGTTCATCCTCAAGACAGCAGGATTACAACAGGACACCTTCGTACAACAGAAGTTCACAGTCATCAAGTTCATATAACAGGAGCTCGTCCGGCTCCTCAGGCAGCAGCTATTCAAGAGGAAGTTCTGGAAGCAGTTCTTCAGGCAGCAGAAGCGGAGGTTCATCATCAGGAGGAGGCGGACCGCGCCACAGATAGCATAATAATCCGACATACTTAACATCAACGACATACAATGAAAAAGACAGCAATTACACTATTACTGATTGTGGCAGGAGGAGGGGTTGGCGCAAATGCACAGACGATGTATGATGCGCTGAGATTCAGTGAAAACAATTATGAGGGGACAGCACGTACCATTGCTATGGGAAATGCTTTCACCGCGCTCGGCGGGGATCCAGGAGCTGTCACGATAAATCCGGCAGGCTCAGCGGTAGCCAGATATTCACAGGTCACGATAACACCCGGGATCACCTGGTCGATAAATATGGCGCAAGGGACGAAACTTCCTGAAAGCAACACGCCGAACGGATTTGAAAGGGCAATGAAAAACACGTCCACATCATTCTTTCTGCCGAATGTAGGCATATCGCTGAATTTCGATATGCACCGTTCAAGCGGTCTGAAAAACATCAGCGTAGGATTCATATCCAATGCGGAAAACACATTCATAGACGGGATGTACGCCAAAGGTACCAACAGCGTCACTTCATTTGCCGGCGCGCTTGCAGCTGAAGCTTTCGGATATGCCACTGACGCACTCAACGGTGACAATGCCTACAACAACCTGCCCTGGGGAGCCGTGCTCGGCTATCAGGCCGGTCTCATAGGGGACATTGCGGACAGTGACCCTACCGAATATATAGGAACAACGGAAAACATATACAAGGAATCCGGCAATATCGCGGTCGGAGGGCCTTTGGACCAGACATTCGCCAGAAGCATAAAAGGCATCAGATACAACTGGGTGGTAAATTTTGCAGCCAACATTTCCGATATGGTATATCTCGGAGCCAACCTCGGAGCGACATCAATGAATTTCTCAAGCGAGGAAATCATGACAGAGACGGCGGCTGACCCCGACCTTTTCCAGACAGGATTTTCAAGTCTCAAATACAGAAACACATACAAGGCCTCAGGTCTTGGCATATACGGCAAATTCGGTGTAATAGTCACTCCTTTCGGAGGTCTGCGCATCGGAGCCGCCATACAGACTCCGACACTGACAACCGTCAAAGAGACTTGGGGTGCCGACGCAAGTTCAAAATATGCCGATAGCAGATACGACAGCAATGCCCAGACACCTGAGGGCAATTATGAATACAACCTTACCTCCCCGTTCCGTGTCAATGCCGGTATAGCATACGCATTCGGGAAATTCGCCGTGATAAGCGCGGATTATGAAATGTGCGACTACAAAGGTATGTTCTTCAGGGAAACAGGCACGATAGACAACAGCGGATTTGATGATGTCAACACTGACATACGTGACTTTATGGGGGTATCGCATTTGATTCGTGCTGGAATTGAGGTAAAGCCAGTGCAGTTCCTTGCCATCAGGGCAGGATACGGCCTGACCACTTCACCTGAAAAGAATCAGGATGGCAAGTATTCGGAAGCAAAGACGAACAAATATTCATTCGGACTCGGATTCAACACCAAAGGTTCATTCTATGCCGACCTTGCATTCGCCTGCCGCAAATGCAGTGATGAATACATTTATCCTTACAATGATTATATAGACGGTGTATTTTCACCGGAAATATTGAACAGAAAGGCTATCTGGACAGCGGCCCTGACTCTGGGCTTCAGGTTTTAGAATCTGTCTGACCTTAGCGGCAGTCTTCAAACGACAGAAGAGCTGCAATACTTTCTGTACCTTCGTTAAACAAGAGATCCATTATCGAAAGATTGGGGATGAAGCCGTATTTTCGGGAAAACACCTGGAAATACGGCTTTTCCAATCCAAGCCTCTCCAAAATATCATCCGGACGTTTCGGATGGATTACTTCCCTCAAATCACAGGCACCCGCAGCACTGTTGTAAGGAAGCCCTTTCCATACACCTTCCTCAACCGCACTGTCGGACACAGAGAAATCCCCCGTATAGCGCAAATCTACTGCAAGACCGATCTTATCAATAAAAAAGCGTATGATTGACAGGTTGTATTCCCATAGGGTTTCAGGACGCCGGTCCATAATATCAAAAAGTTCATCCTGATAGTATTCAAAAAACGCGGAAGTCCTGTAGGCTGATACTATAGCCCTCTTATGCTGCTGGAGCCACGGTGTGGACCAGTCGACTTTTATTCTCGAAACAGGTATGCTGTGCGTCCGGCCTTCGTGCACGACTGGAAATGACAATGACTGCATTCCAGAGGCCGAATAGAAATGGCACCTGTTGCGATACGACTGTTTCTGATAATTCTCATTTGCCTCGAGATAGGCTACAACCGGCTTCAAAGTTCTGCAGCCCTGTCCTGAAAACTGCATTCTGGACAGGGCTGCGAAATATGATATCGGCGGGAAATACGCCGTACTGAGCAGGACAGGCACTATTCGATTTCTCCTTTTGCCGAGGAGTTGCCTCTTACGATACCTCTCTTGGAATTTCTGATGAACTCAAGGATGGTATCCCTTTCTTCCGACTGAGGGAAGCCGGCCTCTACTTTCGCGCAGGCATCGCTCACATTGTTTCCGCTCGAATATATGATGTCATACATATCCTTGATGTTGCGGATCTGGTCAGAAGTGAATCCGCGTCGGCGGAGTCCTACGATATTGATACCTACGTATGAAATAGGATCCCTTCCGCAAAGGACGAATGGAGGAATATCCTTATTGATTTTGGAACCGCCTCCGACCATAGCGTGCTTTCCTATTTTTGAGAACTGGTGAGCCATGGTACCTCCTCCGAGGATAGCCCAGTCATCAACATCGGTCTCGCCTGCGATGCCGACATAGCTTACAAGGATACAATGCTCCCCCACGGTACAGTCATGGGCAACATGCGTATATGACATCAGGAGCGTATTGCTTCCGATCCTGGTCACACCTTTGCCGCTTGCCTTGGTTCCCCTGTTGATTGTGGCGCATTCACGTATGTTCACATTGTCGCCTATTTCCACGTATGTGACTTCACCTTCGTATTTCAAATCCTGCGGAATTGCACCGATGACAGCACCGGGGAACACACTGCAGTTCTTTCCCATTCTGACATAATTGAAAACAGTAGCGTGCGGCAGGATTTTGCATCCGTCACCGATTTCCACAAACTCGTCGACAAAGGCGTACGGCCCTATTTCTATATTGTCCCCAAGCTTTGCATTGGGATGGACAGTTGCTAATGGATGGATCTTGTTCATAATTGATTTTGTTTGAGCTGGGCACCGATCTGACGGGCAGCTTTTGTATTAATAGAATGTCCTGATTTATACGCTGTTATTTTAGCTTTAAGGAAACCTCCGGCAAGTCTGAGGTCACCGATCAGATCAAGGAGCTTATGCCTTGCGCACTCATTCTGGAAACGGAGCTGTAGATTGCTGAGATACCCCTGGCTGGAGACTTCAAGCATCGGCACATTGAAGAGCTTGGACATGTGCTCCAGCTGCTCAACCGACACAGGATGCTCAACAATGACTATCGCATTGTCCACATCACCGCCTTTGATGAGGTTGTTTTTGAAAAGGAATTCAATTTCGTGGAAAAACACGAATGTACGGCATACTCCTATTTCCTTTGCATACGTCACAGACGGATCCCAATGGGCTGTCTGTACACCAAGAACATCAGAATTGAAATCGATGGTCAAGTCGTATGAAGGGACATCAGCCGGCTCTATAAGAAGATAGGCACCGGTTTCCTCGTTCTTTATTTCCATAGGTTCATTGAGTTCAACGTACCTGCGGGGAGCATCCTGCTCTGCAATCCCGCCAGGCCATATCGCGTCAATGTAAGGTTTCGCGCTTCCGTCAAGAATAGGAACTTCAACGTTGTCAATGGCAATTTCAGCATTATCTATACCCATTCCGGTAAGTGCTGAAAGAATGTGCTCTATCGTCACCACTGAGATGTCACCTTTCGTAATCGTCGTACTTCTCGCCGTGCTGGAAACGTTTTCAGCTACAGCTTCCACAACTGCATCCTGTCCTATGTCAGTCCTGATAAATCTTATACCATAGTCTACCGGAGCAGGCTTTATCACAACTTTTGCAACTTTGCCGGTATGCAGACCCTTTCCTGCAAAACTGTATTCCTTCCTGACTGTCTGTTGTTGCTGCATCATTCTATTTTTCAATCAATCCGCCTATAAATCGGGGCGCAAAGTTAATGTTTTTTTTTTAGAAACCTATTTTTTGCCCTGTTGCTTGAAAACAGCATAACTCCTGAGGAAATCTTTGACCGGCATAGCTGGCGAGCCGAACAGCGACTGACCTTCAGTACGGACATTGCTTATAAGTCCTGTCTGGGCTCCAAAAGACGTGTTGTCAGCTATGGTAAGATGACCGGCGATACCGACCTGGCCACCTATTATACAGTGCTTTCCTATCTTTGTGGACCCCGCGACTCCGGTCTGTGCCGCCATCACTGTATTCTCCCCTATTTCAACGTTATGTGCAATCTGGCAGAGATTGTCGATCTTCACTCCCTTATGTATTATTGTAGAGCCCATCTGTGATTTGTCCACTGTGGTATTGGCTCCGATCTCGACATCATCCTCTATGATCACATTGCCTGTATGCTCGATCTTCTTGTAGGACCCGTCCTCAACAGGAGCAAATCCGAATCCGTCCGCCCCTATTACAGCATTTGAATGTATTATGACATTGTCACCTATCTCCATACCGGGATAGATTCTCACTCCGGGATACAAGATGCAGTGTGAACCTATCTTCACATCATCTCCTATATATACGTTTTCATATATCTTGGTGTAATCCCCTACCGTGGTCCTGCGCCCGACGTATGCGAAATTCCCGACATATACCTTCTTTCCGAACTTAGTGGAAAAATAATATCTGGATTTGCATCCGCGATAGCGTCTGTATGAGCGTTTCTTCGCAGTGACATAGTCAAGAAGGGCCGCGATCGACGCGTATGCATTCTCGACCCTGATCATAGTCGCCGTCACTGGTTTCTGGGGTTCGAATGTATTGTTCACTATTATTATGTCAGCTTTGCACTCATAGACATAATGTTCGTATTTGGGATTTGCAAAAAAACATATTGTTCCCGGCTTTCCGCTTTCAATTCTTGCAAATGCAGAAACTTTCACTTCTGGATTGCCGTCTATCGTTCCGCCCAGAATCTCAGCAATCTCTCTGGCTCTAAAATCCATAGGATGTAGCAGTTTTATTTTGTTTTAGTAAAAATATTAGTACCTTTGTCGCGTGAGTTAGGTTTTCAGGGGTCGGTATGACCCCTTTATTTTTTGCTTAAAGCCGCGATTATGGTCATTTCAGAGATTAAAGATGCAATGGAGGGTGCAATCGTTGCACGGAATTGCTTTATTGTTGAAATAAAAATTTCAAAAGACAACGAAATAGAGCTTACTGTCGAGTCGGAAGACAGCATAGTCACTCTGGACGACTGCGTAGACATCAGCAGAAAGTTTGAGGAAAAATTCGACAGGGAGGTCGAGGACTATGAGCTTACAGTGACTTCAGCCGGACTTGACCAGCCTTTCAAAGTGTTCAGACAGTACAAGAAAGCCGAAGGCACCAAAGTGGAAGCGGCCCTGAAAGGAGGAAAGAAGATTACCGGAAAACTTTCATCGGTTTCAGAAGAAGGCATAACCCTGCAGTACATAGCTCTTGAGGCCGTGGAGGGGAAAAAGAAAAAAGAGAAGGTGGAACACAATGACTTCTTCAGCTTTGAAGAGATAAACACAGTGAAGCCTCACATAGAGTTTTAGTTTGAATATAAAATAAGTAAAATATAAAAATCAAAATGGAAAAGACAGAACTTAAAGATGCGTTTTCGGAGTTCAAGAATCTGAAAAACATTGACAGGCCGACTATGATGGGAGTTTTGGAGGATGTATTCCGCACCCAGCTCGCCAAGACCTACGGTTCGGCTGACAACTTTGACATCATCATCAACATAGACAAGGGAGACTGTGAAATCTATTGGAACCGTGACGTCGTAGAGACGGTGGAAGATCCGAACACCCAGATTTCCCTCGAGGAGGCCAACAGCGAAGAGGATGAGTTCGAAATCGGAGACACATACGCTACAAAAGTAGATATGAAGAATTTCGGCCGCAGGGGAATCCTGAACCTGAGACAGAATCTCCAGGGAAGGATTATGGATATAGAGAAGGCCAATCTTTACAACAAGTACACTGGAATGATCGGTGAGATCTTCACCGGAGAAGTCTATCAGACATGGTCAAAAGAGGCCCTGATCCTTGACGAGGACGGAAACGAGCTGAGACTTCCAAAGTCGGAGCAGATTCCGGGAGAGCACTTCAAGAAGAATGACACTGTGAAAGCCATCATCAAGAGCGTAGAGATGAAAAACAATACGACTCCTTACATCGTGCTTTCAAGGACATCAAACGAATTCCTCGAGAAGCTGTTCGAGCAGGAGGTTCCGGAAATATACGACGGTCTGATCACAATCAAGAAAGTCGTACGTGTACCGGGCGAACGCGCTAAAGTAGCGGTCGAGTCATACGATGAGAGAATCGATCCTATCGGAGCCTGCATCGGAGTCAAAGGCTCACGTATCATCGGTATCGTGCGCGAGCTCCGCAACGAGAACATAGACGTCCTCCAGTGGACTTCAAACACCCAGCTGCTCATCCAGAGGGCTTTGAATCCGGCAAAGATATCTTCTGTAGTAATCGGAGGCGAGAACGAGAAGATCAAAGTGTATATGCATCCTGACGAGGTCAAGAAAGGTATCGGAAAAGGCGGATGCAACATCAAGCTGGCAGGTATGCTCGTGGGAAGAGAAATCGAGGTTTGGAGAGAGCAGGAAGATGAAGAGGATGTATTGCTCAGCGAGTTCAGCAACGAGATTGACCAGTGGATCATCGACAAGCTCCAGTCAATCGGATGCGATACGGCGAAAAGCGTGCTTGCATGCACTCCGGCGGACATAGCCAAACGGGCAGACCTTGAGGACGAGACAGTCGCTGAAATTTTCAGGATTCTCAAGGAAGAATTTGAAGAAGAATAACAAAACGCGCTGTCAAGCGCAAAATTATAAGGGGTTAATATATGGCAGAAATAAGATTAAGCAAACTTACAAAGCAATTCAACATCGGTCTTTCAACCCTCGTTGATTTCCTTAGGGACAAAGGGGTAGAAGTGGAAATGAATCCGAACGCAAAGATTTCGGACGAATTCCTTCCTGCTATCACATCCAAGTTCGGTGAAGAGCAGAAGCTCAAGCAGGACTCGGAGAAGGTAGCCATAAAACTGAAGGAAATCATCGAGCTGGGAACAAAGAAGAAGAATACCGGTGAAGAAGATGAGGAGGATGAGCCTGTACAGGAAATCATCATCAAAAGCAACAGCATAACACCGGAAACGTCTGTAGAAAAACAGGGCGCCATCCATGAGGAAAAGCAGGAAAAGACTCCTGAGCAGATCCAGGAACCGGTAAAGGCAGCACCGAAGATAGAACTTGCCGCACCTAAGGTTGTGGACAGGATAGACCTTTCGAAATTCGAGACCAAGGCTTCAAAGAAAGAGGAGAAGACTTCCGCTCAGACCCCGGCGGCTCCTGTCATTGAACCCGAGGAAAAAGCTGCTGAGACTGCTGTTGAAGTGCCTGTAGAGAAGACAGTTGAAGAGAAACCCGCAGAAAAACCTGCGGAGAAGCCACAGGCAAAAGAAGAGAATAAAGAAAAACCTATGGAGAGAACAGAGGAACCAAGACGTGTTGAGCACAGGGAGGTTAAAGTAGAAAGGCTGGCAGGACCTGTCGTTGTAGACAAGATAGACCTTTCAAAATTTGATACACGCAAAGGAGGCAAAAAAAGAGAAAGGATAACGAAGGGAGGAAGCAAGGTTGACGTATCCAAAGTGCAGACAGACAATGATGCAGCACGCAAAGACAAGAAAAAGGGTGCGGACAGCAACGGTAACGCAAAAAAAGACTTCAGGACGGACAACAATTTCAACAAGAAAAACAAGAAGTCCAAAGGTGCCGACCGTTTCAAACCTGCTATGACCGAAGCTGAAACAGAGGAGATGCAGAAGCAGATCCAGAAACAGATCAAGGAGACATACGCCAGGATGAACGAGAACAAAGGCAAGAACAACTTCGGAGCAAAGCACAGAAAAGAAAAACGTGAGCTTGCTTCACAGAAGCTCCAGGAGGAAATGGAACTCCAGGAAATCGAGAAGAAAGTTCTAAAGGTGACGGAATTCGTTACTGTCAACGATCTCGCCACCCTGATGAACAATACTCCTGTAACCAAAGTCATCGGAGCCTGTATGAATCTCGGTCTTATGGTATCAATCAACCAGAGACTTGACGCCGAGGCGCTTGTGCTTGTAGCTGAAGAATTCGGATACGAAGTTGAATTTGTAACTGCGGAGCTTACTGAGGCCATAGAGCAGGAACAGGAGAATGAAAATGCAGAGGATCTCACAGCGAGACCTCCTGTAATCACAGTGATGGGTCACGTCGACCACGGAAAGACTTCCCTGCTCGACCACATCCGTAAGGCGAATGTAATCGCAGGTGAGGCCGGAGGTATCACACAGCATATCGGAGCATACAACGTGATTCTCCCGGACGGTCAGAAGATCACATTCCTCGATACTCCCGGACATGAGGCATTTACCGCTATGCGTGCCCGCGGTGCAAAGATGACTGACCTTGCGATCATCATAATCGCTGCCGATGACGCCATAATGCCGCAGACAGTGGAGGCCATCAACCACGCCCAGGCTGCCGGAGTGCCGATGATTTTTGCCATCAACAAGATAGACAAGCCAGGTGCAAACCCGGACAAGATCAGAGAGCAGCTCGCCAATATGAACATCCTCGTAGAGGACTGGGGAGGAAAATACCAGTGCCAGGAAATTTCTGCCAAAAAGGGAATCAACGTGGACAAACTCCTCGACAAGGTTCTGCTCGAGGCTGAAATGCTTGACCTGAAGGCAAATCCGAAGAAACGCGCGGCAGGTGCAATCATTGAGTCCTCACTTGACAAAGGTCGCGGTTATCTTGCCACTGTCCTTGTACAGAACGGAACAATGAGAGTCGGTGACATTATGCTCAGCGGATGCTTCACAGGAAGAGTAAAGGCAATGTTCAACGAACGTGGCCAGAAAGTAGATGAGGCAGGTCCGTCCACACCGGTATCAGTCCTCGGACTGAATGGAGCTCCGACAGCAGGAGAGACATTCAACATCATGGCGGACGAGAAAGAAGCGAAGGACATAGCCAACAAGAGAGAGCAGCTTATCCGCATCCAGGGCATAAAGACTCAGAAGCACATGACTCTGGAAGAAATCGGACGACGGATCGCCATAGGAAACTTCAAGGAGCTGAACATTATCGTCAAAGGAGATGTGGACGGCTCAATAGAGGCTCTTTCGGATTCACTCCTGAAACTCTCTACAGAAGAAGTACGCGTAAACGTAATACACAAGGCGGTGGGAGCGATATCGGAATCAGATGTACTGCTTGCAGCCGCTTCTGACGCGATCATCATCGGATTCCAGGTACGTCCTTCTTCAAACGCGAGAAAACTTGCGGAGAAAGAGGAGATTGAGATCAGGCTCTACTCTGTCATCTACGATGCGATCAATGAGGTCAAGAGCGGTATAGAGGGTATGCTTGAGCCGGAGGAGAAAGAAGAGATTACCGCAACTGCAGAGGTTGCCGAGACATTCAAGATTTCAAAAGTCGGTACAATCGCCGGATGCATGGTCAAGGAAGGCAAGCTGACAAGGACTTCAAAGGTACGTGTCATCAGGGACGGTATCGTGGTCTACACCGGAGAGCTCGGATCACTCAAGAGGTTCAAGGACGATGTCAAGGAAGTCAGTGCAGGTATGGACTGCGGTCTTAACATTGTCGGCTACAATGACATCAAGGTAGGAGACGTCATCGAGGCCTATACAATCATAGAAATCAAGAGGACTCTCTAAGAAAGGAAATCCAAACATAAAAGAGAAGCCGGCCAAAAGTGATTTTAGCCGGCTTCTCTTTTATGTTCAATATTTTACAGAGATGGATACGCTATAACAAGAACAGAAACATCAACGGGACAAGAAGCCCTGCAATGAACTCAATGCCCCCTCGTCCCCATAATCCTCTCCTTCCCTTGAGCATAAAAAGACCTGTGACAGTAATTATGACAAGGCATACAGCAAATATGTCCGAAAACCAGGTCCACCATCGGGACGGATTGTAGTGCAGTTTGTTGAAATCAGCAAGGACAGCCCTTTTTCGAACTTTCTCATATACCGCCGTGCCGTCGGACAGATTGATGTCAAGTGAAGATCCGCCTTTGAAAAACACTTTCACTCCGGACTCGCCTGTCCTGGCGTGACGGGTATATGTTTCTTTGGAAGAAAGCTGGCTGATATATGAATGGAGCATATCCTTGTCCGGTTCTCCTTCTGCAGGAAAAGTCCCTTCAAGTACCATATCATACCTATGGATGCTTATGTCAGGATTGAAATCCCTTTTATGGTTGAGACATATTCCTGATATCGCATATATAAAAATGACACCGGCAAAAAAGAACGAAAGTTCACGGTGTATATCCCGGAGCAATTTCTTATTCATCTGCCTTGTATGAATATACGCTGATTGTCCAGCTGCTCCAGTAATTCTTGCCGACACGTGCCGACCTTGCTGCTATTGAATCCCTAAGCTCCACAATCTGTCCTTTCAGCTGTGCTACGGCTTCCGGATTTCCATTCGGTCCTTTGAGACTCTCATCAAGGCGGTATTCCCAGTCGTCAAGGAATGCCGGGTCCACTCTCTGCTCCTGAAGCACACCGTAGACGGTCACATCCTGATATGTTATGCTTTTGTCAAATGATCCGAGGCTTTCATCGGCATAGGCTGCTATGACATACGTACTGTCTGACCCCATAAGAGTAATGTGCGTCGAACCGTGTCCGCAGACATCCATACAGAAACCTTTCACCGCAACTGTATCTCCGGCATTTCTGAAATCAAAAGATTGCATAAGTTCATCTACTCCCAGCACGTCTGAGGCCCCATTTCTGCCTGAGCAGGCCGCAAACAGGACAGATGCAAATAAAAAAACAAAAATTTTTTTCATATCATTTTTAATAAATCGGTGACAAATGTACATCAATTTCACAATATTCATAACAAAATTCATAGTGGAGGTCAATAATAAATAATGATTTTTCAAACTGACAATCCACGTTATAATGCGACAGACAGTTGTTTTTAATGTTTTTTCAATATCTTTGCAAGATTCGGAAACAATTAACATACCATTTTATATAGTGAAAAAGTCACTTTTAATCCTATTTTTAATTTCAATCGCAGCGACCGCTTTCGCCCAGTCATCGGGGGGGGCATCAAGAATCCTTGTCGGAGTTGTAAAAGATGAGCAGGGCAAAGGCCTTCCGGGGGCAGTAGTCTACCTGAAGGACAATCCAAGCATCGGAACAGAAACAGACAAATTCGGTAATTTCCAACTGAAAAACATACCGCAGGGCAACCATAAGGTCATCATTACAATGCTGGGAATGACCGAAGTTGAAATCCTGTATACCGGGCAGGAATCCACCATCGTCACGCTCGTCGAGGAAGCCACAAGCATTGAAGACGTCGTTGTCACAGGTATAATCACAAGGAACAGGAACAGCTTCACAGGTTCAGCATCCACATTTTCCGGACAGGAACTGAAAATGGTGTCTACGGGCAACATTCTCCAGAGCCTCAAGACTCTGGAACCGGCCATGACAATCGTAGAGAACAATCTCAGAGGTGCGGATCCCAACACGATGCCTGACCTTGAAATCAGAGGCAAGACCAGCATCGTAGGAGAGCTTGAATCAGAATATGACAACATCCCCAACCAGCCTCTGTTCATACTGGACGGAATGGAAGTGGATATCGACGCCATCATAAGCCTCAACATAGACAGGGTAAAAAGCGTCACCGTGCTTAAGGACGCCGCTTCTACCGCAATCTACGGTTCCAAGGCAGCAAACGGTGTGATAGTAGTCGAAACCGTGCCGCCTGAGCCCGGACAGCTCAGGGTAAGCTATTCTGCCAATCTCGGAGTACAGTTCCCTGACCTGAGCGACTACAATCTTATGAACGCTTCGGAAAAGCTTCAATTCGAGAAGCTTGCAGGAAGATATACTTCAAAGGACGAAGCCAACTCACCGGAACAGGATGCTCTGGACGAGCTGTATTATTCAAGACTGAAAGCGGTCAGGGCAGGAGTTGATTCATATTGGCTGTCGGACCCTCTCAGGGTGGTATTCAACCATTCGCACAACCTGTATGTGGACGGAGGAGACCAGAATATGCAATACGGCATAGGCATCAACTACGGCAACGACAAAGGTGTAATGAAAGGCTCGGACAGGGAGCTTATGGGAGGAAACATACAGGTCAGATACCGTAAAAACAATTTCACATTCTCCAACAACTTCAACGTCTCGCTTGTAAATGCGGACAAGGAGCCTGTGTCATTCGACCAGTTCGCCAATGCGAATCCATATTACAGGAAATACAATGACGACGGGTCTATACCTCTCCTGCTGGAATCTATGGATGTGGCAGGAAGTTCAATATACAATCCGATAGCCCTCTTTGATATAACCAACACCAACAGGACAAAAGACCTGACACTGTCGGACCAGCTTGACCTCACATACAGATTTCTCGGAATGTTCTCGATAAGAGGGACATTGGGACTGAGCAAAAGCACGTCTTCCACCGAAGCGTTCAAATCTCCTGAACACCCTGACTTCATAGGAAGCGTCACGGACAAGAAAGGATTATATTCTGAAGACACAAATGACAATTTCAACTACAACGGAAGAATAGTATTCAGTTTCGGAAAGCTGTTCAAGGGCCAGCATAATGTCAGCGCGAACGCCAGCTGGGACTTCAGCAACAGGGACACCAAGCGCGGAGGCTATGATATCACCGGATTTGTAGGAGACAAGCATCAGAACCCTGCATTCTCGGCAGGATTCGATGCCGGCACAAAACCACGCTACAGCATATCACGTTCACGTTCGACCGGATTTCTGCTGAGCGGGAACTATGCCTACAAAGGACGCTATATGATAGACCTTAACTACAGGCTTGACGGTTCATCCGTATTCGGAGCGCAAAAGATGTTCACAGGAACCTGGTCTCTTGGTGCAGCCTGGGATATAACAAATGAGAAATGGTTCAAAGTCAAATGGATAGATTTCCTTAAGCTCAGATATTCAATAGGAAATCCCGGAAACCAGAACTTCGACGCCTATATGTCATCCGGAATATATGAATACAACCCGGAATACACCAATGTGTTCGGAGAAAGCGCGATCCTTCTGAAAGCGGCGAACAGGAATCTGGCATGGCAGAAGACTCTCGACCAGAACTTCGGTCTGGATTTCACTGCCTGGGATGACAGGATAAGGCTCGGATTCGACTATTATTACAAAAATACAGATCCGCTGCTCGTATCGATATCGCTCCCTCCTTCCGCCGGTCAGACGAGGGCATACACGAATTTAGGAGGACAGATATCAAAAGGATTTTCCGGCACGCTCAGCGTAATGGCAATAAAGACGGCGACCACGAGATTGAGCGTAAACTGGTCCTACAGGCAGAACCGTTCAGAATATATAAACATCGGCAACAGCCTTGATTTTATGAACCAGAAAGGAAGTGCGGAAGTATTCAGAAGATATTACGACGGTGCCAGTCCTGACGATATCTGGGCAGTCAGGTCAATGGGAATAGATCCGGCTACCGGGAAAGAGGTCTTTTTGACAAAAGAGGGACGTTACACATTCCAGTACAATGCCGACGACGAAGTAAAGGTCGGATCAACAGCACCGGACCTTGAAGGAGTGATAGGTATGACATTCTATTGGAAACAGCTGTCCGCCAGTATCAACTGCCGGTACCAGTTCGGTGCACAGACATTTGCCTCGGCCCTGTACAACAAAGTGGAGAACCTGAGCGAGCAGCAGCTTTACTACAATGTGGACAAACGCGCACTTTATGACAGATGGCAGAAACCGGGAGACAATGCGAAGTTCAAAGCCATAGACAACCTCGACACGACACCGATGTCCTCCAGGTTCGTCCTTGACGAAAATGTGTTCTCAATAGAATCCATTTCAGTCGGATATGACATCACGGCTGCCTGGCTCAGGAAGATAAGGGTCCAGGGCGCATCAATCAGGCTGTATGCCAACAATCTCTGGAGAATATCCTCCATAAAGGAGGAAAGAGGTATTGAATATCCTTTCTCCAACAGCATATCAATGTCAATCAGTCTGAGATTTTAACACAGAAGCAAACAATGAAAAGATATACAGCATACATAATTCCAATCATTGCGGCCCTGTTCGCGGCAAGTT
>ERZ778497.1229-NODE-1229-length-17331-cov-7.631917_pt1 | contig 17331 bp, 22 predicted proteins | sample MGYA00509938_ERZ778497 | MGnify/ENA primary metagenome ERZ778497 (study PRJEB29527, sample SAMN07138969) | mouse gut metagenome | material: feces | host: mouse | place: China:Nanjing | collected 2016-01-25 ... | reverse complement strand
AGTTGGCCTTGCGCCTGCGAAAATAGCTCGCTGCCGGGTCTTTTTTTTGTCCTGTCCTCATACAGGACATTTTTTGCATTTTCAGTTCTGGATCTTTGCCATCGTATTTCCCTCCTCTGATGTGATTATAAAATAGGCGGAATAGAGCTTTCTTACAATTTTGTCTGCTTGCAGGAGGATGCCGTCATGTCAAATCGTCTCTTTATCATTTGCCGATCCTCGACTATAATTATAAAAATGAGGAAAGGATGAGGAATATGATACGAAAAGCGCTTGAAAAAGATATCCCGACCTTGATGGACCTGCTTCATCAGGTCAACATGGTTCATTACAGGGGCCGTCCCGATCTTTTCAGACCAGGAACAAAATACACCCCGGACGAATTGAAAACAATACTGGCAGACGACACGCGCCCGGTTTTCGTATGGTGCGATGAAGAAGAGAAAGTGAAGGGATACGCGTTCTGTATACACCAGCAGCATGTGAATGATCAGTTGCTCACCGACATCCGCACATTGTATATCGATGATATTTGTGTGGATGAAAATGCCCGGCACCAGCATATTGGAAAACAGTTGTATGAGCATGTCGCGGATTTTGCCAGGAAAAACGGTTTCTACAACATCACCTTGAACGTATGGAGCCTGAATCCGGGCGCGCAGGCATTTTATGAAAGCCTTGGCATGAAGCCTTACAGGATCGGGATGGAAACGCTCCTAAGTGAATGAATATCAAATAAGATCCTTTTTGTGTATGATAACACCGATAGAAAGGATCTTTTTATATGTTTTCCACACCAGTGACATTAATTTTAGGGGGCGGCGGTTCCAAAGGAAGTTACGAGATCGGGGCAATGAAAGCTCTGCACAAGCTGAAAATAGAGTACAACGCTGTGGCCGGAGTCAGTATCGGTGCTCTTTGCGGAGCGATCCTTGTCCAGCAGGATCTCGAAAAACTCGAAAAATGGATCGAATCCTTTTCGCAGGGCCATATATCGGATAACTTGTTCCTGTTTCCTGACCAGTACGATATCCTGCCTGCATCAAAAGGCAGCTCGCTTTCTTTTCTTGAAACATTCTGTCGGCAGGGACCTGACATTCATCCTCTGCGCAAAAGCTACGAGAAGATTTTCGACTATGATAAATTCATGCGTTCGCCGATCGATTTTGCGTGCCTTGCCTACAATATTACGAAGCAGGCGCCGCAGGTCTTTCATAAAAAGGATTTCACCCGAGAAAATGCGCTCGATCTTCTGTTTTCTTCAGCCGCTTATTTCCCGGCCTTTGATCTGAAAAAAGTGAATGGCGACTGGTTTGCGGACGGAGCCTATGCAAGTTCTGTGCCCTATGAACTGGCAGATATATTTTTGAATCCGCAAAGCATCATCATCGATATCGACGGCTTTTATCATAAGGATCCGTTCCAGAGCGATTCGAGCCGGATGCTGATCCGGCCTCTTTTCAAGCTGCATTACTTTCTCGACTTTATGGATATCGATCTTGTTTCCCAGATCCGGGAAGGATATCTGGAGACCTTGAAATATCTTGAAGAGGCGCCCGGATATCTGTATACCTTTTATAAAGATGACTGGGAGCAGATCGAAAAGACCGAAAAGTTTTTCCTCGCCCGTCTTGCGGGGCAGGATCCGTACCGGATCCTGGATCACTATGATCCGATCGTTGGATCAATGTATGGGGTGCTGCTAGGCTATAGGCCGCGGCCGCTCGACAACGGCTATGCCGGAAAATACAAGCTGGGCACGCTGCTGGAGATCATGGCGCTGATCTGCGGTATGCCCGTATGTACCCAGTATCATTTTGGGGATTTCTGCGCCCGGATGATCGATCGTATGAAACATTTCGATCAGGATCCCAACCTGTCCATCTATCCGCTCGAATATAAAAGGATGGAGATGAAAAGCCTTCGCGATATGACTGTTTTCTTTCACTCGCTGCTCGAGTCCTTTGATGGCCGGATCCCGGCCATGTATGAGATCTTTGTAAAAAAGTTTCCTTTTCCGTACTTTGCGGCCTGGGCATGGAAGACGATGGAGGCAGCTCACCTTTGTTGAGCAAGGCATGCTATAATAAGAAAAGGAGACTATGAGTATGGAAAGTTTGCAGGTCTCTTTGTTTGAGGAAGAGAACAAAGAGGATGAAGAAGAAAACCCCAATATATTCCGCCCGCTTGCTGATCGCATGCGGCCCGAGACGCTTGACGAATATGTAGGGCAGAAGCAGCTGGTGGCCAAAGGAAACCTGCTGCAGAAAATGATCGAGAACGATCAGATCACGTCGATGATCTTCTGGGGGCCGCCCGGCGTGGGAAAAACGACCCTGGCCCAGATTATCGCCAGACAGACACGGTCGCATTTTATCAATTTCTCGGCGGTGCAGAGCGGGATCAAAGAAATCCGGGAAGTCATGAAAAAAGCGGAACAGAACCGGCATGCGCATGAGAAAACGATCGTATTCGTGGATGAGATCCATCGCTTCAACAAAGCGCAGCAGGACGCTTTTCTGCCGTATGTGGAAAAGGGAAGCATCATCCTGATTGGCGCAACGACAGAGAACCCAAGCTTCGAGATCAACTCGGCTCTTTTGTCGCGCTGCCGCACCTTTGTGCTCAGCGCCCTGGAGCAGGAAGATCTTGCCGGGCTCATCCGTACGGCTCTGCATTCGCCAAAAGGCTTGGGAAATATGAAGGTCGAGATCAGCGATGAGGACATTGAAGCAATTGCCGCTTTTTCGAACGGCGATGCCCGGTTCTGCCTCAATACGCTTGAAATGGTCGTGACCAATTCGCCAAGCGACATATATGGCGTGCATGTTTCGCAGGATATTTTAAAGCAGTGTCTGCAGAGACGCTCTCTGCTTTATGACAAAAAGGGAGAGGAACACTATAATATTATTTCGGCGCTGCATAAAAGCGTGCGCAACTCGGATGTGGATGCGGCCTTGTACTGGCTGGCCCGTATGCTCGAGGGAGGAGAGGATCCTTTGTATATTGCGCGCCGCATCGTCCGTATGGCAAGCGAAGATATCGGCATGGCGGATTCAAGAGCGCTCGAGATCTGCGTTGCGGCTTATAATGCCTGCCATTATCTCGGAATGCCGGAATGCAGCGTTCATCTGAGCCATGCAGTCGTTTATTTATGCCTGGCACCTAAATCCAATGCGCTGGAAAAAGCGTATTTTGCGGCGAAGGATGACGCGCTCAAAACTTTGAGCGAGCCGGTGCCGATGCAGATCCGCAATGCGCCCACCAGGCTCATGGATGATCTGGGCTACGGCAAAGGATATGAGTATTCGCATGATTATGCGTATCATATGACAGACATGCAGTGCCTTCCGGATGCTCTGGCCGGACATCATTATTACGAACCGTCCGATCAGGGTTCGGAGATCAAAGTAAAAAAGCGTATGGAACAGATCCGGATGATCAAGGAACACTATGCGCAGCTAAGGAGGAAAAAATGAAATTTGAAATTCATTCGCTGGACGAAACGAGACAGTTTGCTCAGGCAATGGCTGATCTTGTCAAAGGCTATGATATGGTCATTTGTTTAAGTGGCGACCTGGGGGCAGGAAAAACAACGTGGACCCAGACATTTGGCAGGCGGCTAGGTGTCAGCAAGGTCATCAATTCTCCGACATTCAATATCATGAAGGCGTATAAACAAGGGGACGGAAAGCCGTTTTATCACATTGATGCGTATCGTCTGGAAGGGATCGACCAGGATCTTGGATTCGAGGAATGCTTCGACGAAGGAATCTGTGTCATTGAATGGTCGCATTTTATCGAAAATCAGATTCCTGACGACCATATCGAGATCACCATCCTGGAAGGAATGGATGAGGATCGTTCGATCGAAATGATCGGACTGGGCGATATTTCAAAACAAATTGTAAAGGAGTATGAACATGATCACACTGGCAATGGACAGCGCCTATAAAAATCTTGTGATCGGTCTGTATGAAGACGGCAGGCTGATCGACGGCATCGCGTTCGAGGCGTTCAAAAAACAGAGCGAAACGATTTTCGTGGAGCTGGAAAAGCTGCTGAAAAACAATCAGCTGGATTATAAGGATATTGACCGGATCGTTATTACGGATGGTCCGGGAAGCTATACGGGCATCCGGATCGCGATGACGATTGCCAAGGTCCTTTCTACCCAGATGGGGCAGGAGCTTTGCTGCATCTCGACCATGCAGCTGTATGCAGGCGCTTCGGGCAGTGCCAATGTGATCCTGGATGCGCGTTCGAAAAGAGCGTATGTGGCTCATATCGAGGATGGAGAGATCATTGGCCAGACAAAGATCCTTGGCGTGGAGGAGCTCGATCAGTTTTTGAAAGACAATCCGGGCACTGTATACGGAGATGCGGATCTGGCGGGCATGGAAAGCGGTCCGGTCGATTTTCTGAAAAACTTTATTGAACTGGAACCGATGTACCGTTCGATCAAAAACAAGCATACTCTTGCGCCGCAGTATTTAAAAGAAAGCGACGCTTACAAAGCATGATCCGCGAGATGGAACGAAACGACCTCGACCAGGTCATGGCACTGGAAGCGGCATGCTTCAAGGAACCGTGGACGTATGATAACTTGTGCTACGAGCTGAATGGCAATCCTTTTTCCCACGGCTGGATCCTGGAATGTGATGGAACGATCGAAGCCTACGCGATCATGTGGGAAACGTTTGAGACAGCTCAGCTGGCCCGGATCGGGGTGCATCCGTCTTTGCGCCGCCGCCATAAGGCAGAGGAGCTGCTGAAAGCGCTGGATCAAAGAGCGCTGGAGGCGGGCTGTGAAGTGCTGTCGCTTGAAGTGCGGGCGGGCAACGAGGCGGCTGTCGCGCTCTATGAAAAGAACGGCTTCATTCAGGTGAATGTGTCGAAAAAATACTATCCGGACGGAGAGGATGCGCTGGTCATGGTAAAACCGATAGGAGGACTGGAATAATGATCGTATTAGGGATCGAAAGCAGCTGCGACGAAACAGCAGTTGCGCTGGTTAGAGATAAAAAAGAGGTGCTGTCGTCGATCGTGGCGACGCAGATCGATGTGCATAAAGAATTCGGCGGGGTGGTTCCGGAAGTCGCCAGCCGGATCCATGTGGAAAATATTTCCATTTGTATCGAGAAGGCGCTTAAGGAAGCCAACCTGACCATGGAGGATGTGGATGCGGTGGCCGTAACAAGAGGGCCGGGGCTGATCGGCTGCCTTCATGTGGGGGTGCAGGCGGCCAAGACGCTCGCGTTTGCGTATCATAAGCCGCTGGTGCCTGTCCATCATCTGGCGGGACATATTTATGCCAATGAGCTGGTGGTGGATCTGAAGTTTCCGGTGCTGGCACTGATCGTGAGCGGCGGAAACTCGGAGCTTGTCTATATGAAAGACGAGCACAGCTTCGAGATCCTTGGAGAAACACAGGACGATGCGATCGGCGAAGCGTATGACAAGGTGGCGCGGGTCCTTGGTCTTGGTTATCCGGGCGGTCCGAAGATCGACAAGCTGGCCCGGGAAGGGGAGCCTGTCTACAAGCTGCCTCAGCCGAAAACAGAAGGAAAATATGATTTTTCATTTTCGGGATTGAAGTCGGGCGTGCTTCAGTTTGTCAAGCGCAGGGAAAGAAACGGCGAGCCGTTCTCGATGGCGGATCTGGCGGCCAGCTTTCAGGAGACGGCGCTCAATGAGATCTTTTCCCGTGTCCGTCTTGTGCTGGAAGATCATCCGGAGATCCGTCATTTTGTGGTGGGCGGAGGTGTTTCTGCCAATTCGAGGCTTCGTGAAAAGGTCGATGCGCTTCGAAACGAATTTACGGATGTCGAGTTTACGGTTCCTCCCATGTACTGCTGTACAGATAATGCGAGCATGATTGCGGTGGCTGGCCAGATCGCTTATGAGGCTGGGCGCCGGGGGGATGCGTCGCTGACAGCCGACTCGAGCTGGGAGATCGAATAGATGATCCGCGAGGTCGAAGAAAAAGATCTGCGGCAGATTTATGAGATTTATTCTTATTATGTAAACCATAGCACGGCGATCTTTGATCTGGTGCCGTTAAGTTTTGAGCGGTTCTGCGATTCTTTGAAGCCGGTGCTTGGCAGGTATCCGTTTTATGTGGCGGAGCGTGAAGAAAAGATCCTTGGCTACGCGTATGCGCATGCGGCATTTTCAAAGGAGGCATACCGATTTTGTGCGGAGCTGACGATCTATTTTCTGCCAGGAGATCATCACGGGATGGCAAAGGGGCTGTATGATGCGATCGAGCGTGCCTTGTATGAGCAGGGGTGCCGCTGGCTCATTTCCTGCATAACGGATTCGAATGCGGAGAGTATCGCGTTTCATGAAAAACTCGGATTCGCATACGGAGGGAATCTTCCTTCGTGCGGGCTGAAGTTTGGAGCGTGGCATGGTGTGTACTGGTATCGCAAGATGCTGAATACGAATGCCGGAGAGTGGATCGATTTCTGTGATCTGCATGAAAAAAGGCCGGCATAGAGGTTGATCGAGGAGTGCCGGCGTGTTTCTGTAAGATCATCCTTATTGTAACGGGAAATAGAAAGAATGGGTGTGCTGCATCTGTTTCTGACACGGAATTTTTAAAAAAGAAAGGGAAAAGGTGAGAAAGACATGTCAATTTTTTCAAAACTGGAGTACATGCAGGAGTGGACGCAGGCAGAAAAGCAGCTTGTGCAGCTTATTCTTGAAGATCCGACGCTTGTGAGGGATCTTCCGTCCCGTCAGCTGGCAAAAAAAGCCAACACATCGCTTTCCACGATTTACAGGGTGTGTGAAAAGCTGGAGATTGGCGGATATGCGGATCTGCGCTTTCAGATTATGCAGGAACTTCCGCTCAAGGAAAAGAAGGAAACGGATTTCGACCGGCCTTTTAAAGCGGATGATACGGATTACGAGCTGATCCAGTCGATCGCGGCGCTGGAAAAGAAGGCGATCGACGAAACGGCTTCGCTGATCGATCTGAATACGGTGCGTCTTATTGTCAACCGTATGGAGCTTGTGCAGGATATCAATTTATACACGACGACGAAGTACCGCAATCTGGCGTTTGATTTCAAGATGAATATGGCGCGGGTGCAGAAGCGTGTTCATGTGCTCACGGAAGTATACGACCAGGAGCTCGCGGCGCTGCAGACGCGAAAGGATACGATGTCGATCGTGATCACTTATGCGGGGCGTGTGCGCGAGGTGCGTCCGATCCTGGATTACTTAAAGGCGAACGATCATATCGTGGTGCTGATTTCCTCGCTGTGGGATCGTACGTATACGAAGCTTTGCGACTATCATCTGGTCATCGCGTCCAATGAGTCGCCTTCGAAAGGCGGGATCGGCAACTTCGGCAGCATGACGTCGATCTCGTTTATTTTTGATCTGCTGTACGGATTGTATTTCAAGCGGAATTATAAAGACAATCTGGAAAAGTCGCAGGCGCCTTTCGAACTGCTCAAGAAAGCGAAAGACTGAGAGCCGGCTGACAAAAAGCGTTTCAAGTGTGATATGATAAATAGGAATGTAAGGAGATTAGATCATGTCAGATAAAATTATTGTCCTTGATTTCGGGAGTCAGTACAATCAGCTGATTGCCCGCCGGATTCGTGAATTCGGAGTATATTCGGAACTTCATTCCAACGAGATGACGTTGGATGAAATTAAGGCGCTTGGAGACGTAAAGGGTATCGTGTTTTCGGGCGGTCCGAACAGTGTGTATGAAGAGGATGCGCCGAAGTGCGACCCGGCGATCCTGACAAGCGGAATTCCGATCCTGGGAATCTGCTACGGTATGCAGATGATCCAGTTTATGATGGGTGGAAAGGTCGAACCTGCAGGCGCTTCCGAGTACGGACGTACCGAGATCGATATTGTTGATCCGACAGCGCTTTTCGAAGGTCTTCCTGAAAAGGAAACGGTATGGATGAGCCACGGGATCAAGGTGACGCAGCTGGCACCGGGATTTACGGATGTGGCAAAGAGCGATAACTGTCCGTATGCGGCGGCAGCCAATGTGGAAAAAAAGATCTACTGTCTGCAGTTTCATCCGGAAGTCCGGCATACCGAATACGGCAATGATATTTTGAAAAATTTTGTATTCAATGTGTGCGGCGCAAAAAATGACTGGTCCATGAAAAACTTCATTGAAGTGGAAAAGGAAAAGATCAGGGAACAGGTTGGCAGCGACAAGGTGCTGCTTGGCTTATCTGGCGGCGTGGATTCGAGCGTGGTGGCGGCTTTGCTGCATGAAGCCATTGGCGACCAGCTCATCTGTATGTTTATCGATCATGGTCTGCTTCGCAAAGGCGAAGGGGAATCGGTCATGGATACATTTGCCAAGAACATGAATATCAAGGTGGTCAAGATCGATGCGAAGGATCGTTTCCTGGGCAAGCTGGCTGGGGTGACGGATCCTGAAAAGAAGCGTAAGATCATTGGCAACGAATTCGTTTATACGTTTGACGAGGAAGTCAAAAAGCTGACGGAAGGCGAGGATATCAAGTGGCTTGCGCAGGGAACGCTGTATACGGATGTGATCGAGTCCGGGACAAAGACGGCGCAGACGATCAAGTCGCACCATAATGTAGGCGGTCTGCCGGAGGATATGCAGTTCAAGCTGATCGAACCGCTCAATACCTTGTTCAAGGATGAGGTCAGAGAGCTTGGAACTGAGCTTGGTCTGCCGGAGGAAATGGTATGGCGTCAGCCGTTCCCTGGTCCGGGACTGGGGATCCGCATCCTGGGGGATGTAACGGACGAAAAGATCAGAATTGTCCAGGACAGCGATGCGATCTTGAGAGAAGAGATTGCGAAGGCGGGCCTGGATCGCGAGATCTGGCAGTACTTTACGGCTTTGACGAATATGCGCAGTGTTGGTGTCATGGGAGATGAGCGTACGTACGATTATGCGGTAGCGATCCGTGCGGTAACGAGCATTGACGGAATGACGGCGGACTGGGCGCGTGTTCCATACGAGGTTCTTGACAAGGTGGCGAACCGTATTGTCAACGAGGTCGATCACGTGAACCGTGTGCTCTATGATATTACGAGCAAGCCTCCAGGAACGATCGAGTTCGAATAAAGAATAAATGCTAGAAGTGCTTTATATAAAGCACATTCTAGCATTTTTAATGCCTTGAGGTACGCAAAAGGTTCATTATAGTATTATCTTGTTTAAAAATATACCAGCTGATCCATGATAAAATAGAATAATCTTAAGAAGGAGTATAGCCTATGATGATGTATTTTGAATTTAATGAAGAAAGATTGAAACAAAATAATTCCCAAATAATTCATGGAATGGTTTTACCGATGAAGTTCGCTTGATTTGATCCGATTTCCTGCTTTTTTGGTTTTCAAAAAGTTTTACAGTGGAAAACTCCACGACGAAAAGGACAGATCGCTCTGCCTATTTTAAAATATGGGTCTGTTTATTATTCGTTTTGAATATTGTACATCATTCCTGCGAACTCTTTCTTTCTCGCATAGGCGCTGCTGATGCACAATGTGATCTGCCTTGCGTGACGGATCACTTTTCCGCCTATCTTGATAAATTCCTTCCTGAACGTATTCATACGCATACGCGCAATACCCGGTATGTGTTTTGCTTTCCGATTCAGGAACAGATGATAAATATTGTATGCCCATGCTTTGAGCAGAAACTCGAGCTCATTGGATAAGAACTTTGGATGGGACAATGTGCCTGCACCAAAATCATCCTTGAGCTCTTTCGTGAAGTTTTCCGAATTTCCTCTTTGTTCATAAAAGCGTAGGATATGGCGCGGACTCCACTCCAGACAGTTGGTCATGACGGCATAGATTTCCGGAAACAAAGAAATCTGTCCGTTCTGGTCTATGGAACGATACGCTTTGTAGACGACCCTTCTAGGCTCGTCGTTCTGCAGGGAATAAGACAGCTCGCCGATATACGGTTCGTGTTTGGTATACTGCTGGAAATCGATCCCTTTGCGGTCCATATCGTCCATGCATTCTTTGATCAGTTTCCCGAAATGCTTACACCGGATCATATAGCGCACAAGAAAAGGCTGTTGTTCAAGATAATTCATCAATTTGGAATCGTAAAAGGCGCTGTCTCCACGGAAGAAAATGGTCCGGGAAGAAGAAATCTGAAGGCCGGAGAACACAGTGCGGAGCTGCTCGATGATCCCGTTGGCCGAATAGGAATTACCGCAGCGAAGAAGCGAAGCGACAAGAAATTTGGAATGATACTCATTGATCACCAGAGGATGATAACCGACCGAAGAGTAATGAGGAATATAGGCACTCGCTTCCTGCCGGCCAGTCGTTTCGATCAAAGTAGAATCAGCATCAAAAATAAGATCATGCTCCTGCTTGTTGAGATAAGAGAGAGCACAGGTCTGAAGAAGCTGATGAAGTGCGGCATTCAAAGAAGCGGAGGCACAGGAGAAAAAACGTGAAACTGTCGTCTGGGAAGGAGCGTCAGAAAGCAGAAAAGGATCCTGACGAAGAACCGACTGATCGGCCTGACGGAAATAGCCTAGCATAAATTTAAAGATCTGGCCAAGAAGGATATCGGAATAAGAGTGGATAGGATTTTTCCGGTCGTCATCAAAAGGAAGCGAACAAAAACCGGAAGCAATCTTGTAGTTGATATCCAGGAAACGATAGCTCTTGGAGTATTTGTTTTCCATACGAAAAATACCATCCCTGTAGATGGTATCGATTGGTATGGTATCCTGAACAGTCTTAGGAACTCTGGCTTTCTCTTTGTTTTGTTTTCTGATTCTTTCGTAGCTTTTTATCATGTACGATTGACTCCTTTCGTGTTTTATCGATATATGAGGAAAAGATCTCCTCATACAGGTTGAATGGTTTACTGATCAGTTGTGCTCTGTTAAGAAGCAGGGAATAGAAGGCTGTTGAAATGATATCCTCCATAAACATTCCCTGGAATCGGATAAATCCAAAACAGGCAAATGGTATTACAGCAAGCATACACAACCAGCTTGTGATCTCCTGCCCCAATTTATCCGAACATAAAAAATAGATTATACAGGCGGATCCACAGGCAAGTATTGAGAACACACTTTGCCGAAGGGATAATCCAAACATGATGGATTCTGTATAATCTCGTATTTCCTTATTGATCTTGATTTCAAAATTAGACTTCATACTGACCATCCAATTCTGACTCATCATCTATGGTTTTTACTGGTGAAGACGTTGCAAACAGGATGTTGGCAACAGGAATGACTGTTTCACCATCTGTATTTCTGATAACTGCATTTCGATCTGAATGCATGATCTGATACATGACTTTATCCTTTGCAGGTACTGTACCAGATTCTTTGATGATTATTTTGTCTCCATTAGTGAAGACGATTGTGTTTTTGATTGTGTTGTACATGAGATTTTCCTTTCAAAAAAGACTGGCAGATTGGCCAGTCGTGATATGACAGTGCATGTTAATAGTCACTATTCGAATTATATGAGGATGAGCTTGCATGTTCGTAAGCTTCATCTGCTCTATCAATAGCATCTTGAGCAAGATCTAATGCTTCAGATGCAGTACTTTGGGCATTTTCTGCGACCTCTATAGCATGTTGAATAGATTCATTTTGATCTAAAATGATTTCCTCTAGTCTTTTTCGATGTTCTTCAGCTAATCGTGATTCTTTCTCTTTATGCATATCATCATAATAGAGATTTATTGCTTCCTTAAGCGTATCAACACGGCCATCGTCAAAATACTCGATTAATCGTGTAATGGTTTGAGAGTTTTTGAGTCTTTCAGAAAGTAAAGTATTACCGTTCCATAATTGTTCTGCTTTGTTTTTTTGTTCAACTGCAGAATCAAACATTTCAGAGGCTTCTTTTAGCTTCTGTGATTTTTCAAAACTATCTTTTGAAAGTAATTCCTCCCGCTGTTGTTTGTATTCTTCATAATACTGCTCTTTTGCTTTGGAAACTTTTCGTTCATATTCTTCAAATGCCACTCGAACTTCTTCTTTTTTCTTTTTCGTGTGATTTAATGGATTCCATTTCGAACCACGTTTTGGCTCATCTCCAACAATATTCTGGATATATTGACTTAGATGCGTTGCATCAAAAGAAGACAAGTTTGATGGAACAAATTCTTCTGTAGCTTTTTTTGCTTCAATAGCTTTCTCAACACTTTTTTGAGCTTCTTCATACTGAAGACTTACTTCAAGAGTTTCGTCCAATTGCTTTCTGATGTTGTTCTTCCACATGAGAATACTACCTCCCAAGATCATACTGTCTTTTGTATGCCATTTGTTGTGCAGCTACAGGGCTTCCGTGACGGAGACCATCAGACATTGTTTTAGCCATAACTTTATCCTTCTGATTACAAAGCTCAATCAATTCGTTATTTCGGTTTGTGGAAATAGCGTTTTCGATACGGAGAATCAGGTTTTCTTTAGTTAAGGTGTGGCATTTTCTGTTTAATGCAGAATTCATTTTCTTCAAATCTTTATTGGAAAGGATTTGATGAACAGACAAACCGGACAGCAGAAGAATTGCTCCTCCTTCAAGAATCACTACAGGGTTTTCCTTGCAGTAGTTAATTGCACTGTTTGTTTTCGCAACAATGCGATCCTTGATTTCACTACACTTTTCTTTAAAAGTCATAACTATTCATCCTCCTTGCTTATTTCCTTCAACTTTTCTTTTAGTTTTGCTTTTAAGCTTTTTGAGACAGGATATTTATCAATCTTAGTGTATAGAGAATTGATGGTTTCTCCTCTTCTATACAATTCTTGAACAACTGCAGAGAAAATGGTATCAAATCCATATTCAGCAATTGCTTCACTGATAAGACCAATAACTCCGAGTGTAGCAATACCGCCGATCATTCCTCCAGGTCCTAAGGCTGCCAATGCAGCGGTAATTGCAGCTCCTCCGGCTAGACCGGTTGCACTTAAGGCAATCATAAAAACCAAACCAGGTACACCCAAAGCAGCAATTTTACTTACGATTTTATCCATGTTTCTTTGCCTCCTCACGTAATCTGTATTCATCTAGCATTTCATCAATAAAGCCAGCTGTGTTTTCTTTCCTTAAAAATACATCAAACAATCTATCTACTCCTAAAGCAGTTATCCATCTAAAATACAGTATGAACCAGTTTAGAGATAAAGGTTCACTATCAGATTTGGAGCAGTTGAAGTAAGGATCACAAATATCTTTAATTTCTAAAAATTTTTGTTGAACTTCGTCACTTCTAGGATCTTTATTTACGATGTTTAGCAACTCATCGTATATGTTTTCAAACTCAAACAGAGTTTTTGAAATGCTGGTTTTGTCCATTTGTTCGAAAAGATTTTCGCCAAACTGGATCAGCCCTTCTTCGGTATACTCTTCTAATTCAGGTGACAAAAGGTCTGAAGAGAAACTATCAATACTGTTATCAAAATCAGATATATCCAGATTGTTGATTTTTTCTTCTAGATATATGGTTCTCATCATTTCGGCTGCTATGATTTGATTTTCCATATGTCTTTTTTTATTGCGCAATTCAAGAATCTGTTTATCTAATGCACTCTGATAATCAAATTCAGGATCAGATAAAATTTCTTTAATTTGCTCATTGGAATATCCCAATTCTTTATAAAGCGCTATTTGCTGTATTTTAACTACATCAGAATTGGAATACTGCGCATATGTCCTTTTTCCTTTCTGAATCATTGCGGAAGGCATTATCATTTTTTCTTCAACGTAATACCTGATTTCTCGTGGGGAAAGGCCTGTAAGTTCTGAAACCTCACTTAATGTTTTATAATCAGCCATTCAGATCACCTCTTCATACCCATATCTTAAAGATGACCGAAATCGGTCGTCAATAATTAGATGAAATTTTTTTACAATTCCATCATTTCCTTAACAATCCGATCTGACATCTTGATTGTTCCAACAAGTACAAGCATGTTGAATATCAGTTCTCCAATGTATCCCCATATCATGGATACTGCTGATGCTGTTGAATCTATGACTGGTGGTGCAGAAGCAAAAGCCGAGAAGATAACACATGCAAGTAGTATGATGGCACCTTCAAGACAGACGCCAGCATAACTCTTCATGAAGGTAAAAGCTGTATTCTGTGTGGATTCACCAGCTGCGGTTGCCAGTGGAACAGGGGAGATGGCTGTATACATGTAGATCTTGAAGAATCGACCGTATACAGTGAGGATCATGATGAATGACAGGATTGTTATGAATATGGATCCCAGTAGGGTAACAGCCCATAATGGAATGGATTCCAGAAAACCGGTATTGTTTATTGCATCAATAATTTCCTGTGGGATAACAGTTGTACTGGCAGTACCAATCCCGATTGTCTGTGTGATTGTTGAAATGATTCCTTGGACAATATCAAATATACCGGTCATCAATTCCATACCATACATGACAAGACCTCTGGCAATGATAAAACGTAGGAACAGTTTGAATGCCTGCTCAGGTCGTTTGATATCCTGCCAGCTGGTACATGTTCGAATCATTCCCCACAGAAAAAATAGAACCAGTAGAGATAGCCCAATAGCCTGTAATGCCCCATGAATCTGAACGATGATGTTCCAGATATCACCACCCTTGAAGGATTCAGGTGACTCTGTTAACAGCATCCAGATTTCTGCCAGTTTTGTATTCCAGGTATTCAGTGCACTTTGCAGATTGTCGATGTGTAATGCGGTCTTGTATTCTGTATTCCATGTGTAGTTGATGGATTCGCCATCCTTTGCGTTTTCAGCATCGAACAGTTTATAGACTTCAAATTTCTTTCCGACAAGGGACTGACCGTTGTGAGTCTGAATTGTGATGGATGCACTTCCGCTACCAAGTGTAGCTGCACCATTTGGTGTTGGAAGCTGTGTTGTTTCAGCATAGACGATGGAAGGCATGATATCAGGGACGGCACCTGACATGATTGTGCTAAGTGCAAGAGTGGACATAGCGACAAACTTGAATACGTTCAAAATCCACGATCAGTACCTCATTGCCGTTTCGTGCAAGACCAATAGCCGCATTCTCCGTTGTCGTTGTCTTGCCAACACCGCCTTTCTGATTGGCTACTGCAATTACTTTGCATTTGGACATAATAAAAAACTCCTTTCCCATAACCACCAGCTAGTAGTGGATATGTAAAAAGGAGTGTTGTTTAGGAGTTACTATGTGGCACTGCACTATCTAGTGAATGCTAGAAATACATAAAACATAATGACTAGTACAACAAGGAAAATGCATACAGGCATGATTTTTTTCATGTGATTCACATCCTATTCTAATTATTTACTTCTGTATAAATGATTTCGTATTCATCAGGGCTATAAAAGTTGTATACAAAATTGGATAATACTTTCTTGGCATTTTCTTTTGCCCTGACAAGAAGCCCATTTTCAATGGCCTGCTTTTCTGCCTTTTCACCCATTTTTGCTCTTAATTCAGCTTTGTCAGCTTCATCAAGATTTTTAAACAGGCTTTCTTTTTCATAGTACACTTTTTCACTGTCAGGCACAATACCATTTGAGAGTATCTCGGCTTCAGGGAGAGATATTTCAATTTTACCCTTTGTTTCTTCGGTTCCTTCGGTAACAATTGGTATTATTTCATCAAATTGATATCCCGCAGTTATGATGAAGTCATGAGAAAATATGCAGATGGACTCAGTAAATGGGACAGAAACATCAAGTACATTATCGATAAGTTTTCTGTCATCACTCATTGGCTCAACAACGGTGATATAAGCTTCCTGAGTTGCCAATTCACCAATATCTTTTAAACTGATTTGAGTGATTTTTTCTTCATGATCAGGTTCATTGTTTCTTAGTGCTCCTTTTGTATAGGCGATTAAAACTAGAACAAAAAGAAACAGTACAATAGTAGAAAATAATAAGGCTTTTGGATGCTTAAGCAACTTCTTGTGTAATCCATCTTTTTTCATAATTTTCCCCTCACTTCAATAGAATTAGATAAATATATGCTAATAATATTTTATCATCTAAAGAAATTGTTTAAAAGGGAAATAGGACTACACGTAACGTGCAAGTCGGATAACAATATTTTCTGTAGTAGTGTTCTTGTTGAAATCGCCTTTCTGATTGGCCACTGCAATTATTTTGCATTTGGACATAATAAAAAACTCCTTTCCCATAACCACCAGCGAGTAGAGGATATTTAAAAGGAGTTAGAACAAATCCGGTTAAAACATGGTTTATATGAAACAACATATGATAAGAAATAGATTATGCTGAAATGGGAGAAAACATGGCGCCCTCGATTGGACTTGAACCAACTACTGACCGCTTCGGAGGCGATTCCTCTATCCAGGTGAGGTACGAGGGCAACTATATCCATTATTACATCAAATGATGCCATCATCTAATGGTGGTGGTTTCACATGTATAACCACAGGCTTGTTTTTTCTCATTCTGAGATCTGAAACAGACTGCATTCGTTACTGATACTGATGGGATTGATGTTCATTGCGTATCTGTTCACAATACTGTCTGAAATGTATTTCCAGCTGCATTTTGCATATGCGACCCATGAGGCATCGCATGGCATAATCTGACTGACAGATCCATATCCGGACCAGAGGAGGGGAATAACGGGAATCTGGCCCGAATATGTAACGCGAATCAGGAAAAACATCATTTTGAAAACACTTTTGAAAACAGAAGTTCCGAATCCACTGAAAAAACACCCGATTTCAGGGTGTTTGCACCTGCAAATCATGCCGTTTTTCCGGTGTTCTGTGCAACTGTGTACTCGAGTTCGAATAGGATCAATATAACAGGAGATAAAGAAGTGTCTTGACGGGCACTTTTTTTGTAGGGGAAAAGAAAAAGATGATTCGATTTAAAGTTGACAGGAAGAATGTATTTCGATAAAGTTAATATATCAAAAATATTTGATTTGAGGTGATAACGATGGATAAGGAATATACGAACGATGCCAGAGTGTTCAAAGCGCTGTGCGATGAAAAACGACTGGCGATCCTTGCTTTGTTAAGAAGCGGGGAAAAATGCGTGTGCGATCTGAGCGAACAAATGAAGATCGGACAATCCTCTCTGTCGTATCACATGAAGATCCTGTGCGAGTCAGGGATCGTCAAGGGGCGGCAGGACGGGAAATGGACGCATTACCGGATCGATCCGCAGGGAAGCCGGAATGCGCTTGTGCTGCTCAGCCAGATTACGACGCCCGATAAAGAAGCGGGAAAATAAGAAACTGCAAGTCATCGTCTGATGGCTTTTCTTACGATATAATAAATTAAAAGGTTCCCAATCTGCCGTACTATAGAAGGTCGGCAGATTGGTTGCT
>ERZ778497.1225-NODE-1225-length-17368-cov-81.121412_pt1 | contig 17368 bp, 24 predicted proteins | sample MGYA00509938_ERZ778497 | MGnify/ENA primary metagenome ERZ778497 (study PRJEB29527, sample SAMN07138969) | mouse gut metagenome | material: feces | host: mouse | place: China:Nanjing | collected 2016-01-25 ... | reverse complement strand
TTTTGTGACATAATGAGTACCTCTTTTCTTGTATTTTTGATTATAGCCCATTAGCTTCTCCCGTTACAACTTTATTATAGCACTTCAGTTAAAAGGCTTTTGTCGGGGTACTGACTTGAAACAGGGGTAGCAATTTGGTACTGCCCTTTTTCCCCAATTCACCCAAACAAATTCTACATCTTGAAGTAGTTTAATATTGGGTTTAATGTAGGTAATTTGGGGTACTAATTAGACATTGGGTTTAATGGGTGACTTGATATTTATGCTGGTAGTTATTTGGTAGCAGAGGATTTCAGGGGTAGAGTTGACAGGGTTTCTTTCCAGCCCATTCACTTCCACAAACCCCATCTTAAAAATATGAGGACTTATTCATGTGGTTGTAGGCTTATTCGGGGGATTCGGGGCAGCTCAAAGTATCAGTTTGATTAATCAGGGAGTTGTGGGGTACTGGGAGTTCAGGGTAGCCCAATGTATCAGTTTGATTAATCTGGCAGTTCAGGGCTTTTCAGGGGTACTGATTTCGGAAATCCCCCAGCCAAAATAGTACTTGCAAGTATCAAGACTAGAGTCTATACTATGACAGTCGGGAGGGGTAGCAATGGACATTTATGAACGTTTAGAAGTAGTATTTTCTGAAAGACGGGGCGAAGCTAAAAGGAGAAGCAGTAAATTCAGGAAATATGCATCAGAGGAAGAAAAATTGTATGCAAAGCTGAAAGAGGGCATGACCGAAGAACAGCAGGAACTATTGGAGGGGTATCTTGCAGCCGTATCATCTACGCAGGCAGTTGTGGAAACCCTCAGTTATAAGCAGGGTATGACGGACATACTGGCTTTTCTGAAATGTATGGAGTACAGGGAAGAAGATTGATGTCACGTTACTGTGTCTTGTCGTGCCTAATAATATCTTCGATTTCGCAGTCCAGTATATAGCAGAGCGTGTCGAGGGTTTGTGTCGTGATGGCTTTTCCATTCTTCATGCGCTGGAATGTATTGGCAGACATACCCTCTTTGTATATCAGATGATAGATTGTAACGTTTTTCTTTAACAAAGTCTGGTAGAAAGGTTCATATGAAATCAAGTTATCACCCCCCTGTTTAAAATAGCATACTTAAAGTATTGACTATGCTCAAAATATTAAGTATACTTTTAAAATATGAGAGGCAGGTATGATTAAGATGAGTGATAGGGATATAGAAACAGCCATGATTAACAGAATTACTGAAATCCTTGCGCAAAATGAGGGGTACAGGCAGTCAATTGCAGAGGAGGAAAAATTGTTTGACTGGTTAAAGGAGAACCTTGAAGGTGAGCCGTTGGAGAAGCTGAACGAGTATTTCCTTGCCGTCAACAGTACGGCATACCATATAGAGAGGTTAAGTTATCTTCAGGGTATGAAGGACTTGCGTGCTTTTTGTAAGTATCTAGATGGGAAAGAAGATACTAAATAACAGGTTTTGCAGGGGTAGGTTATCTGCTCCTGTCTTTTGTATATAGGCTTTGATAGGGGCAGCTTGTCTGCTCTTGTTTTTTGTATATAGACTTTGGTAGGAGCAGATTAAGTCTGTTTTGTTTTATGTAGGTTCTGACAGGAGCAGGATAGTCTGTTTTGTTTTGTATAGGTTTTGCAGGGGTAGAGTTAATCTACTCCTGTTTTTATGTATAGGTTTTTGTAGGGGTAGGATATATTGCTCTTTTTTATATAGATTCTGTTAGGAGTAACTTAAGTCTGTTCTTTTTTGTTCTGCTATTGCAGGGGGAGCTTATCTGCTTCTTTTTTACAGGGGTAGAGACGAGCAAACCCCACCCACCCATTTATCCCTATAAACCAGCCAAGACATCAAATTTCATAACAGATTACGGCGCATCATCATCCCCCCAATTAACCTATAAAGATACAGCCATATAATGCATAGATAGCATCATTATCACAAGCATTAACTGAAAATTTTAATCTATTTGAGGGCACCTGAGTTTTGATTGGAGTACCACTTTCACCCTCAAATTTTCTTATTCAACCCCCTCATTTATTGCATCTATTATATTCAGATACGATGATTTTTTGAAGAAAAAAAGTGATTTTAAGACTCATTGTCATTTTTGGAGATTATAAAAGGGAATTAAGGGGACTCAGGGGAATTAAAGTTGATGGTTTGTGATGGTGGGTGTTTGTAGTGTTGATTTGTGTTAGGGGTAGCTACTTTCCCTTAAAGAAATAGCATCTAAATCGTCATATTAGAATGTCTTGATAGTTGATTAGGTCAGGGATAGCAGATGAAATGATATCATTAGGTCTATTTCTCCATCCTGATATAAGTCTAAATCTTCAAACAAAAAAATTGTTTTATAAATTTTGCAGGGGTATTAAGTATGAAAAAAAGGTGGTGAGAATTTATGGCAGTTGAATGTATTAAGGAATATAGACAGAAGAATGGTAATGATATTTTGAAGGTGCTATTGAAACCTACAAAGGCTTTTCCTGAAGGAGCATATTTTTATTGTGATGCTATAGATGAGGAACTTGTTAGACAGTATACATGGTGTTTACATACTCAAAGGCAGCCTTATGTCAAGGCGGCTATTTGGAGTCATGATAATCAGCAAACACTATATTTCCATCAGGAGAAGGCATACAACATATTGCGTTATTATCCAGATTACATTAATCACATTAATGGCATCGAATTTGATAATGTTAATGTAAATTTGGACAAAGTAAGTCAACAGCAGAATTGTTGGTGCAAACCATCCAAGGGGTACGTGATTGATGGACGAAGTTTTGAACCTAAGATAGCAGTAAATTCTCAACAGATTTGGGCTAATTGCACAAGAACAGAGGTAAAAGCAATCCAGTCTGCCTATCAGTTAGAATTGAAACATGAAGATTATCGCTACGATTTTTTTAAAGACAGACGCAAGGATATTGACATACTTGACTTGGAGAGGACAGGGCAGATTTCTGAAGAAGAGGCAGTTTACAGACACGTGCTTAGACACGCAGTTAACAATGCATGGTACTACTATCGCTATAATCTAGTTGAATATTTTAGGGATAATCATATTCCTGTTCCAGCGTATACTTTAGATTATCAGGGATATATGACACATCCAGTTACAGGGGCGAGGTTGTGCCCATTATAGTATTTTAAAGAAAGGAGAGAGGCTCATGGATAGGGGTATTATAGTTGATGCTTATCTCAGTGAAGATGCAGATGATTTTTTATATACCGTAAATCGCTCAACACTATATCTCAAGACTATAACTGGTGGTGAATTAAGGGCACCAGTTTGCTCTCAGCTTTTAAAGGACTATATGGAGTGGATATCGGACGTCAAAGTAAAAAAGAAGATTGAAAAAATTAATGAGTTATTCAGAAACTGTCCTGAGAAAGAGGAGTCAGTCAGGAAGCTGATGGAAATGTTATGAAGTTTATGTTATTGGTACTGATTCTTTTTATCCTGTTATTAGGGGTAGGGATACTTCTTTTGAGAAAATACTATATAGACTGGTGCAAAAGCTGTAAGGATAAAAGGAAATCAAGGGAGCTTCAGGATAGGATGGAGTTTCTTGTAAAGTTTATTGCAGTCATGATTTTACTGGTAATATTTACGGCAACAATGATATATGACTGCTTTATGATGAAAGGAAGGTAATGTTATGAGTGAAAAAAGTATTGCAGGCAACACGGAGATAATTACAGTTGACGAGGAGAACAGAGACCTCGATACTATGGTAGACAGGCTGAAACGCAATTTAAAGACATCAAAAATAACGTGTCTTGTTCTAGGGGTACTGATACTCGTCATCCTTATCGCAAGGCTGTTTGTGTGAGAAAGGTAGGGATAAAAAGTGGACAAGGATTTGGAGAAAAAGATAAAGGCTGTAGAGCGTGCCAGAGAAGTCATGGACATGGAAAATATGCATGGTGCAGAGATGGCACAGGGCATTGAGATGAACGAGGAAATCGAGGAGAAGCTAGTCCTGATAAAAAGATTACAGTCAAAGCTGAGGTTTTTCAGGGGTACTGCACTGGCAGAGGTTATCCTGCTCATCATAATTCTATTGTATTCCTGTGGTATTTTTGAGAAGAAGGAAGAGATACCCGTAGAGGTTCCGCCGATTGAGGAGGAGAATGTTCCAGATGAGTATGATATATTCCTTTGTGCGGATAAGCCAGACTTTTCGCTTGATGAAATGCAGATATATACGCCATCAGACCTGATGAACAGCGTGGATTCAGATTTTATGGCGTTATCCGATGACTGCGGAGGGGCGTACAGCTATGACGAAGGGACATTATATTATATCACTGGCGAAGGTACTGAGTCAGGGGTAGAGCTTCCGCAGGCGGACTTGTATCGTGTTGATGACATCACGGATATGTGGTCAGACCTGAAATCTGGATACTCTCTGGCTGACAGCACGGCAGATATCTCTTTTGTGCACTCAGATACAAAGTACATATGTAATGCATGACAGTTATACAGTTATGAGGATATCGATTACGATACGTCGGCGTACTAGTTAGTCGATATCAATCTGCCTGCAATCCATGACAATTTAGTGACAGACAGTCAGGAAACAGTGAGTTTTCAGGTAAGCATTACAGGACAAGGGGTAGAGGAAGTAAAGTCGGAGCTGGAGCACTTGTTTGATGGTTTTGGGTATGGCAGGGTAGAGAAGAACGGAGAAGTAATCAGTTATACGGTCAATATGCCGTCTGTGCAGGCGAATATGTTGTTTTATGGTGGTTCAGGGGTAGAGCTTCCAGAAGGTTGGACGGTAGGATACGACGAAAGTGCTGATATGGTAGTGAATGTGCATGTGGGTGGCTCATTTTATGCACCAGAGGCGTTGATTGGAGGTTGAATTATTATGATTAGAGAGATATATATGACAGGAAGGATTGATGATTACGTTGTAGACTTTATGCATCCTAACCTACATATTGTGTTGGAAAGTGGCAAAGAGTTTAAAACCCCTATTTATAGCGAAAAGATGTATGAGGCTTGTAAGGCTTTTAGGGCGGATAAGGATATAATGAGAAAGATTGATGCTTTGTATGCCGAGTTTTTAGAATCATTAAGGAATATGAATCCAGAAGACCCTTTAACGCAGTGGTTAATGGAAAGGATTAAAGAGAATAAGCAGTATGCGGCACTTTTGGGCTTGTAATAGGTTCAGGGGTAGAAATCACCGAGTTGAAAGAAGGTGGTAATCAAATATCTTAATTATAATGTTTAGGGAGGTGAGGATTTATGGCAGTTAAAAAAAATGAGAAGTATAGACAGAAAAATGGTGAAGATGTTTTGAAGGTGATATTGAAGCCGACGCAAAGATTTCCAGAGGGTTACTTTTACTGCGATGCAAGTGATGAGGAATTGGTTAGAAGCTATACTTGGTTTTTAAAGAGTCAAAAGGAGCCATATGTTATAGCATATTGTTATGGTATGCAAAGATTATACCTTCATCGTGAAAAAGCACATAATATCCTTGATTACTATCCAGATTATATTAACCATATTAACGGTATTGAATTTGATAATGTTAATATAAATTTGGACAAAGTAAGTCAACAGCAGAATTGTTGGTGCAGGGTATCAAAAAAGTATCAGATTCATGGACGAAGCTTTCGTTCTTATGTAAAGGTAAATTCTCGCAACATTTATGCTAAGTGTATGAGAACAGAGGTCGAAACCTGCCAAGTAGCTCATCAGCTTGAACTTCAATATGAAGATTACCGTTACGATTTTTTAAGGGACAGACGCAAAGATTTAGACCTTTTAGATATGGAGCGCACTGGTAAGATATCAGAAGATGAAGCAGTTTACAGACATGTGCTTAGATACGCTGACAATGCATGGTACTTATATCGTTATAATTTATTTGATTATTTCAGGGGTAATCGTATTCCAATTCCAGCGTATGCTATTGATGGTGAGGGTTATATGATTCACCACGTAACTGGTCAGCGATTGTGTCCTATATAGTATTGACTTTTTATTGAACATTAAAAGGGGGCTGTTGCACTAAGTAATAAGTGTGCAGCTCCTTTTTTGGTTGTCTGAAAAAATAATTTAAAAAATTTTTGAAATTTGTATTGACTTTTATTTGGTTCAGAGTGATAGATATGACACGCAAAAAAATTCAAAATGGCTGAAAACCAGCAAATGCAATTGGTTTCAGAGAATTAGGAGGAAAAATTTTATGAGCAATTTTAGAGTAATGTTACCGAGTGGTACAGTATGTTCTGCTGTGGAGGTATGCCCTGTTGCTGAGAAAGTGGTCAGCTTCAATGGGGAGAGGCGCAGATTCATGGAAGCAGCAAAAAATATGAAGCGTGGGGCAAACGGGGTATGCATCTATCGTAAGGCAAAAAGTGACTCTTGCGGCTTTATGTCAGCGGATGATCGTTGGGTAGTCATTGGAAATCTGAAGAATGAACAGGTACAGGAGATTCTTAAGCAGCTGAATGAGAAGGGGTACTACGATTTCAGCAAATTTGAGTATCAGAAAGTGAGAGAAGTCAGTGACATCAAGTATGGCGCAGAGTATCTGCCGTATACCAGTGAGAACAATACGATGGGTGTTGGATTAGGTTGTTTCTCTGTCAGCCCATTCCAGCAGACAGGGGTTCCGACATTTAATAACGGCTTCTGTTCGCAGGGGACGGATATCTTTGACAGTGAGGAGCAGGACGGGGACGAGGCGCCTTTGGAGGACGATAATTCAGAAGATATTTAAGGGTGCATGGCGGGCAGGGTAGAAACATTTTCCCTGCCCCGCTTTTGAAGGGAGGTATTTATCGTGAACAGGTCTAGTCTGCCTATAGGCTTGAGTACTTTGAAGAAATGGTGGAGTTCACTAGAAGGGGTATTGAAGTGTAGTCTGCCATTCCAGCGGCATGATAATATGTGGAGTGCTATCACGAAGTCCATGCTAGTCTGGAGCATACTCGCGGATTCCTATATACCGCCGATTGTCCTGCTGAAAGACAAGTCAGGCACCGATTCCAAGGGAAAAGATATTTTTACATATCAGGTTCTTGATGGACAGCAGCGTCTGACGACACTGTTTTCATTCATTGACGATGAATGGAGCCTGCATGGTTCTACGCCAGAGGTGGAGGTAGATGGCACAGTGTACGACTTGGAAGGTATCAAGTTCAGTGAGATGTCCGCAGAATGTCAGGATGCCATCAGGAACTATCATTTTTCTGTGCAGTGTCTTGAAAATTACACAATGACCGAGGCGGAGTCACTGTTTTACAACATCAATTCAGGGGTATCACTCAGCACAATTCAGAAGAGCAAGGCGAAATTAGGCACAGACCTAATCGGTTTCCTGAACGGGCTGTTGCAGGTAATTTTTTCACACAGGCTATCAATATCACGGAGAAGCAGGCACTTGCCGAAGACGACCTGTTACTGTTGTTGCAGGGTATGCTGTTGCTGGACAACAGGCATGATGGTATGGATTATAAGAATATCAGTACAGCCACATGTCTTGGGTATGCCGAGGGCATCAAGGGTAATTATTCTGTCCAGAAGCGTGAGAAACTGTGCAGAATCGTGGGGTATCTTGATGCGGCTTTTGACGCCAAGGTGAAGTTCCTGAAAAAGAACAATGTGCCGATTGTGCTTGCAATGGCGGAGACTGCAATGGACAGCGGCAGGGACGCGCAGAGTTTCAGGGCGTTCATTAATGATTTTGCGAATGGTATGTATCCTGTGTATGAGGAGGCATCAGGCAGTGGGAATGTGAAGGCAAGCAAGGTGCAGCAGCGTCTGAGGGTGATGTATCTTGCAATGTGCAGTTATTACAGAATGAAGCCGTCAGAGGAGGAGAAGCCATTTGCTAGGGAGATACCGCTGTATCTCGAGGGCAGGGCTGTAGATGATTTGGTGGGCGGAGCAGAACCCATATCTGGTACGACAGAATGGGCAGAAAAAAGTTTCGGGGAGACAAGTCCCTTGCCTGAAGCATCAGACGGGGTATCAGGGGTCATAAAGGCAGGAGAGGCAGAAGAGGAATCAGGATTGGAGTCAGAGATAGAAACGGAGCTGTTGGGAGAAGATTCAGGATTGGAGCCAGAGTTAGAAACAGAACTGTCGGGAGAAGGTTCAGGCGAGCAGAGTCCTGATTCAGAGGAAGATTCAGGCAGTCCAAGTCCTGATGAAAACGTGGAGATAAATCAGGCAGGATTAAGTTCTGATATCCAAAGTGAGGAAGGTACTGAAAATCCTGACGAGGTATTCCAGCCAGCTTCAGGGGTAGATTCAAGCGGGAAGCAGGAGGAGCAGGACGCAGATGAGTGAGAGGGTAATAAAGGGATATTTTCTGCGTGTCAGCGATGAAGGTATGCAGTTTAAGGGATATATGGCAGAGTTTGTGGACACGCTGGAGTATCTTCAGAAATATGTAGACGGGTATATTGATGTGCTCAACCTGAATGACGAGATAGATTTGGTCATTAATGATGAGGGAAAGATGCATAATCTGCCCACGAACCGCGCCTACATCGGAGATAATGGCGGAGTTTACGATTTCATCTGTGGCAATATCCTCTGCCTGCGTCATGATTCCGACGGCAATTTTGATTCCATTTTAGAGAGTGACATTCCTGTGATTGAGAAGAATTTACTGCCGTTGATGTCAGTTGATATGCTTGATGACAGGATTGTTTATACTATGGTAAATGCAAGGGTTCTGCCAGAGTATGAGGGGGAGCGGTGAGATGACGGACATTGAACGGTATCGTGGATTGTATCCCAAGGGTAGCAGGCTGGAACTGCTAAGTGATTTGAACGACCCATATACGCCAAAGCTTGCAGGCGATATTTTTACGGTTGATATGATTGATGATGCAGGCAATATACACGATTCTTGGGATTCAGGCGGTTCTCTGTCACTCATAATAGGGGTACACAAGTTCAGGCTGGTGCGCTAACGGTTAAAATCACTCTGGCAGTGGCAGGGTGGTTTTTTCTGTGTAAGGCAGTATTTTGTAGGTAAAAGTTGAAATATGTATTGAAATTATAACTCAATTGAATTATAATATTGGAGAATGATGCCAGTTGTGGCAGCATAGGGGTATTCCAGCAAATATTGGGAAAATGACAGCAGGGGTACTGGCGGTTAAAAAATAATATTTTCTAGGAGGTCAAGATGATAGTAAAGAAGTTTTTAAAAGGTTTCATGGCAGCGGCATTAGCTGTCACAATGGCGGTGACGCCAGTATCATCAGTCAAGGCGGCTGAGGTAACAGTAACAAGCGGGGCATCTACGTATACGTTTTCACAGGAGCCAGTGGCGGCGTTTGTGGTATCAGATTTTTGGGGATGGAGACCTTTTATGTTGTATTGTCTGCCAAATGATACACAAATTCATTCTAATTCCCAGATAGGAGACGGTTATTGGAGAGCCAGGGGAATAGTAGATAGGGGAGCTAGAGTTAAATTTGCTGTTTACGGTGGTTATTATAGCGAAAGTAACGATGATCAATGCTTTTGGAGGGGAGGGGTATCCAAAGATGGGACTATTGGTCTATTCATGAAGATGTATGGTTTTTATCATAGTAATGATCCAGATGTGGATGAACGGGAGTATCATAGCAAATCTATTGAGAGTGATGAAATATTTGTGGTAAGTACAGATTGTTATTTTAGTAATGTTTTTGATATCAATTTAATTCCTGAAGTATTTGCCGAGAATGGAGCAACCGCTGTCCAAATTCCCGTAGCAGACGCTCTTGCAATGGATAATGCAAACATTCAGCTTGATACAGCCAATACACAGACAGCCGATGCAGATGGTACGATATTTGATGCGGAATATTATGCGCAGACATATCCCGATGTGGCGAATGCAGTAGGAACAGACAGGGATGCTTTGTATAATCATTATGTGACATTTGGGAAGGCAGAGGGACGGATGGCTTGTGCTCCGACCACAACGGTACAGGCTGACAAAACTTCGACAGAGCCTTCGACATAATCCAAGAATCCACTGTTATTGTAAAGTATATAATGGAAAGAAGGTAATACGTTTTGGTTGGAGAACTAATGAGTACCGTTATTCCTGTTTTGGCAAAGGGATTGACGGAAGATAACATAGAAAAATGCGTTAAGTTTTTAATTGCAAGCGGTAAAAAAATCGGAGATAAATTTTCAGCGTATTTGGAGAAGCAGAAAACATCTAATGAGAATGAAGGAAACAATGAAATTCCATCTGAGGTGCAGCAGGAAGTGAGAGCTTCGCTTAAAGAAGCTTTGAAGAGTGTAGGAAAACCTGTATATATGGATGGTATTGCTTTTTTCTTTGAAATATCAATGGATGAAGAAGCACAGGGTTTACTGGAAGAAGTCCTGACAAATATTGATGATGAAACAGAAACGATTGAATGGGAAGATGAGCAAAAAGCTGCATATCAAAAGATTGTGGATGATTTTATCGAGAAGAATTATGGGTATGCTCCTAATAAAAATGAAGAAGATTACTGGATTGAAGACGATTGTTTTTATCTGAATCTTGGTTCTTTCAGGGACGAGGATTATTTCAGAATCATTGATGATGTGGAAATAAGAGCTTTTGCGAATGCTTTGAATCAATTACTGGATAAAAGATATATTATCAGTTATACGATATATTAGATAGAAGTCTATGGTGATAAAAGCTGTATAAGAGTGAATAGAGTTTATGTTGGTTATTTGTTATGAATTGTTTTAATAGGAGGTTAAAATGAAGGTAAAGAAGTTTTTAAAAGGTTTCGTGGCAGCGGCATTAGCTGTCACAATGGCGGTGACGCCAGTATCATCAGTCAAGGCGGCTGAGGTAACAGTAACAAGCGGGGCATCTACGTATACGTTTTCACAGGAGCCAGTGGCGGCGTTTTTGGTGACTGGGTGGAAAGAAAGGTCTATTATTCTTTATTGTGTACCTAAAGGTACTCAAGTGCATTCTCAGGCAGGCAGCAGTGAATGGACAAAGAACATTTTTGCTACGGAAGAGGTACCCAATGATTATAAACCTGTATTTTATGACGGAAATTATATGGAAAATGAAGAGAATGGCAAGGTAGATGGTGAAGCTACTAGGGAGGATGGAAGTCCATATTTACGGTTGAGTGAAATTTATCATAGTGACATTGCAGGGTTTGATGCAGTTTATGTTATGGAAAATGTAGGAGAGAAATCGGTTATGCTCAATGGCGGACAGGTAATAGATGTGCATCACGAGTGGACAGAAGATGCTTTTGATATCACTGTAATTCCTGAAATATTTGCCTTGAGTGGAGCAACCGCTATCCAAATTCCCGTAGCAGACGCTCTTGCAATGGATAATGCAAACATTCAGCTTGATACAGCCAATACACAGACAGCCGATGCAGATGGTACGATATTTGATGCGGAATATTATGCGCAGACATATCCCGATGTGGCGAATGCAGTAGGAACAGACAGGGACGCTCTGTATAATCATTATGTGACATTTGGGAAGGCAGAGGGACGGCTGGCTTGTGCTCCGACTGTATAATTAATGCTGTAGTTTTGCAGTACATAAATGATGAACATGTTATTTATAAGAGATGGGTTCTTGTAATCCCAGCAAGGTAAAAGAGGGGTATCTCTAAGTTCAGGTCTTTGAGGACTTAGGGATACTTTTCTGTTTTGAAAAAGTATGAGGAGGTTAGAGTTGTGTATTGTACAAAATGTGGTACGAAAAATGAGGATAATAATGCATTCTGTAAGAATTGTGGTGCAAAACTGGTTGCAAATAACACAGAAAGTCAGAGTGTTGCAGGCAATTCAGGGGTAGCCAATGCACATAATTCAATGAAAATTAAGATGATAGCAGGGGTAGCAGTAGTTGTTATAGTAATTGCATGTTCTCTGATGTTTATTGGTACTAAGATTGGAGAAGAGGATTCTATATCTGTGGACGGTAGAAATGAGCTTGCATATGTTATACCTGACCGAGCGATTGACACTGCGTCATCTGATGATGTCCTTGCATTCAACAAAGATGACGCGGATGCAGTTGCTGGACAGGACATACAAGGAGGAGAAGTGTTTGATAACGCAGATATTTCAACTATTGAAGGAACTAGACTTTTGAAAGAACAAAAGAGAGAACAAAGCAAAGAATCTCTTTTGGAGATTATCAATAAGAATGATGTGACAGAAGAAGAAAAAAATGAAGCTATGAATAGTATAACGAAACTTACAGAAACAGCACAGAAAGAGTCCGATGCTGAAATGCTTTTGGCGGCAGAAGGATTCACAAACACGGTTGTTGCTATATACGATAAATCAGCAGATGTTATGGTGGAGGCAGAAAATCTCACCGAGGCACAGACAGCACAAATAATTGATATTGTACATAGAAAAACGGATATTCCGCCAGAGAATATTATTATTACTGTGTCATTTGTTAAGTAATTTTGTGTTGTGATTTATAATCTGAGGAGGTAATTAAGTAGTGTATTGTACAACATGTGGTACGAAAAATGAGGATAAAAATACATTCTGTAAGAATTGTGGCGCAAAACTGGTTGCAAATAACACAGAAAGTCAGAGTGTTGCAGGCAATTCAGAAGGAGCCAATGCACATAATTCAATGAAAAGTAAGATGATAGCAGGGGCAGCAGTAGCAGCTGTAGTCATTGTGGGTGGATTGTTATTTTGGAAGAAAGAAAGTAATAGTAAAGTTATCAATACAATAGTAGCTCAGAAAGAGGAGGCGGCATCTGCTTTAAATCATGAGATATCTGAACAGGAATTAGATGAGTCATATTCCATATCTGACAGTGATAAAGAAACGAATACGACTCAAGCAACAAATACTTATGTGCCGGGAATTTATTCAAGTGTGCTTCCGTTTGGAAATAATACTAATGTAGAGTTACAGATTACAGTAGATAAAAATTGTATTTGTTCTATAAATATACCTGATTTAGATGAAAGTATCACAACGGTATATCCGCTTTTGCTGCCAACATTGAATGAATTATCTGAAATTATTATATCGCAACAGAGCATTGAAAATATAAGTTATCGTGACGAAAACAGTTATACATCTATGGTATTAATGCAGGCGATTTCTGAAACTCTTGCTGTTCCTCGAGTAGATGATGAAGAGATATCTGATAGAAAAGGAAGCGAAGAAGGAAGTAATAGTAAACGTGGTGATTTAGTTTTTACGGTACTGGGAGAGGAGCAGCAACCAGATTCATTCAAGGAGATTATTGCAGACAAATCTGCGCAACCATTTCAGATAAGTTATACACTTGGGGAGGAACTTTATATTGCTGTGGGATATGGCGAGCAGCCAAGCGGAGGATACAGCATCTGTGTCAATGAATTTTATGAAACAAAGGATGCAATAGTCATTGATACTGTATTGATTAGCCCAGATGCAGCCAAGTCAAAAAGTGCGCCTTATATACCTGCGCGACCGTATATTATGATAAAGACTGAAAATATTGAAGATAAGACGATAGAATTTAAATAGGAATATGATTTTATGAGTAACAAAGATCAAGTAAATTAGTAGCGAGTTGGGTAGAATAAAGTTGTTATTAAGTGTGTGAGGAGGCAAAAATGTGTATTGTACAAAATGTGGTACAAAAAATGAGGATAATAATGTATTCTGTAAGAATTGTGGCGCAAAACTGGTAAATTCTGTCAATAACAGTCCAGTCAGTTCTGTACCATCCAGTCAGGGTGTATCGTCCAGCACAGGGGTAGCTAAGGCTGTGAATGTCAAACTGATAGCTGGAATTGCGGCAGCGTTGGTGGTTGTAGTGGTGGTTGGGGTACTGACAAACAGAAATAAGTCTGAAGACATGAATGATAATAGCAAGGTGACAGAAGCTATGAAATCTGATAAGAACGAAGATATGAATGCTGCGGAGGTTGCAGTCAGTGAATCAATTGGTGCAGAAACAGGATATATTGATGAAACTCCAAAACAGTTGTACAGTGTAACTGCTGAGAAATTAGGAAATGATATTGCGTCATTTCAGCATTTTACTGTAAATGGTATGCAATCAGTTTCAGACCAGTTTAGTTTTGATAGGGATATAAAATTAGAAGATGTTATAGCAATGACCAGTATCAATAGGTCTAATGTAAGTTTTGTAGATATTTATACATCCAGTCCTGATATTATTGTGGCGGATAGTGCAGATATGAAGGACATAGATGATTTTATAACATTTTGCGGAGACCCATACAGGAAGATTCAATGGGATATACGGAAAGGACATAATTCTGTGTCAGATTGTTATTATAATGTTGTGGTGCAGGATAGTAATATAGATGGTGAGTATAAATACTATGATGGCGAGGCTGAAAAGGTTTATCTGAAAGTAAGGTTTATTCATGATAAGTTTGTAGATGAGTCTTGGGTGTTTGAAATGGTTCAGTCCGCTTCAGACCCTAAGAAGTGGCTTATAAATGATTGTTGGGAAACTGACAAGGATACTGAGTATAATTTATCTTCGTATAAATTACATAATGCAGATGACACTCAAAAAGATTCTTACCCAGACTGGTATAATGCATATAAGGAATTTGCAGATAAATATGAAGTTGCTTTCGTAGGTGGAAATGATAATGGTGTACCATATATGTTGAAAAAGTCGGATGGTCTTTATCTGTATAATGGTACTGGTGTGGAAAAGCTTGAAATAAAGGGGCTTGAGCTTGAAGGTGCATCCTATAGTTTTGATACAAACCAGTTAGCTTTATATGGTTCTGAACGTAAGTGTTATATGGATTTAGCAACAGGAAGAGTAGTTTGTTGTGTTGGGGATAGTTATAGTCATGAAGAAAATGATTATTTTGACGGTGATGGTAATGTAATAGATTACGAGGTGTATAAGGATCAGGAATGGCGGTTTAACTCATGGGTTCCTGATACGGAGATTCACGAGGGTTTTGGCGTTTGGCGTAAATGGATTGAAATAGATAGAGAAGCAGAACCTGAAGGAGTACATTTTTATACAGCAGACAGAGCATTCATAGAGTATATGTCTGAATGCGGATTTAAACCGTTAAAAGATTCTGCTGAAACAAATATGGAAAGTTCTGAAAATACTGTAGATGCTTCTGAATGGTTAGATGCTTATAAAAATGCATATGCTAGGAATAATGATGGAAATCAGTATTGTTTTATAGGTCAGAGTAATACGGGCGTTCCGTATTTGGCTAAAGCTTGGGGCGGTTTAGATTATTATAATGGTTCAGAGGTCGTGAACTTATGTTATAGCCAGAATATTGAATATAATCCTGCAACGAATAAAGTACGTGAGTTTAGCCACACTTCACTGCCTAATGGCGGTGGTGATAACTTTTATTTGATAGATTTGAATATTGGTGAAGTAGAATTGTCATGCGCTGAAGTTACTGAAGATTGGGATACAGGTATAGTCAAGTATTATGGTGATGATGGTGAAGTTTCTGAGGAAGAATATGCTCGCATATCAGGTGAAATGGGTAAGCGGTATGGAGATGGGGGCAATATAATAGAAACTTGGTATAATTCTGTAGACTTGGCTTATGAGGCATACAAGATTAAAATGGGTAGCATACCTGCATCAGCCAGTACATCTGCCACGAATGCATCGGAGTCTGCTGGTACTGCTTTAGCTGCTAATGATTCTGCATCTGAATATATTCTGAAAGACAGCAGTTCACGTTATCTGACAAAAGATGACTTACAGGGTTTTAGTGCGGACGATTGCAGGATTGCCAGAAATGAACTCTATGCAAGACACGGCAGAAAGTTTGATGACGAAGGTTTACAGAGTCATTTCAATTCCTGTAGCTGGTATCAGGGTACGATAGAGCCAAGTGATTTTGAGGAAACAATGCTGAGTGACATTGAGATAGCGAATAAAAATCTAATCGTCGAATATGAGAAAGAGATGGGGTATCGTCAGTGATGAAAAGTTTCAGTCTGGTTTCAGGAGTATTTCTCATGGTCATGCTGTCTTGTACAGGTTGCGAAAATAAAGAAATTCCTGTAGACACATGGGAAAGTATACAGTCTGTTGAATCTGTCTTGGAAAGTGAAGAACTATCACAGCAGGAAACCGAACAAGTCAGTTATTCATCTGAAGTTTTGGATATTGCTGAAAGTACAGAGGTTCAGGTGTTTGAACCTGTTACATTATATACTACTGATAAGGTAAATTGCAGGACTGCCAGCACAACGGATTCAGATGTGCTTGGGGTACTGCCAAGAAATACGGAGGTAGTTGCAGTTGGTCATGATGCTGGCTGGTATCAAATTCAGTATCAGAATAGTCTGGGGTACGTGAGGGAGGATTTCCTGACCGATGAAAAGATGGTCACGAATGGAAAACTCATTGTGATTGATGCAGGGCATCAGGCAAAGGCAGATACTTCAAAGGAGCCGATTGGTCAGGGAGCTACAGAAACCAAGATGAAAGTGTCAGGCGGAACCGCTGGTGTCAGTACGGGACTGCCTGAATATGAGCTGAATTTATCCGTTGCGTTAAAGCTTCGGGAGGAGCTGGTCGGTCGGGGCTATGAGGTCATCATGTGCAGGGAGACGAACGATGTCAATATCAGTAATTCGGAACGTGCGCAGATTGCGAATGAAAATAATGCAGATGCGTTTATCCGCATCCATGCGAATGGTTCGGAGAACGCCAGTGCAAACGGCATGATGACGATATGCCAGACCGCATCCAATCCATATAATGGGAATCTGTATCAGAGTAGCAAGGCTCTCTCAGCTTATGTATTGGATGAGATGACAGCCAGCACAGGGGCGAAAAAAGAGCGTGTCTGGGAAACGGATACGATGAGCGGCATTAACTGGTGTCAGGTTCCTGTCACGATTGTGGAGATGGGTTATATGACGAATCCTGATGAAGATAAGCTGCTTGCAACCGATGAATATCAGTATAAAATTGTTGATGGTATTGCAAACGGTATAGATTTGTTTCTGAGTGAATAAGTTGGTGAGAAAAGGGTTTTTACAAGCCCTTTTTTCTTTGTCACAGGGGGACGCTTATCACGCCTTGTCCTACGGCTTCACATGTGGCGCACACAGCCGTTTTTCCTGTTCGGGTGGGCACTGTTCCCATCTCTGCCTGAAAATCGCACACAGGGGCATACGTGTGTTTGCTCTTAATGATATGTTTGTATTGTGAAAAAGAGTTCTATTGTGTATAATGATAACAAGAACATTGATTTGTTTGGGGGTGAAAGTATGGAAAGGAATCATTTTGTAAATATCGGTGAACAGCGTTTTGAAATAAAGCTACCGCAATCCCACTGGCTTTAGACGGTGGGTTAAGGTAGCGAAAAGTGGCGATTTGTGTTATACTT
>ERZ778497.1215-NODE-1215-length-17469-cov-4.148731_pt1 | contig 17469 bp, 12 predicted proteins | sample MGYA00509938_ERZ778497 | MGnify/ENA primary metagenome ERZ778497 (study PRJEB29527, sample SAMN07138969) | mouse gut metagenome | material: feces | host: mouse | place: China:Nanjing | collected 2016-01-25 ... | reverse complement strand
TCTTTCCACCATTTCCCTGTACTGCTTTCGTTCAAACATCCATGTTACCTCTTTGATCCACTGAATATTTTCCTCCTTCTGCATATAGGGTTTCATATAATTCCGTAATCTGCAGATCTGTTCCTCATATCCATGCGTTCCGACCCACTCCCAGTATTCATGGCTTCCATAAGACTCTGTCGCAATGTTGTCGCCGTATTCCTGCCAGTCTTCCTCTGTATAGGATTCCAGACAGAGAATCCCGGCATTGCATTCTGCATCCCTGTCCCAGTTCGCCCGGTCCAGATATCCCAGCCGTTCCCAGCAGACTCTGTTCTCTGTCTTTTTGATCTTTACCACAATGACAATGCAGGACAGATCACAGTCCTCTTCGCAGACCAGAATCGGAACATTCAGTTCCTCCGGGCTGTCGATCAGCTCCCATACAAAATCATTTTCCCATTTCTGAAGCAGCAGACCGCTCCATGCAGGCAGCAGGCCAAGCATGGAAGCAGACATGGAAAGAGCAGGACACCGTCCTTCCTTTACATATTTTTCCAGATATTCCACCACAGAAATCCCGTCTATGATCCAGTAATCTTCCGGGTAACCATAACAGGTCTTCCTGCTTTGAACTTCGATGGTATGCAATTCTTTTCCCTGACCTTCCTGTCTCATGTTCCGGAGCCTCTGCCGCCGCAGGGAGTTCTATCCCTGTCCCTTTACCACATCCTGATACTCCGGATGCTTCCCAAACCAGTTCACCGCATAGGAACAGGTCAGAACTGCTTTCCTGTTCTGGCTGCGAAGCTGCTCTGCCGCCGCTTTCATAAGCTGTCCTGCCACTCCCTGACCGCGAAGGCTGTCATCGACAAATGTATGATTGATATTCACAGTATCCGTGTCCACATCCGGGAACGTCACTTCCGCTGTCAGGCGGCCCTCTTGGCCCATTTGCGAAATTCTACACCGCGTCTGGATTTTACCCGGTATCCGACCGAGATGATTACATCCAGATTATAATATTCCACGTTATAAGTTTTTCCATCTGCCGCAGTTGTCGCAAATTTTGCGACAACTGACGAACCATCTGCCAGTTCTTCCTCCAATGCATGATGGATATGTTTTCCTATTGTCTTTACATCGCGGGAAAACAGTTCTGCCATCTGGTTTCTGTTCAGCCACACCGTCTCATCTTCCAGCGCAACCGGCAACGATATGCTTTTATCTTCCGTCTCAAACAACACAATCTCATTTCTCTTTTCCACTGCACATTCCTCCCGTCCGAATAAATGTTCTGTATTTATTTTACAACGAACAGTTTTATTATGCAACAGAAAGTTTCAAAAATCATTCAAAAAACAGTAAATCCCCAAAAATATGTGCTGTTTTGACAAACCTCCTCGAATTGTATGTAAAACTTCTTAGCCCATGCGGCCATTCACACTTTCGCATACAGCATGGCGTTGCAGACGGTCGCCGCAATGTTGCTGCCGCCCTTTCGTCCCCGGGGTACGATGTACGGCACGCCTGCGGTCATGATCAGCTCTTTCGCTTCCACCACATTGACAAAGCCTACCGGAGCGCCGATGATCAGCGCCGGGCGAACCTTCCCCTCCTGGATCAGCTCATACAGGCGGATCAGCGCCGTCGGAGCATTTCCCACCGCGAAGATCACTTCTCTGTCAAGCGCCGCTCCCCGTTCCATGCAGACGGCTGCCCGGGTACACTCCCTTTTCTTCGCTTCTTCTGCCACATCTTCATCCGCCATAAAACAGAAGGCCTCCCCGCCGTATTCGGACAGCTTCTTCTTATTGATGCCGGACCACGCCATCTTCGTATCCGTCACGATCACGGCTCCCCGGCGCAGCGCTTCCACCCCCCGCATGGCTGCGTGTTCTGAAAAGCGCAGATTATCCGCATATTCAAAATCCGCAGACGTATGGATACACCGCTTCACAATGGAAAATTCCGGTTCCGGCCAGGTCCTCCCGTTCAGTTCCTCCGTAATAATCTCCATACTCCGTTTCTCAATGTCTGCCGGTTTTACGATCTCTATCCTGTCAAGCATCAGATTCCCGCCTCCAGTATCTCATATATTTTCTTCATGTCAAAGGAACGCCGCACCAGATCCGCCAGCCGGTCGTACTCCTGCTTCTTATGGGCTTCCAGATCAAAGCTCCACGCTCCGTATTCCATCCCCTTGTCCGCCATCAGCTTCCGGATCATGGCCTCCGCAAAGCCTTCCGTATCAAAGATCCCGTGCAGATAGCTTCCCAGCACGCTGCCGTCTTCACTGGAAAGAGCATCCAGCCTGCCGTCTGAAAGTCGAATCAGCTCCCGGCATCCGCCCAGATTTTCAGACACTCCCATATGAATCTCGTATCCGGTCACATCCCTGCCTTCCCAGGGCTTCCAGAGACCTGCGCCCTGCTCCATTCTGCCCAGAATCCGGGTTCTCGTCTTGGCCTGGCTGAAAACGGTCCGGGTATCCAGAAGTCCCATGCCCCGCATGGAACCGCCGTGTTCCACCCCGTATGGATCCTCCAGCACCTGTCCCAGCATCTGAAAACCTCCGCAGATGCCGATAACCGGCGTCTTCTTTTCCGTCTGCCGCAGGATCAGAGCCTCCATACCGGACTGCCGCAGCCACTGCAGATCATCCATGGTATTCTTTGTCCCTGGCAGCAGGATCAGATCCGGATTCCCGAGCATCCCCGGCTTCTGCACGTACCGCAGGGACACTCCGTCCATCCGTTCAAATACGGAAAAATCTGTAAAATTCGAAATGTGCGGCAGATGGATCACCGCCACATCCACGCCGGCGCCCTTCTGCGTCTGCGTCAGCCGGTCCGACAGGCTGTCTTCGTCATCAATATCCAGCTGTTCCATGGGCACCACGCCCAGCACCGGTATCTTCAGGCGCTCCTCAATCATCTGAAGGCCCGGTTTCAGAATCTTGGCGTCTCCGCGGAACTTGTTGATCACAAGCCCTTTGATCATTGCCTGTTCGTCTTCCTCCAGAAGCTTCACCGTTCCGTACAGCGCCGCAAAGACCCCGCCCCGGTCGATATCGCCCACCAGCAGTACCGGCGCCTTTGCCATCTTCGCCATGCCCATGTTGACGATGTCGTTTTCCCGGAGGTTGATCTCTGCCGGACTTCCGGCGCCTTCAATAACAATGATGTCGTACTCCTTCGCCAGCCGGCCGTAGGCTTCCATCACATCTGTCCGGAGCTGTTTTTTATCCCGGTAATAGTCCATGGCCTTCCTGTTGCCCCGGACCTCTCCATTTACAATCACCTGACTTCCCACATGGCTGGTGGGTTTTAAAAGGATCGGGTTCATATCCACCGTGGGTTCGATCCCGCACGCCTCCGCCTGCATGGCCTGAGCCCGCCCGATTTCCAGCCCGTCCTTCGTAATATAGGAATTCAGCGCCATATTCTGCGATTTAAAAGGAGCCACCTTATACCCGTCCTGCATAAACACCCTGCAGAGTCCCGCCGTCAGAAAACTCTTTCCCGAATTCGACATCGTTCCCTGCACCATGATTGCCTTCGCCAATCGCTTCACCTCATCTCTCAAATCTTTCCTGCATGCTTATCCTGCGCTTCTCCTCACAGGCGCCGGCGAACCGCCGGGACCGGGGCGGGTCTCTGAAAGCTCGCTCAGAAACGCCGGTTCCGGCGTCTCCTACACCTGACGGATCTGCCTGATGACCGCCGGATCCTTGATCTTCGTATCTTCTGCAAACATCAGAATCTTTGTCAGAATCTCCGCCGTCTTCGGATCCTCATCCAGAAAGGGCAGGAAGATCTTTCCCCGGTGCTGAGAATGCACCGGCAGTACATGGAGCATGGCATTTCCCACCTGATGGATCACGCCGCTCCCCAGATGAACCGTATACTGTCCAAGCTTTCCGTTGATCTGTGCATGATTCCCTTTAAGCTGTACATTTTTCACCTGGAACAGCCGCAGGTTTTCCTCCACAATCACGCGCCGCATCTCCATGGTAGAATGGCTGGCTTCCGGATCCACGCCGCCTACATAAGCCGTACTCACCGCCAGATCCACATCCCGCATGACTTCGCTGTAGATGCGCTCCGGAATCTCGCAGATCTTCTTCTGAGAAAAATCTTTCCGGTCATAGAAAACCACGGATTCCAGCACGGGCGCTTCGATGTCGCCCGGAGAAAACCAGTCTGCCAGAGCCACCAGGACGACAATCAAATCTTCCTTATAGTACACCTTCTGCAGCCCGTTTTCATAATCCGCCACCCACCGGCGCCCGCGAAGCGTTGCCACCGTCTTCTTCGGCTGGATCTGATAGCCGGCAAACAGGCAGGTCTCTCTCTTCTCCAGTTCCTCCGAAAGCTTTACATACAGCTCCCGGAATACCTGCTTAAAGGGCTGTCGGATCTGTCCCGCAAATAAAAACTTCTGATATTCCGCCCAGTGTCCCTCCTGATAAAAATCACAGGGATGCGCGATCCGCACCTTTGTATCAGAGGACATGGGAACGATTTTACCGGACCAGTCGGTCAGTCCTTCAGCAGACAGAAATCCCATGATTTTTGTATCCGGCAGTCTTTTGACCGCCGGATCCTCCTCCGGCTCTGCTGCCACATACACCAGCGGTTCCGTCAGAGGACGCACCACCGGATTTTCAAGGAGCGCCAGAAGTTCCCGGATCTCAAATGCCGTCCCGTCCTCCATAGCCTGCTCCAGCATCTGCTTCGTCCTTGTATACTGCTCTTTCAGCTTTTTTACGATGGCCTGACATTCTGCCGCCGTCTCATTCTTTTTATATTTTGCAGGCACGGACCGGAGGACCTTTTCGCCCCTTCTGCACTGCAGGCTGCTTTTCCCTGTCTCATCCACAAAGATGCGGATTTCCACATCTTCTACCGGCTGCCATGTAAAAAATTCCTCATAAGAAGCAGTCAGGCGGGACTCCATACGCAGCTTCAGACGGGTCACATCGGAAAATCCCGCGTTCGTACTCAGATTCTGAAGCGCCATATCCGCCGCCCTTCCCTCGCTGGCGCGCCTCTGCGCCCCGAACTGCCTGCTCTCCTTTCGGTAAGTCTGGATGTACTGGTACCGGGCCAGGATCTCCTCTTCCCTTTCTGCACGCTCCTCTGAAAGAGGCAGAAGCGGCAGGCTCATAAGCAGATCTTTATTCCGCTTATCATCAATCTGTGTCTTTAACGCTGCAAAATCCGTCTTCCCAAGAGCCGCATCCGCATATTTTTTCGCTCTGGCGTGCGCCGTCCCGCCGGAAGAATATTTTGCCGCCTGATACAGAAGCTGAAAATCCTTTTCCCCAAGTTTCTCATACGCCTCCCAAAACCACCGGACATCAAACGCCCCGTCGCAAAGCTCTTCTTTCGTCAGCGGCGTGTATTTTGCCACCATGGCCATGGTGGCGTCATCCAGCCATTCGCTGGTGTGCGCCATGAAATAATAACAGCCGCTCTGAAGCCCCGGAAGTTTCAGATATTCCTCCAGAAGCAAAATCCACTGGGGCGCATACATGGCAAGCTCCACCAGCCGCTTCTTCGTAATATTGGTGTTTTCCAGTGCGAGACGAAGATCCTCTGCCGTCTCCTCCTTTCCTGGATAACACCTCATGAGAAGGCAGCTTAACACTCTGCGCCGGTCCTCTCCGTTTCCGTAATAGTACGCATTCCGGTCCAGCACGTCGTTTCCAATGGCATGCAGAAGCCGGACCAGAACCGGAATTCCCTTTACCATACAGATGTTGGACACATACCCGGAAAACGGCGTCGCCTGCTCGCCCCGGCAAAGCTCCACCTCCAGTACCTTCGGCACGGTTTCTTCATACAGTGCAAGCGCAAACTGAATCTCCGGTTCCGAACCGTCTACCCTCCGGACCGAACCGAACGGATCGCCAAACAGATCGTACAGTTCCCGCGTGCCCATCCTGCCGCCGGATAACGGATCCAGACAGCTTTTCGCCGCCGATGTCACCACTGCCAGAAGCCGTCCCATATCATAGAAGGTAAATACCGCTTTATAAAACTGATCCTTATCCCAGATCCCTCTCAGATAACACTGGACAAGTTCGGAAAATCTCAGCACCTTTTGACCGGACCGGTACCCCTGTGCGTCCAGCCGGTCAAATCCCTGACTTTCCTGCCTCATTCGGAATTGCAGAGCAAAGGCGCTCTCAAAATCCTGCTCATCCGCCAGTTTCAGCCAGACAAGCAGATTGTCAAAGATGGGAAGCCGCCCGTGCTTCATCAGAAGGCTTCCTTTTGTCCGCCAAAACTTTGCACGGTCCACATACGCACTCACAGAACCGTCCAGAACCGAGAAAAGCTTCGCGGTTCCCACAAGCCCCCAGTGCGCCTTCATCTCCTTCGGCACATATTTTGAAAACAGCAGATTTACCACGGTTCCCACCTGTTCCGGATAGCTGCCCCGTAATACCGGATTTTTAAAAGGAGCTTCCTTTAAGATGCCTTTTCCGAATACCTTTGCATAGATGGAGGAATGCTTCCCGTAATCGCTTCTTCCATGATAACAGACCAGATACAGATACACTTCCATCAAAAGCTTCGGATCTTTGATCTCTTCCTCATAAAACTGCGCCCAAAGCTCACCGAATGGATACCCGTTCCATCCGCCGCCCTGAACATTTCCGGGAACCAGCGTTATTCCCAGAAGCTTTTCTACTCCCATGCAGTCTTCATATTCCAGATCCTTATGCGCTCCAATCCACGCATCCAGGCGTTCCAGTACCCGGATGCATGCCTGTTCCCCGCAGACGAACAGCTCCGACGCCTGCTCTGTATCCACCCGGACCTCTGGAACCACCCATTCCTTTTTCGGGTCGTAGAGTCCATAGCCCGGCTTTTTCAGGATATCCCGCGCTTCGCTCTGTTCTCCGATCAGCTCCGTCAGAAGAATCCGCTCTTTCTGTGTAGGATTTTCATATGCTTTCAGTATCGGAACCACCAGCCGGTATTCCGGAAGGCTTTTCTTCTTCAGATGCTGTGCCAGCTCCAGTCCTCCCATATGGGATTCTTCGGATTTTTCTTTCAAAAGCCGCCCGATGCTGCCCCGAAGCGCCTCCGGCTCCTGGCTTTTGAGAATCTCCAGCGTCTCAGCGCGGCCTTTTTTGTACCGCATATTTCCCTCGATCTTCCGGTAGTCCTCTGGAAGCAGTTTGATCCGCTTCACCAGCGTAAACGCCACGTTCCGGGTATTTTCTTCCTGGCTGCGGAGGCAGTCCAGAAGGATCTTTTTCCGAATCTCACTTTTCGGCCTGCACAGAAGAACCCGGGCTGCCAGATGCCTTCCGTCTGTAATCACGGGCAAAAGCTCTGCCGCCTCATCCAGATATGCGTCCTCCTGCAGCGCCCAGGCCAGCAGGCACATCCGGATCGCCGCATCCGACCGGCTCATGGTTACTTTATACCACGGAAAAATACACGGATCCAGCACCAGTCCTTTTTTCGGAAGCTTTTCCAGAAGTTCCTGAAAGATCCCATACGCGCGCACTGCCTCTTCCCTGTTCAGAGACAGCCGCTCCACGGTAATCATATTCGGCATCTGTCCCTTGTCATAAGAGGGCGAATACCAGTATCTGCTGCAGCCGCTGACCCGGTATTCCATGATCTCATGGAACTGATCGTACACATCTCCCATAAAATACGGCAGATAGCAGGCAAGGAGCTCCAGATCCTCCGGATACGCAAAGAAAACTTTCTTTGCCGCCCGCATGGAAAGCGTCCGGTTCTGAAAAGAACCAAGATAATACGATGCCGTCATCATCTGATGCTTTGTCCCGTTCTCCGCCAGGCGAAGAACCACATCCGACGCTTTCTGTACATCATAAAAAGCCGCCGCCCACAGCGCACAGCAGATCCCGACGGCATCCTCCCCCCGGAGCTGTTCTTCCAGAAAGGCAGAATCCCGAAGACACGCGCCCATAAGCTTCAGAAGCTTATCCGCCATCCGCTCCATACTTTTGTAATCATAGATCCCAATCCATGTACTGACCGCCCGTTTCACAGACGAATAGCGAATCAGTCCGTGATCTTCGATGATCTGGAACAGATACTGAAAAGCCTCCGCCCTTCCTGCGTCCATGGTCTCACAGACCGCCTGTCTGGCTCCCTCCTGAAGCTTTGCCGCCAGCAGAAAATCTCCCAGAACCTGATACAGCTCCCTGCTTTTACTCATAACAATGCCCCGGAGCAGCTCATGACTGATCATCTGCGTATTGTTGTCACCTGAAAGAACATCCTTCACTGCCTGTATGATCCTTTCATCTCCCCGGTCGATCTGTGCCGCCAGCATACCGGAATAATACCAGTTCTCATCTTTTACATCCTTCAGAATCTCCGGCGCCGCATTACCGGTCAGAATATCTGCCAGCGATACCCCATAAAACCGAAATCCTGCATATGCCCAGAGAAGCCGGACGCCTGCTTCCACGAAAGGCGTATAGCTCTGTCCGCGCACGCTGCGCCGGTACATGCCGGCGGAAGCCTGAAACTGATTCATCTCGTCCAGTGCATAGCAGAATTCCTCCTGAAGTTCCGGCTGCACGCATGCATCCACCAGACAGGACAGGTGCTGCCGGTATATTTCCGATGGCTTTCTTGCCTCTTTTGCCAGCAGGAGGCTTTTGATCCAGTTGCAGGCTTCTGTATCGACCCCTGTGTTCAGCGCTCCCTTCCGGTCCAGTGACGGCAGCAGCTTTCGTTCTGTCTTTGAAAGCCCCGGAGTCTTCAAAAGTTCTTTTACAAATGATTCCATCCTCTTTGTATGCTCTGCCATGAACATGCTCTCCTCTCTCCGGCCTGCGGTCTCACCTGCATCCGGTCAGATCTGGTCCGGACTTATCCTTCGATACTGGCCCAGTCCGGTCCGTCTTCCAAATTTCCGGTCACATGAATGGAATGCCCGTAAAACATGTCTCCGTCCCGAAACCAGAACTCAAAGCCTCCATCTTCCTCCACCTGGATGGATTCCAGCTCCAGACGCTCCAGAAACTGCTCCCGGCTGACCGGCTGCTCATCCTCTTCGTCCAGTCGTTCCAGTTCTTCCGGATCCATCTCCTCTGCCGCCCAGTCATTGGCAAGATCCAGCAGATCTTTCACCGCGCATTCCCGCACCCGCCGATCCCAGTCCTTCTGATCCGCCATCAGTATACGGGCAGTCGCTATGGACCGTTCCATCGCATTCTCTTCCTCCCGGTCGAACGAAAGGCAGATTTCCTCTCCCTGCCAGTCCGTCTTTATTTCAAACCAGTCCGCAAGCCGTTCCAGTGTAAACGTCCCGAGCCCTTCCACTTCCATGGTCACTTCCCGCATCTGCTCCTCCAGAAGCACTTTCAGCCCCGGATCGTCTCCCGCCTGAACAGGACCCAGCAGCAGAAGATATCTTCCGTTTCTGGAAGGCCGCACGCGGCATTGGATCACAGAATCCTGTTTTACCGTGTTCTGCAGATGCCTCAGAAGCCTGTCATCCGCAGGCGTTGACAGCAGAATCTCTCCCTGATGAATTTCATCGCTCTGCACTTCCTTCCATGCGGTCAGTTGGATGGAGGCGTTCCAGAACTTTTCCTTTGCCGCCTTGCCCGCTCCGAATCCGCCGGCGCCGGTCACCGCCTGAATCTCCAGTTCCTGCAGCGTATCTTCCATCCTCCTCTGATACGTTTTTGTCTGAAGTATGGACTCCCACATCTTCATTTCTTCTCTTTTTTCAAACATTTTGAACCTCATTCCTCCTGCAGTATAAATGAAATAACCGTCTCACACATCTGCCTCTTTTCATAACCGGCGCTTCTGATATAAAATGCCCGCTCAGACCACATACTTCAGCGCTTCCGCAAATCTTACGTTGGCCTCATGGTCCTTCACTGCTATCCGATAATAGGTTTCATCCAGCCCCCGGTAGTTCCGGCACCGCCGGATCAGAATTCCATACGGCAGCAGACGCTCATACAGATCCCGGATCCCCGGCGCACGAAAAAACAGATAATCCGCCTGTCCGTCCCACACCTGCATGCCCGCCGCCTGAAGCTTTTCTTTCAGATACGCGCGTTCCCGTTTCACCAGCTCCACCGCCTTCTGCCTGTATTCCTGTTCTCCAAGCGCCGCGATCCCCGCCGCGCTTGCCAGCACGCTGACACCCCAGCACTGTCCGGCCGCTTCCATGCGCTCCAGAAGCACCCGGTTTTTGCTGATGCCGTATCCCAGGCGGATCCCGGGCATGGCATACATTTTGGTAAAAGACTTCAAAATAAACAGATATTCGGTTTCATTTATGTAAGAAATCAGGGACCGTTCTTCCTGACCCGTAAAATCCAGAAAGCACTCGTCCAGCACCAGCAGAATGCCCAGACGCTCTGCTTTATCCAGAATCCGAACAAGCAGATCCGGATCGGTCAGAAGCCCGGTAGGATTGTTGGGATTGCACAAAAACATCACATCCGTCGATGCATCCATCTGCTCCAGAATCTCCTGCCTCACCTCCAGACTGTCTCTCAGCTCGTGAAATACGCATTCTGTACCGACCTGCCTGAGCGCCTCCTCATATTCCGCAAAGGCAGGAGCAGTCAGAAGCGCACGCTTTGGGCGAAGCGCATATGCCAGCCGATAGATCAGATCCGCTCCGCCGTTTCCGCAGAGAAACACCTCCTCTGGAAGCCCGTATGCCTCTGCCAGCGCCCTTTTCAGCCTCCGGCAAAGGGGATCCGGATAGTGCACCGCATCCTGCAGGGCATGGATGACCGCCTCCTGCACACGCCTGGGCATCCCAAGCGGATTGATATTTGCGGAAAAATCCAGCAGCTTTTCTCTGTCTTTTCCATACTGTTCTGTTATCTCTTCGTCGTATATATTTCCGCCATGCAGCAAATTCATCTCTGTTTCCCGCCCGTTTTTCCATTCATTTTATTGACCGGATTTTGTATCCCATCCATGAGCCGGTATTCAAAACACGACATCATACCGGAGGCCGCCGAAGAGGACAGTTGGACAGCGACACATGTTCCGCCAGCTCCTTCAGACCGTGGTCCCTCAGATAATCCTGCAGGATCCAGGCAGACTGCGTGGATTCCGGCCCGATGATGATTTCCGCAATCAGATCCTCCAGTCCAATCCCGATCTTCCAGCACATGGATTCCAGATCCAGCGGATAGTATTTCTTAATGCGCTCTTTCGTCACATGATAGCAGGGATTCACGTCAAAGTATTCCTTTTCATAAGGATAGACTACCAGCCGCACCTCGTTTTCAGAAGAAAAAGACGGATGCTTATAAACAACGGAACAGATCCATGCGTCATTCATCACATGTTTGATGTCCGGATGATCACCTGACAGTTCCGTACCGCTCACAGCCATCTGATAAAACACATCCACCAGACTGTGTTCTGTCATATCATCCTGATAAAAAACTTTCTGCAAAGACACATCGCCCTCCGCCATTTTCTGCAGCAGCTCTCCGTGAAACGCAATACACACGCCTCTGCCGCGATTGCCGTACCGCTCCCACTGAGCCGCGTCATCCCGATAGAAAGAAAAGCAGGCGGCATAGGCGGAGTAAAAAAATTCCTTTTTCAGCTCCTCTTCAAAAAGTCCCCGGACTTTTTCTGCCAGCTCCTTCTTCCCATCCGCCAGAAGCCGCTTCACCACCGCCTGACACAGACCGCTCATAAAAAGCCGCATCTCCGCCGCATCATTCATGTTCAGGACATTGTTGACGCGCAGCTGCGCGCGCCGGAGAATTCCGTCCAGCGCCTGAAAATCCGTATAGTGGTAAAAAATCTCATTGTCAAACATTTGTGTCATTGCAGTCACAGCTCCCTGTCCTGTATTCTGTGTATCCTCTGCCGCCGAAACTGTTATGGATATCTGTTTTCATTTTAACACGATGCCATGAAACTTTCAACGTTCCGAAGGTTTTCCCCGGACAGCAGAACTTCTGCCGTCATGGTTCCATCGCGTTCTGCCCCGAACGCCCGCCATGGGCATATGTTCCTTCCAGCCCCCGCTTCCGCAAAAGATCACGCATCACGCACTGCAAAAACGGATCAGAAGCCCGGCCCCCAGAATACATCCAAAGCCGATCCGCCGGCCCCATTTCCGCCGGCACCAGCGTAACACCGCACCGCCGGCCAGTATCTGCATGGTCAGCAATATCACATATGCCCGCCAGCGCCGGATATAAAAATCCCATTCCATGGTCAGCCGCCAGCACTCCCCGCTGTACAGCGCCAGAAAGCGGTCCGCCAGAAAACAGATCAGCACGCCTTCCGCCAGAATCCACCGGGACACTCCTCTTGTTCGGATCAGACGGCGCAGAAAGAGAAACAGAAGAACATAGCCAGTCCAGACCAGAAGGGCTACGCCGGACCATTCTTCCAGATAAACTCCTGGAAGCGGGTTATACTTATACATCGGATTTTGTCTCATACAGAAGCACGTCCCGGATGCCTTCCGCCGTATATTCCACCGCTGACCGGTGCACCCGAATACCCGCGGCCTCTGCCGCCTTTTCCGTCACCGGGCCGATGCAGACCGCCTTTGCTTTCATGTTCCCGCCATCCGTCATGGCTGCGAACGCCTTTACGGCAGAAGCGCTGGCAAACGTCACATAATCCACCTGCGGCAGGATTCTGTTCAGCTCTTCGCTTTTTCGCATATCCACGGCCGTATGATAGACAGACAGCGCCTGATAACGGATTCCTGCTTCCCGAAGCGCCCGGTTCAGTTCCTCGGACGCCTCCTCTGCCCGCAGCAGCAGCACCTGGTCTCCTTCTGTCAATGTCGGAACCCATTCCCGGGAAAGATCCCGGCTGCTGTATCTTGTCGGCACAAAATCTGCCCGGATCCCCTTTGCCGCCAGCGCTTTTTTCGTTCCTTCGCCAATGACGGCAAACTTCAGCCCGGCCAGGCACCGGATATCTTTTCCGCTTTCCAGCAGACAGTCAAAGAAGATATCCACCCCGTTGCTGCTGGTAAATACGGCCCAGCTGTACCGGTCCAGTTCTCCCATGGCGGCCTGAAACGCTTCCGTAATCAGCGGCTCCGTATAAATCAGACTGAAAGAGATCACTTCCGCTCCTTCCGCCTCCAGTACCCGGCACTGCTGTCTGGCCATCTTTTCCGTACCGGTCACCAGTACCCGCACGCCGGCAAGCGCCCCCGTTCCATACCAGGCAAGCGCTTCTCTTAAGGACACGGTTTCGCCCACAACGGTAATGGCCGGAGTCCGGATTCCGGCGTGTTCTGCCTTTTCTGCAATATCCTGAAGCGTTCCCTCCGCCACCTTCTGCCGGCCTGTAGTTCCTTCCTGAATGACTGCCGCCGGCGTATTCGGGTCTTTTCCATGCCCAATCAGACTGGCTGCAATATGCGGAAGATTTTTCAGACCCATCAGAAAGACCAGCGTTCCTTCCTCTTTTGCCAGCGTGGCATAGTCCAGCACATTTTTTTCCTTATGGCTGCCCTCATGCCCGGTGATCACATGAAAGGAAGACGCATAATCCCGATGCGTTACCGGAATACCCGCATAGGCAGGCGCCCCGTAACAGGAGGAGACTCCTGGTACGATTTCATACTCAATACCGGCTTCCAGAAGCTCCTGCGCTTCCTCTGCGCCTCTTCCAAAGATAAACGGATCCCCGCCTTTTAACCGGACCACCCGTTTTCCTTCCTTCGCCATCCGAATCAGCAGGGCATTGGTCTCCTCCTGTCTCAGATGATGGCTGGATGCACGTTTTCCGGCGTAGATCAGCTCTGCATCCCTTCTGGCTTCATTTAGCAGGGCATCCGTCGCCAGACTGTCATAAACGACCGCATCCGCTTCCCGAATGCAGGAAAGACACCGCTGTGTCACCAGATTCCGGTCTCCCGGACCGGCTCCCACCAGCCATACTTTCCCTTTGCAGAGTTCTGCCGCCAGTTCCCGGCCCAGCGCTTCTGCTTCCTCTGTCTGAAGCCCAGTCTTTCTGCTTCCTGCGGTTCTCTTCATGTGTCTTCCATCCGGCGCAAACAGCGCTTCCATATGAAGCACGTCTCCCTCCAGCCAGGAACAGGCCGCCGCCGGGGCATTGCAGCTTCCTCCGATGGCAGAAAGAAATGCACGCTCTGCATACAGAGATACCGCTGCCTCCGAATCATGGATCGCCTCCAGCACCTCCTTCAGATGCCCCTTATGGCTCTCCACCGCCAGAATCGCCTGTCCCGCTGCCGGAAGACATACCGAACGGTCCAGTTTCTCATAATGATACGCTTTGCTGTCCGACAGTTCCAGCCGGTCAAGCCCTGCCGCCGCCAGCACAATCGCATCAAACTGTCCCTCCGACAGTTTCCGAAGCCTGGTCAGCACATTTCCCCGGATCATCCGGATCCGGACCAGCGGATTGACCGCTTTGATCTGCAGTTCTCTCCGGAGGCTGCCGGTTCCCACCACGCTGCCCGGCTTCAGATCCTGAAGTCCGGTCCCGTCGCAGGTAACCAGCACGTCCTCCACCGGTCCCCTCGGAAGGACCGCTCCGATCCCCAGTCCTTCCGGAAATTCCATGGGCATATCCTTGGCGCTGTGCACTGCCAGATCAATCTCTTTGTCAAGCAGCGCTTCTTCCAGTTCTTTTGTAAAAACTCCTTTTCCGCCAAAAGAAGTCAGGGAACGGTCCAGAAGCTCGTCCCCTTTCGTTGACATCTCCACGATCTCCACCCGGATTCCCGGAAATGCCGCTTCGATCTTTTTCTTCACAATCTCCGTCTGGACCAGAGCCAGCTTACTCTTTCTGCTTCCGATCCGAATCAACTCCTGCATATCTCACTGCCTCCCGCCTGTTATTCTGATCCTGCTTCGTCTGCCGATGCACAGCCCCTCTACAACGAATACCCCCGGGGAGTAATCATTCTTGCATTTTTCACATAGGTTTGTGAATTGCCGATAATGACCACACTGAACATGTCGATCTCGGCATCCTTCAGCTCCTCCAGCGTAGTAATGCCCATCGTCTCGTCTTTTCTGCCCGCATTGCGTACGATGCCCACCGGCGTCCGGGGCTTTCGGTATTTCATCAGAATATCCGCTGCCTGTTCCACATATCCGGTCCTCTTTCTGCTCTTTGGATTATACAGGCAGACGATCAGATCCCCCTGGCCCGCACAGTCCACACGCTTCCTGATCAGATCCAGCGGCGTCATCAGATCGCTCAGGCTGATCACTGCGAAATCATGCATCAGAGGCGCGCCCAGCACCGATGCCGCCGCACTGGCTGCCGTTACCCCCGGTACGGTCTCGATCTCAATATCCGCATTCTTTTCGTCAGCCACCTGATAGATGATCCCGGCCATGCCGTAGATTCCGCTGTCCCCGCTGGACACCATGGCTACGATCTGGTCTTTCCCGGCTTCTTCCACTGCCATCTCGCAGCGTTTAACCTCCTGCATCATGGGAGTTGCAATATAATGCTTGTCCGGAAAATATTCTTTCAGCAGGTTGACATAGGTGGTATAACCTGTCACCACATCCGCTTTTTTAATCACATCAATTGCTTTTGCCGTCATATGCTCATACCCGCCCGGCCCAAAGCCTACTACATACAGTTTTCCCATTTCTCACTTCTCCTTCATCGTCTCAAAAAATGCCTTCAGCGAGTCCGGGCTGGAATGGTCCCGGATCCGGTAGAACATTTTATCTATGGCTTTTTCAAACCCTTTTTTCTCTGCTTCTTCCAACATCCACGCCTTCATTCTGCCAATCTCGGGAAGCGCCTGCTGGAACACCATCCAGCGTTCAAAATCCAGCCGTATTTCCTCCAGAATCTGGTCTGCAGCCATTGCCTCATGCTGCTTCTTTTCGTTATTCGCTTTCGCCAGCTCCTGAAAATCATCGATGTCATAACGTTTGATACCCGGAAGCCACTCTACCCTTGCCTCGATGTCGATGGGCACCGCCAGGTCCACCAGCACCCGCTGTTTTGACGTTTTCATACACTTTGCCAGATTGTCGTAAGTCAGGGTATAATGAGGACTGCTGGTGGCGCTGATGATCACGTCCATCTCATCCATCAGGTCATAGCGGCTTTCATATTCCATGACCTGATAGGTCACCTTGTGATGCCGGTCTTCCCATGCCTGACGCATATTTCTTGAAGTAATATAGACCTTTGCCCCCTCGATGCACTGCAGATTTTTCAGTACCACGCTTCCGATCTTGCCGGAAGCCCCGATCAGCATCACCTTTTTCCCATGAAGAGAGCCCAGCGTCTTTTCCGCCGCTTTTACTGCCATGGTCGCCGTGGACACCGTGGTCCTGGACAGGTCCGTCTCCGTCTTCACCTTCTTTGCCGCCGTCACCGCATACCGGAACAGCGTATTCAGATATACTTCACAGGTTTTTGCCCGTCTCGCCTGCTCATGCGCCCGCTTCACCTGACCGAGAATCTGATCCTCACCCATAACCATGGAATCCAGTCCTGCTGCCACATGGAACAGATGCCGGACTGCCTTCGTTCCGCTGTAGAGACGGATGTAATCTCCGATATGTTCCGCATCCGATGCTTCGGCAAACTCCAGAAGAAGGTTCTGCATATCCGTAAAATTACTTTCTTCACGCTCGGAGAACGTATAGACTTCCGTTCGATTACAGGTGCTGATGATGACACATTCCGCAGCAAACCCGCGCTCCAGCATCTGTTTCATCAGATCTTCCTGCACATGTTCCGGAAATGCAAACAGTTCCCGTACCGCAAGCGGCGCATTCTGATGACTGATGCTGAGCAGTGAAATTCCCATTACTCCGTCACTCCTTTTCGGAATTCTGTTGTAAATGTCCTGTCATACAGCTTCGAAAGTTCGTACTCATCCCCAAGGAAGTCGCCCACCACAGTCAGCGCAGTCTTTTTAATCCCTGCTTCCTTTACCCGTTCTGCAATACTGGTCAGATCCCCGTACACGATCTTCTGATCTTCCCAGGTGGCCTTATAGACCACTGCCACAGGCGTCCCGGGTCGGTAGGCCTGTCTCAGAATCCTGCACATCTCCTCCAGCATTCCCACGCTGAGGAAAATAATCATGGTTGCATTGTGCTGCGCCAGATCCAGAAGCTTTTCTCTCTGCGGCATGGGAGTCCGCCCCTCCATGCGGGTCAGAATCACAGTCTGACTCACACCCGGCAGCGTATACTCTTTTTTCATATCGGCCGCTGTGGCAAGAAAGGAACTGACCCCTGGAATCACCTCATACTCGATCCCCAGCTCGTCCAGCCGGTCCATCTGCTCCCGGTGCGCACCATAGATGGCCGGATCTCCCGTATGTACTCTCGCTACTTTTTTCCCTTTGTCCTCCGCTTCCTTTATGACCTGAATCACTTCCTCCAGGTTCATGGTGGCGCTGTTATAGATAACCGCCTCTTTCTTTGCGTCCGCCAGCACCTGCGGATTCACCAGAGATCCCGCATAGATGATCACATCTGCGCTGTCAATG
>ERZ778497.1205-NODE-1205-length-17525-cov-8.747911_pt1 | contig 17525 bp, 15 predicted proteins | sample MGYA00509938_ERZ778497 | MGnify/ENA primary metagenome ERZ778497 (study PRJEB29527, sample SAMN07138969) | mouse gut metagenome | material: feces | host: mouse | place: China:Nanjing | collected 2016-01-25 ... | reverse complement strand
GCATCCGGCTCATAACCGGCGGGTCGTAGGTTCGAGTCCTACAGGGTCCACCAATTTATAAACTTATCCCATATTTATTTATGGAGAAGTACCCAAGTGGCTGAAGGGTCCGGTCTTGAAAACCGGTAGGTCGTGTGAGCGGCGCCTGGGTTCGAATCCCAGTTTCTCCGCCATTTTATTACAACTAAATATTTTTATTCACATCGCGGGGTAGAGCAGTCTGGTAGCTCGTCGGGCTCATAACCCGGAGGCCGTTGGTTCAAATCCTTCCCCCGCAACCATTGTGGTCTCATAGCTCAGTTGGTAGAGCAAAGGACTGAAAATCCTTGTGTCGTTGGTTCGATTCCGACTGAGACCACCACTTACAAATTCAGTCTTCGAAAGAAGACTTTTTTGCTTTTCTGGATATTGAACGCTTTTATCTTTTGAAATCCCAGAAATATTATGAATAAAATGCAAAGTTCGTGTTAATTCGGACGGATACCTCCGGCAGAAAATGGATAAGCGGGGAAATAGGACCACGGGTATTCAGCCTCTAGTTCATTGAGTATATTGATGCTATGAACTGGAGGTTTTTTCATGAGCGAATCAAAACAGAATTCGAATACCTATTCTTCTTTTGCTGAAGTCCGTCTTCCGTAAGCGCGAATTAGAACGCCGTATAGTAAAGAGCTCTTGCTTGCGAGAGGGTCTAGGCAACAGATCCCCTTTGCTGCGCGATTCGATTTTCTGCCTGCGTCTTTTCTGCCAGGAATTATTCCGGTACACTAAAAGAAAGAACAGGTAAATTAAGGAAAGAGAGGGCCGGAGATGAGAGTTGCACCTTACACACTATATGAACGCCTGCTTCCGTTTCTGGATCAAAAAAACGATTCCAATCGGGCCATTGCACAGCATGTTTTAAGACATATGCAGGAGATCCCATCGTGTTCGGTTTTTGAACTGGCCGAACGAAGCAATGTATCCGCTTCGTCGGTATCCCGCTTTGTTCAGAAGATCGGTTTTGAAGATTATATTTCTTTTCGGGATTATGTTGCTGAAGAAATTGCCCGGAATTCAAGGTATGGTCTTTCGCATCCCGAGGAAAATATTCCTTTCGCACCTCCTTATACCGGGGATTCGATCGAAAAGTTTCTCCATACCATTCCGAAAGCTCTTGCGGAATCGTTTTCTCCTGAAGCATGTCAGCAGATCGAAACCTTGTGCCGCAGGATGAAAGAAAAGGAAAATGTATATTTTCTAGGTTATCGCAGCATGGATGTGATCATTGATCATATCAAAAATGAGCTTCTTCCTCATGGACTGGTCATAACGAGGATCCGAAATCTGGAAGAAATCCAGACGCCGAAAAACACGAACCTGATCGTTTTGTTTTCCATGCACGGACATTACTTTTCAAGAGATATATCTGAACAAAAAGTGCGGCTTGCACGATGTGCGGATACATTCGATCGTATGGATCCTTCTCGCGGAACAAATTGTGTATGCCTATAAATATTTGATCAAATAATGAATTTCAACTTTTGAAATTATCGTGATTTTTCTTTCTCTGTTTATATAATGAAAACGTGAAAGCGCTAACACAGAAAAGCAAAAAGAAAGAGAAACAAAATCATGAATGGACGATTTATGAAACTTTTGGCAGGAGCGAGTCTGATTTTCTCGCTCAGCGCCTGCACAAACGCTCCGGAAACTTCGCAAGAAGCGGGAACATCTGAAACCGAAGATCTTGTTCGCACTACCCAGTATGGCCAGGTCAAAGGAACCGAAGAAAACGGGGTGGAAGTGTATTACGGAATTCCATACGGAAAAGAACCGGTCGACGATCTGCGCTGGGAAGCACCTCAGGACCCTGAGGCCTGGGATGATATAAAAGATGTCACCCATAAAGAAGAGGTGGCCCTGCAGGCAGCTTCTACAACAAACGAAGAAGGGGAAACGGTCGTGGAAGCGGCAGGATCGACCGATTGCCTGAATCTGGATGTGTATACAACAGCTGAAGCGAAAGATAAACCAGTGCTTGTCTATATCCATGGCGGAAATAATCAGACCGGAAGTTCGTTTGAAATTCCGGGGTATGATATGGTTGAAAAGGATGATCTCGTATATGTATCGGTAAATTATCGATTAGGGCTGCTTGGATTCAACAATCTGCCCGCATTGCTGGATGATGAAAACAAGACCGGCAACTTTGCGATGCTTGATCTGGCCAAAGCGCTTGAATGGGTAAAACACAATATCGAACAGTTTGGCGGAGATCCGGATAATGTGACAGTTTCCGGCTTCAGTGCAGGAGGACGAGATGTAATGGCCATGCTGATCTCGCCAACGTTTGAAGGGCTGTTTGATAAAGCGATAGCGTTCTCGGGCGGGATGACGATCGCAGATGAAGACGCTTCAATTAAAAAGATTGCCGAAACGATTGCGCCTCTTGCTGTAGAAGACAAGAAAGCAGACAACGAAGAAGAAGCGGCCGAATGGCTGATGAGCGACAACAAAGAAGTGCGCGATTATTTGTATTCGATCGATTCGGATCGTCTGGTGAAGCTGTTTCCGAATGCAGGGATCCGGATGGCGAAGTTCCCTCATCTTTACAACGACGGGATCGTGATCCCGAAAGAAGGATTTGACAGCGATTATGTAAATGATGTGCCTGTCATGATGGTTACTGGATCGGAAGAATTCACGATGTTTGGCGGATTTGATCCATCGATCGAAAAAATGAAAGATCCGGATGCAGCTAGAAAATTTATTGCGCAGTACGGAGGCGATTTCTATCGTATTTTCAATACCCAGCTTTCTGCAGAAAAGATGAGCGATACATATAAATCAAATATTTATCTGTGCCAGATCAATTACGGAGACCGGAATTCTGATCATCCGATCGATGGGCTCGGCTCTTTCCATGGTATTTTCGTGCCGGCTATTTCACCAACTCAGAACAACTATTCCGAAAGTTATGATTTCACGGAAGCCGGTTATGTCGATATGTCAAAGGATCTTAATGAGTATCTGGCAAGCTTTGTAAAGGATGGGATCCCGGTTTCCAGCTCAGCCGGCACAGACTGGACGCCATGGACCGTAAAGGATCCGAAAACACTGGTGTTAGATGCCAAAGGCGAAAAAGGCGAAGCCAGGATGGAAGATGTATCGACGACCAACGAAGCGATCATTGAAGCGATCGAAGACGATCGGCTCGATGATACGGATAAGAAAGCGATCATTTCTACGATCATGAATGGACGCTGGTTCTCAAACGATCTCGATCAGCATTTCAACACTCCAGGGTTATGGTAGATGTCGTATGAAAGGTGCCGAAAGGCATCTTTTTCGGTATAATACGAAACAGGGGGACAATATATGAATATACTTTTGATCACAGGCTTGCTGTGGGGGTGTTCTGCTCTGATCTTCGGACTGGTCATGTGGCGAAGGCCGCGGACGCTGTGGAGCGGGTTCACTTTTTTCTGGCTGCTTGTCTTTACTGCCATATTTATGATCTCGATCGTTTTTACGTATTCCCGCTGGATCAGTGCCCACCCTTTTTTGTTTATGGTCCTGGGCATCCTGGCCGTTCTTGCTCTGTTCGGACTGCTCCTGTTTCCGTTTCTTGTGATCCTGACCTTCTTTGTTGAAGGGATCCAGATCATAGTGAAAGAAGGAGCGAGCTGGACCAACTTTCTGTCGCTCGCGTTTGCTCTCGGACTGATCGTCTACATGATCGGTTTTCCGTTGCTGGCAGGCGGTTCGGCCAGCTCGGCCGCTCTGGCCCTTTATGCTGTTGTCGGGCTGGCCGTCCTGTATATGCTGTGTGTATTGACTATTTTCTGCTTCTCGGCCCTGCTCAATCTGATCCATGTGCGAAAGCGCCATGATCTCGATTATATCGTGGTGCTTGGTTCGGGCATCATGCAGGATCGTATCACGCCGCTGCTTGCCGCCCGGATCAATAAAGGGATCGAACTGCTGAAAGCCAATCCACGCGCCACCCTGATCCTTTCCGGAGGACAGGGGAGCGGAGAATCTATTCCGGAAGGCGAGGCCATGTATGAATACTGCCTGCAGCAAGGCGTCGATGCGCTGCGCATGGAAAAAGAAACGGCATCGAAAAACACAGAACAGAATTTACTGTATTCCTATGATCTGATCAAGGATCCGGATGCGAAGATCGCGCTCGTAACGACACGTTATCACGTTTTCCGTGCGCTTGTCCTGGCACGCAGGCTTGGCATACGCTGTATCGGGTACGGCTCCAGAACAAAATGGTATTTTACACTCAACGCTCTGCTGAGAGAGTTTGCCGGCTACCTTTCGCTGACATGGCGCTTCCATCTGCGCGTGCTCGCCGTACTGGAAATACCAAATCTTCTTATTCTTCTTGTGATGTGGACATTTCAATGAATGATAAAAAACTGAGGCTCCAGTGGCTGCTGTATGATACCTCAGTTTTTTTGCGCTAATTTTTATCGATCCAGTGATAAATTATATCCGGGCTCAGTGCCATGATCACAAAGTAAGCTCCCATGCTGCATAATCCGATCGTACGGAACATATCCAGAGGATCGTTATTCAGCTTTATGATCGCAAGGATCACGGCAAGCGGAATAAGGACCGCGATAAACATGGAAAGCGGGGCCGTTTCTTTTTTGTAGAAGCAGAACAGGATTCCGGACGAAAGGCCCAGACCGATAAAGATCAGCAGAATGTACATGTTGATCTGAAAGCTTTCTGAAGAAAATTCGACCCCTGTCAGCCTGGATACGATCGCGTAGAGAATGATCGCAAGCAATGTGCCGATCGCGCCCAGAAGAAGACAGAATATGTATTTTTCGTACACGATCCGTTTTCTTCGTACGGGCAGGCTCATGGCCCACGGCCACCATCCCGAAGACTGGTCGTTCATGATCGTTGCCACCCCCTGATAACTTAGAAGAAGGGCCACGAAGCAGAGCAGCATATCCGGGATCCTGATATATACGGCAATAGCGCATCCGCATAAACCGATCGCAAGCAGGACAGGCCAGTTTGAAACGATGATCTGGAAATCCTTTTTCAGCAAACCTTTCATTTTGATCCTCCTTTCGAATAGAGACGCATCACATCTTCGAGCCGGAGCGGGTCGTATGGATAGTGCGCTTCCTTTTTTTTGATGAGCACATCGATCTGGTACGGCATTTCGATCCAGCGGATCATCTGCTTCGGATCGATCGTTTTGAACTGATCTTTTGTCACGTGCATGAGCACATAGCTTTCGAGCAGTTCGTCCTTTGACTCCATGAACATTTTCTTTCCGTCATGAATATACATGATATAGTCGGCAACCTTTTCCAGATCGCTCGTGATATGCGTGCTGAACAGGACCGTGTGGTCTTCTTCCTGAATAAAATCGAGCAGCAGATCAAGGATCTCGTCGCGGACGACCGGATCCAGTCCGGATGTGGCTTCGTCCAGGATCAGCAGACGCGCATGATGGGAAAAGGCGGCACAGAAACAGAATTTCACCTTCATTCCTTTGGAAAATGTTTTCAGCTTTTTGCGCATCGGAATGCTGAAACGGGCACACATGGAAGCAAACGTATCGTGATCCCAGTTTGTGTATATATCTTTCAGATCGCTTTCGATTTGTACCGGCGTCAGGATCCCCGGGTAAGGACAGGCGTCCGGAATAAAGCTCAGCGTGTCAAGATCAAGGGATGGAGGATCCATTGTTCCTGAATCGGCTTTGGCAAGCTGCAGGATGCAGCGCAGCAGCGTGCTTTTTCCTGCTCCGTTTTCCCCGATCAGCCCGACGATCGAGCCTTCGGGAAGCTGAAAGGAAATGTCCTCGAGCGTGAACGAATCATATCGTTTCGACAGATTCGCGACAGATAGTGCGTAAATCATCATAACTCTCCTTCATATAAAATATCGATCAGTTCCTTGAGCGTATCCTTTTCGATCCCGGCTTCTCTGGCCAGCGTGCAGGCCTGATTCAGCGTATCCTCGATGCGGCGCAGATTTTCCTCCCGGATCAGTTCGGTGTTGAGCCGTGCGACACACGATCCGCGGCCGACGACAGTTTCGATCAGTCCGGCTGCGCTTAGGTTCTCATAAGCCTTTTTGACTGTGATCAGCGATACATGCAGGTTTTTTGCGAGCATACGCATGCTCGGGATCGCCTCGCCCGGCTTGAGCCGGCCACTTAAGATCATATCCCGGAACTGGGTTTCGATTTGTTCATAGATCGGCTTCTCCGATCTTGATGAAATGATTATATCCATTCGACGTCTCCTTGTTTATAATGTGTATATACAATATATACAATAAATACATTCGGATTGTTTGTCAACTGCCAGAAAAGAAAAAACGATCTGTGGATACAAATCGTTTTCTTTTTTTGTAAGGATCTATGGGCACGTCGATTCCCGGACGATCAGCTTTCCGTTATATATCGTTTTGAACGGATAATCGTGATTGTTGAGCGCCTGCATGATGGCCATCATCCCGGAACGGCACATGAATTCGACCCGGTTGTCGAAACTGGTCAGTTCGGGCGAACAGGCCTGGGCAAGCACCGAATCATTGAACCCTGTGACCTGCACGTCTTCGGGCACTTTGAGTCCGTGGCGGGTACACGATTTTAAGGCGGCCACCGCAATTTCGTCGTCTACCGCAATGAGTGCGTCGCACGGTTGTGTACCGGCAAGAAGATCCTCGATCACGTTGAGCATTTCGTCGAAAGACTCAGAAACCTGCTGCTCGCGAAACGGTATATCATGCTGCATGCAGGCCTGAAGGCATCCCTGGCGCTTCTTTTTTGTCGAATGCGAATCCTGCCGGAAAAGAAATACGGGTGCCCGCGCCCCTTTTTCGAGCACATGACTGGCCAGCTTATGCTGGGCATCGCGGTCGTCGTGCAGGATGCAGAAAACGTTATCTGCTTCCAGGTAACCGTTAAGCAGGCATACCGGGATCCGGCGGGCGGCCCGGACGATGTACTCGTTTTTCTTCGGATCATCGCTGATAAAATGGGATCCGATCAAAATGAGCGCGTCCACATTGCGCTCAAGCAGCATCTGAAGGTCTTTTTCCTGGCTTTCGCCATCATAGCCCGTACAACTTACGATTGCCGCAAACTTCTCCTTTTTAAGCAGCGGCTCGAGAAAATGGATGCATTGCGCCTGATACAGATCGCCTGCGTCCGAGCACAGTATGCCGATCGTGGACATGGTCGAGTTGGCCATGCCTCGGGCGAATGCATTGGGGGAATAATTGTTCTGCTCGATCACTTTCATGACTTTGGCCCGGGTTTTTTCGGAAACATAACCGGAATTGTTGATGACGCGCGACACGGTGGCGATGCTGACACCGGACTGGCGGGAAATATCATAAATATTCATTGTGGCACTCTCCTTAGTCTTATGATACCTCACCGCAAACTGATTTCTACTCATTTATACGTTTTTTATCGGTAACCGGACCTTCGAAAACCGCATGTCTGCTGTATCGGGCAGAATGTAATGTATCGTAATTCAATATATTCACTTTTTTTCCTCCTGAAATGCTGGGATGGAAGCGGACCGGATCGAAGGATCCATGCTGCTTCCACTTTTTTGAATATGATGTAAAGGCTTACACAAATTTTATAACGTAAGAATTTGGAAAACTCAACTTAAATACTTCAGATTTCCATAAAAATGCGCATTTTCTAACAAAAAAACAACGTCAGATACGAAATTGCGGAAATTTTATCAAAAACGAGAGTGTTTCATTTGCACAATGAAAGCGGTTTCTGTACAGTGAGGACGTGTAAAGGCTTTCACAAATATAAGATCACTGAAAACAGGATAGGAGAACAAAATGAAGTACATTCGAAAAATTGCCCTGGCATTTGCCTTATTTTGCTTCGCGTTCAGTTTGACAGGATGTTCGGTTACCAACGGAAAACGGATCATCCGGATCTCTCATGCCCAGAGCGAAACGCACCCCGAACACATCGCGCTTCTGAAATTTAAAGATATCATCGAAGAACAGCTTGGTGATAAATACGAAGTGGAAATTTTCCCTAACGAGCTGCTCGGATCGGCCCAGAAAGCGATCGAACTCTGTCAGACCGGGGCGATCGACTTTGTGGTAGCCGGAACAGCCAATCTGGAAACATTTGATAATATTTACGAAATTTTCTCTATGCCGTATTTGTTTACGAGCGAAGACGCCTATCACCGCCTCATGCAGGACACGGAATTTATGGAAACCATTTACACATCGACTGATGCGAGCGGTTTCGAGGTGCTGACATGGTATAACGCAGGGACCCGCAACTTTTATTCGACAAAACCGATCCGGACGCCCGAAGATCTGCGCGGACAGAAGATTCGTGTGCAGCAGTCGCCATCCTCAGTGGCCATGGTCAATGCCTTCAGCGCAGCCGCAAGCCCGATGTCTTTTGGCGAAGTGTATACGGCCATCCAGCAGGGTGTCATCAACGGAGCCGAAAACAACGAACTGGCTCTGACCAACAACAAACACGGCGAAGTAGCGAAATACTTCTCCTATGATATGCATCAGATGGTGCCGGATATGCTGATCGGAAACCTGAAGTTCCTGAACGGCCTGCCGGAAAACGAACGCGAGATCTTCCAGATGGCGGCGCTCGAAAGCACAGCTGTCGAGCTCGAAGAATGGGACGCTGCAGTGAGCGAAGCCAAAGACTATGCAGAAAACGAACAAGGTGTCGAATTTATCGAAGTGGATGTCGAAGCTTTCCAGGAGAAGGTGAAAGACGAGCAGCAGGATCTGCTCAAGAAGAACCCGAAGATCGAGCCGATCTTTGAAAAAGTGCAGATCATCAATGAAGAAGTAAAGCAGGAGGAAAACGAATGAAAGTCCTTGCCATGATCCGAAAATTTCTGGATCGTTTCCTTAAATACGCATGCATATTCCTGTTTGCGATGATGACATGCATCGCATCGTATCAGATCATTACCCGCTATTTTTTCAACGCGCCATCGACCGTGAGCGAGGAGCTGCTGACGTATTCCTTCGCGTGGATGGCACTGCTGGCCAGCGCCCTCGTATTCGGCAAGCGCGATCATATGCGGATGGCCTTTCTTGCCGACAAGATCCATGGAAAAGCAAAACAGGTCCTCGATATCGCGATCGAGCTGCTGATCTTTGTGTTCGCTGTCCTGGTCCTTGTGTGGGGCGGATCAAGCATCATGACCCTTTCTATGACCCAGGCAACCGCATCGCTCGGCATTCCGATGGGATATCTGTACATCATTCTGCCGCTCAGCGGCTTATGCATCGCCCTGTATTCGATCTGCAACATTGCCGATATGTGCCATGGAAAAGATCTGAAGCTGAACAACGGATTTGAAGAGAAAGGAGACCTCTACTAATGAGTATCGCAGTTTTAAGTGCCCTGATCATTTTTATCGTTCTGATGGTCCTTCTGGTGCTTGGAGTGCCAATTGCTATCGCCCTAGGCGTGGCGAGCGTATGTGCCATCCTGCCGGTCATGCCGTTCGATGTAACGGTCCTGACAGCAAGCCAGCGTATCTTCTCGGGAATCTCGATCTTTTCGATGCTGGCCATTCCGTTCTTTATCCTTGCCGGCAATATCATGAACAAAGGCGGGATCGCGATCCGGCTGATCAATTTTGCCAAAATGATCACTGGACGTCTTCCTGGCGCGCTGGCTCAGACCAATATTCTGGCCAACATGCTGTTTGGCGCGATCTCAGGTTCCGGAACGGCCGCGGCCTCCGCGATGGGCTCGATCATCGGTCCGATCGAAAAGGACGACGGGTATGATCCGAGCTTTTCGGCAGCGACCAACGTGGCTACGGCGCCGACAGGTCTTTTGATCCCGCCAAGCAATGCGATGATCACCTTTGCGCTCGTTTCGGGCGGAGCCAGTGTTGCGGCCCTGTTCATGGCCGGTTATATTCCGGGAATCCTGTGGGGCGTTGCCTGCATGATCGTCGTTCATGTGGTGGCAAAGAAGAAAAACTACCGTTCGACAGTAAAACTGAATGGCAAAGAGAGATGGGACTGCTTTATCAAGGCCGTACCGGCACTGCTGCTGATCATTGTCGTGATCGGAGGCATTATTGCCGGCGTATTTACCGCAACCGAAGGGTCGGCTGTGGCGGTCGTCTACTCTCTGATCCTTTCGTTCATCTATAAGACGATCCGTGTAAAGGATCTGCCGCAGATCTTTGTCGAAAGCGCGGAAATGACAGGAATCATCATTTTCCTGATCGGGGTATCCTCGATCATGTCCTGGGTCATGGCGTTTACAGGCATTCCGCAGCTGGTCAGCGGAGCACTCCTTTCGATCACCGACAACCGGTATGTTCTGTTCCTGCTGATCAATGTCATCCTGCTTATTGTAGGCACATTCATGGATATGACACCAGCTATCCTGATCTTTACGCCGATCTTTATGCCAGTGTGCCTGGAACTGGGAATGAATATGATCCATTTCGGAATCATGATGATCTACAACTTGTGTATCGGAACGATCACTCCGCCGGTCGGAACGACCTTGTTTGTCGGGGTCAAGGTGGGCAAGGTAACGATCGAATCTGTGTTCCGCTACCTGCTGCCGTTCTTCGGCGTCATTATTGTGGTGCTCATGTTTGTGACGTATATACCGCAGCTGTCTTTGTTCCTGCCCGGACTTATGGGACTCGTATAATAACAGGGAGGAAAAAATATGAAACAGTTTATGGGACCAGATTTTCTTCTGGATAATGAAACGGCAAAGTATTTATTTCATGATGTGGCCGATCAGATGCCGATCCTGGACTATCACTGCCATCTTTCGCCAAAGGAAATTGCCGAGAACCGTCAGTTTGACAACATTGCTCAGATCTGGCTGGGCGGTGACCATTATAAATGGCGTCTGATGCGTTCGCACGGCGTCGACGAATATTATATTACCGGGGATGCGCCGGACCGCGAGAAATTTCAGAAGTTTGCCGAAACGCTGGAGAGCGCGATCGGCAATCCGATGGTGCACTGGTCGCATCTGGAACTGAAAAAGTATTTCGGATACGGGGGGTGCCTCAACAGCGAAACGGCCCAGGAAGTATGGGATCTGGCAAACGAGGTGCTTGCCGCAAAAAGGGCGCGCGACTTCATTACAGAAAGCAATGTGCGTCTTGTGTGCACGACCGATGATCCGGCCGATACGCTCGAATATCACCAGATGATCAAGGAAGATCCGGATTTTGATGTGCAGGTGCTTCCGGCATGGCGCCCGGATGCAGTGTACAAGATCGATAAACCTACATGGAGAGGATATATCGATCGCCTTTCGAAAAGTGCGGGGATGCCGATCTGCTCCTTCGATGATTTGTTAAAGGCGCTCGATGCCCGTCTCGATTTCTTCGTGTCGATGGGAACAAAAGCGACGGATCATGGAATCGACTATATGGTGTTCGAACCGGCTGACAAGGCGCAGGTGGAAGCGGTGTTCCAAAAAGCGCTGAAAGGCGATCCGCTCACAAAAAAGGAAAAGGAACAGTATCAGACAGCTCTGCTGCTGCATCTTGGAAAGGAATACGCGAAACGCGATTTGGTGATGGAGATCCATTACGGAGCGATCCGCGACAACAATACGAAAATGTTCGACAAACTTGGTCCGGATACCGGATATGATTCGATCGGATCGTATACTCCGATCGAGCCTGTGGCGCGTTTCTTCGACGCGCTCGAGCAGGAGGATGCGCTTCCTAAAACGATCCTGTATTCGCTTGATCCCAACGACGACGCCCAGATCGGCACATTGATCGGCGCTTTCCAGGGGCCACAGGCGAAAGGAAAGATGCAGCAGGGGTCGGCCTGGTGGTTCAACGACAACAAGCAGGGCATGATCGATCAGATGACAAGACTTGCGAATTTGTCGGTGCTTGGCGACTTTGCCGGCATGCTGACGGATTCCAGAAGCTTTCTATCCTATACGAGGCACGAGTATTTCCGCCGGATCCTGGCCAGTCTCATTGGCGGATGGGTCGAAAACGGCGAGTACCCGGATAATAAACGGATGCTCAAAAAGCTGATCGAAGATATTTCCTACAACAATGCGGTGCGCTATTTCGGATTCGATCTGGAAGAAGTGCATGTATAAAGAAGAGAAAATACGAAAGAGACAAAAAGGAAAAGGAGCCATGGCATGCCGGCATTTCATACCGGCACGGGCCAGGCTCTTTTTTCTGCATTGTCATACAGGAACACATTCGAAGTCTGTTATAATGTGGCCATGAAAAAGACAGATCCTGCCGTTGGTTTAAGCGAACAAGAGGCAGCAAAACGGGAAAAAAACATCATCAGGGACGAATCCAAACAATCATACAAGTCCATATTTTTACAAAATACCTTTACCTTTTTTAATCTTGTCAATTTTGCGCTGGCAGCCCTGGTGTTCCTGACCGGAACATACCGCAACATGCTGTTCATGGGCGTCGTGATTTCCAATATGGTCATCGGGATCGTACAGGAAATCCGTGCCAAGCGGGTGCTCGATCAGCTCGCGCTCATTCATCAGGAAAAGGCGCATGTCGTGCGCGAAGGAAGAGTGCGTGCGATCCCGGTCAGCGAAATCGCCCAGGGAGATATCGTCGTGCTTCGGGCAGGCGATCAGATTTCGTGCGATGGAACGATCGTAAGCGGCGGCGTGGAATGCTCGGAAGCGATGCTGACCGGAGAAAGCGACGCGATTGAAAAAAGGCCGGATGATCAGGTGCTGTCCGGAAGCTTCGTGATCGCAGGCAGCGCGCGGATGGAAGTCGATCAGGTTGGCGAAAAAACATATATTGCCGGTATCCTCAAGGAGGCAAAACGAAACAAGCGGTATCCGAGCCAGCTCAGGGATTCCCTGCAGAAGATCATCAAGGTGTGCACGTATTCGATCGTTCCGCTCGGCCTGCTCCTCTTTGGCAAGCAGTACTATCTTTATCATGATTCGTGGAACGAGGCGATCCTGGGAACCGTGGCCGCTCTGATCGGCATGATCCCGGAAGGCCTTGTGATCCTGACAAGCATCGCGCTTGCCGTTTCTTCTATGAAACTGGCGCGCCGGAAGGTCCTGGTGCAGGAACTGTACTGTATCGAAACGCTGGCCCGGGTCGACGTGCTGTGCTGCGACAAGACCGGCACCTTGACAAAAGGAAAGATGAAAGTGGTCGGGACCGAATCCTTCACCAATGAAGATGTCGTGCAGATCCTGGCTAACATGTACACGTATCTGAGCGATGACAATGCGACCGCCCAGGCGATCCGGGCGTATGTCGACAAAAAGGCCGACCGGAAGCCGGACTCGACCGTCCCGTTTCAGAGCGCGATCAAATGCTCGAAAGCAGCATTCGGCAACACGACATATATCTGCGGCGCCTATTCTTTTATTTTTGCTGATCCGGACAAGGATGTGATGAAAAAGATCGATCAGAAAGCCCGCGAGGGAAAACGGGTCCTTGCGCTTGCCAGAGAAGAAGATGGCCGGCTCACGCTGCTCGCGCTGCTGTTTCTTCAGGATATCCTGCGCAAGGATGCCAGAAAGATCCTTGATTACTTTCAAAAGCAGGATGTGCAGATCAAGATCATCTCGGGCGATGACCCGCTCACGGTAGCAGCGATCGCCAAAGAGGCAGGCGTTGCCGGACGTTTTATCGATATGAGCCGCGTACATGAAACCGATCTGGAAGAACTTGTCGAACAGTATGATATTTTCGGACGTGTCGCGCCGGAACAGAAAAAGGAAATGGTTCTTGCGTTGAAGAAAAAGAAGCATACCGTCGCCATGACCGGGGATGGGGTCAATGATGTGATGGCGTTAAAGGAAGCGGACTGTTCGATCGCGATGGGCAGCGGAGCGCAGGCGGCACGCAATACAGCAAGTCTTGTCCTGCTGAAAAACCAGTTCGAAGCCATGCCATCCATATTGAAGGAAGGACGCTGCGTGATCAATAATATACAGCGGACCGCTTCCCTGTTCCTTGTCAAGACAATGTTTTCCTTTTTTCTGAGCGCGCTTACGCTGTTCTTTCTCAGCTCGTATCCGTTTCAGCCGATCCAGCTGACGCTTGTTTCGGCCCTGGCGGTCGGGCTGCCAGGCTTCGTTCTCACTCTTGAGCCGGACGAAAAGCGGGTAAAGGGAAATTTTCTGCGCACTGTGATTTCGCGGGCAGTGCCTGGCGCCGTATGTGTGACGTTGTGCGTGATCGTTACAAAAGTGATCGGTTTCTTCGCGCCGATGAGCGAAGAGCAGTTTTCCACGATCTGCACCATCCTGACCGGGGTGTGCGAACTGTGCGTACTGTACAAAACATGCATTCCGTTTACGCCGGTGCGCAAAGTGCTGTGGCTGGCCATGTGTATCGTGTTCGGGTGCAGTGTCGTTTTCCTCAAGCCAGTCTTTTATCTCGCATATCTGCCTCTTGATCTGTGGCTGGCGGCCCTGGCAGAAGGGATCGCGATACCGTACCTGCTGTTTTTGATGTACAGGCAGATCGAAAAAAGACATAGAAAAGACGAATGAAGCCATTTTCATTGCTCGTGCAAAAGCATATCGTTAAGATAAGAAATAACGATAGATGGAGGAATTGAAAATTATGAGTGTGAATCGTTTTGTATTGAACGGGATATCCTATCATGGTCATGGCGCGATCCAGGAAATTTCGGAACTGATCAGATCGAGAGGTTTTAAAAAGGCGTTCGTCGTTTCGGATCCGGACCTGGTCAAATTCGGTGTCACGGCAAAAGTGACCGATCTGCTCAAAGAAAACGGGATCGAATATGAACTGTATAGCGATGTGAAACCGAACCCGACGATCGAAAACGTGCAGCATGGTGTCGAGGCGTTTAAAAACTCAGGGGCTGACTGCATGATCACGATCGGGGGCGGCTCTTCGATGGATACCGGAAAAGCGATCGGCATCATCATCAACAATCCGGAATTTGCGGATGTACGCTCTCTTGAAGGGGTGGCGCCGACGAAAAAACGGACCGTGTTTACGATCGCGGTGCCGACAACAGGCGGCACAGGCGCGGAATCTACGATCAATTACGTGATCACGGATGTGCAGAAGAAGCGCAAATTCGTCTGTGTGGATCCAAACGACATTCCGGATATCGCGGTCGTCGACCCGGACATGATGGCTTCGATGCCGAAAGGACTGACCGCTTCTACCGGAATGGATGCCCTGACCCATGCGATCGAAGGCTATACGACAGCCGGCGCATGGGAGCTGGCGGACTGCCTGAACCTGGAAGCGATCCGGCTGATCGCGAAGAACCTGCGCAAAGCGTATGAAAACGATCCGGATGGCCGCGAAGGCATGGCACTGGCACAGTACGTAACAGCGATGGCCTATTCCAATGTCGGACTTGGAATTGCTCATTCCATGGCCCATACGCTTGGTGCTGTATATGATACGCCGCATGGCGTGGCATGCGCGATGATGCTGCCGATCGTCATGGAATTCAATCAGAACTATACGGGTGATAAATTCAAATACATTGCCGAAGCATTCGATGTCGATACGACCGGAATGGATGAAGCGGCTTACCGGAAAGCGGCGATCGATGCCGTAAAGCAGCTGTCGGAGGATGTCGGCATTCCGAAAAAGCTCGAGAAGCTTTCTGAAGAGGATCTGCCGTTCCTGTGCGAGTCGGCTGCGGCTGATGCGTGCGCGCCAGGCAATCCAAGACCGGCTTCGCTGGAGGATCTGGAAGCGATGTTCCGTCAGCTGATGTAAGAAGCGAAAGAATACAAAAAACAAAAGATTGAAAACACAAAAGGAAGAACGTTCCGTTGGCTTATCGGGAAGTTCTTCCTTTCCATTTTTGAAACAGGATATTGCGCATATCGATCATTCCGGAACGGACGATCGGGGAAATGAACAGGCTCACGAAATACCGGTAGGCTACGACGACCGGAAGCCAGATGATCATGTTGATCACAAGGATCCTGCGCAGGCTCCATACGAGCATGCACGTCTGCCATGGCGTTGTCATGCGCTGGCGGATATGAGAAAAGGATGCGGCATGTTCCCAGGAATGTAAAAGATGAGGTTTGATATAGTCGATCAGAGGCTTCATACCGTGTTTCCTTTCTTGTGCTAGAAAAGATAATACATTGCGTTTTTGGTCGAGTCAATCAAAAACTTGCTCTCAGAAGTTTTGGTTTAGCCGGCGATAGTGCGTAGGCGTCATGCCTGTTTCTTTTTTGAAAACTTTGGTAAAAGTATCCGGACTTGTATAACCGACCTGCCGGGCAATGCTCTCGATCGGATCTTTTGTGGCCAGAAGCATTTTTTTTGCTTCGATCATCCGGAAACTGCGCACAAGCTGCGTATAGTTCATGCCTGTTTTTTTCCCGGATCAGCCCGCTTAGATAATTCGGATTGTAATGCAGGGAATCAGCCATCTGCTGCAGGCTGTATTTATCGTAGTTTTCCTGAATATAGCTCAGAAGAAAAGACGTGGTTTCCTCTTCCGGTTCAAGAACGGGAGAAAAACATTCGTCAAATGAAAAATCGCGCAGCAGATTCATAAAAAGCAGACATAAATAGTGGAAATTGCTTTCTTCGCTCCATTCGCTCGGGAAGTTGGTTTCGCGATAAAGTTCTTCTATTATGGTTTGTACGGTCGCACGGCTTTTTCTCGTGAAGATCAGATAATTCGGATGCGGCTTTTTCTGGAACAGTGCTTCGCGAAAAAAATCGCTTAAAAGATTCTGGGTCGTTAAATAGGAGAAAAATGTATTCTCAAATGTACTTGTCCGGATCGATAAATGAAATACGTCGGAATGATCGGTCGGATCGGCCCGGTAGCTGGATCCCGGAGATATGATACCGACCATCCCTTCCTCCAGCATAAAAGAGCTGTCCTCGAATTCGATCATGCATTTTCCATGCCATACATAATAGACATCGAAACAGTCATGGGCATTGATCGGGATAAAGTTATGATTAAAAAGCCGCGAGCAGAAACAGACCGATGTCTCGGGAATGAGCAGGGAATCACGCACGTTTTTGCGTCGAGGCTTGGGCACGAACATTTTTTTCATCATCGATTCGAGAAGCGGTGTCAACGCGATCGTTTCTTCAAACGTGCTCGCTCCTGACACGACAGGGCGGACAGCCGTGCTGTATCCTTTATCAACTATAGGCAAGAAAACTCCCGCCTCTATAGGTGGGAGATAAATTGTGAAACTCAGTTTTTCTGTGGATAAAGATCCAAAAATGCAGTATAATAAAACCAGGGAAAGCGAGGAGGAAACGATATGCCAAATAAAGCCTACAAATTCAGACTCTATCCAACGCCGGCACAGAAGATCCTCCTTGCAAAGACATTCGGCTGTGTCCGCCTTGTCTACAACCATTGGCTCGATCGAAAGATCAGCCAGTACAAAGAAGACCAGACGACCTTGAGCTATACTTTCTGTGCCAAAGAACTAACCGAAATGAAGAAAAATGACCAATACGCCTTCCTGAAGGAAGTGGACAGCATTTCTCTGCAGCAGTCGCTCCGCCATC
>ERZ778497.1204-NODE-1204-length-17527-cov-4.670158_pt1 | contig 17527 bp, 25 predicted proteins | sample MGYA00509938_ERZ778497 | MGnify/ENA primary metagenome ERZ778497 (study PRJEB29527, sample SAMN07138969) | mouse gut metagenome | material: feces | host: mouse | place: China:Nanjing | collected 2016-01-25 ... | reverse complement strand
AAGCCAGCCGTTGAAGAAGATCGGAATCACCTGAACAATCACAAGCCCACAAGCTCCAATAAAGATAATATAATTCAATATCTTTGTCAAATATTCAACCGTCGGCTTTCCTGGCCGTATTCCCGGAATAAAACCGCCGCTCTTTTTCATGTTATTTGCAATCTCTAATGGATTAAATGTAATGGACGTGTAAAAATATGCAAAAAATACTGTAAGCACTATATATACAATTAGTCCCCACGAATATTTCAACTGTTCCGGATTACACCAGTTCCCCTGATTCATTCCTCTGAGTATCTCACCGCCGATTCCCTTTGTATTGTCTTTTCCAAGAAAGGAAGCAATAACGATCGGAAACTGCATTAATGAGGAAGAAAAGATGATCGGTATAACGCCCGCTGTGTTAATCTTAAGCGGAATGTGTGTTGACTGACCACCGAACGTCCGTCTGCCTGTTGTTTTCTGAGAATACTGAACGGCAATTCTTCTCTCGCCGTCCTGCAGGACAACAACAAATACTACCAGTGCAACAATAATCGCAATAATGATAATAACAGCCAGTCCGCCTTTAGCAACGCTCTTATCCTTAACAAACTGCTCAAACAGAGTTGCCATATCATTTGGAATACGCGAAATAATATTGATCACCAACACCATTGAAATACCATTTCCAATACCTTTTTCAGTAATCCTCTCGCCGATCCACATCAGAAACGCAGAACCTGCTGTCAGCGTCAGTACAACACTTGCGGCATTTACAAAATTGTAATCTGTCAAAAGTCCCTGACGCCCAAACCCAACTGCCATCGCCGTAGATTCAAGAAGTGCAAGCGCTACTGTAAGATAACGCGTCATTGCCACGATCTTCTTTCTGCCGTCTTCACCATCCTTCTGCATCTCTTCAAGCGCGGGAATCGCAATTGTAAGAAGCTGCATAATGATCGAAGAAGTAATATACGGAGTGATACTGAGTGCAAATACTGACATTCTCTCAAAGGAACCACCTGTGAAAGCGTTAAACAAATTAAACGCTTCCCCAGTGTTCTGTTCAAAGAATCTTTGAATATATGTTGGATTTACCCCAGGTGTCGGAAGTCCCGATCCAATCCTTATTACGATTAACATCAAAAACGTATATCCGATTTTTCTGCGAATGTCTTTGATTCCCCATGCCCTTCGGAAAGTTTCTAACATTAGATCACCTCTGCTTTTCCACCTACAGCCTCAATTTTAGCTATCGCACCTGCGCTGAACGCATTCGCTTTTACGGTCAGCTTCTTCGTAAGCTCACCATTGCCAAGAATCTTAACGCCATCTCTTGCATTTTTTACGATTCCCTGCTCCAATAATGTCTCAACAGAAACTACTGCTTCATTATCAAAAACCTCAAGAGCACTTACATTGATACCAACGATTTCTTTTGAATTTCTATTCGTGAAACCTCTTTTTGGTATTCTTCTATATAATGGCATCTGTCCGCCTTCAAAACCCGGTCTTGTACCTCCGGAACGGGCTCTCTGACCTTTATGGCCCTTACCGGCAGTTTTACCATTTCCAGAACCGTGTCCACGTCCTCTTCTGAAATTATCACTGTGCTTTGCTCCATCAGCAGGTCTTAAATTTGATAAATCCATTGTGACACCTCCTTATCTGAATATTTTCTACGCTTCTTCCACCTTCACCAGATGTTCAACCTGTTTAACCATACCTCTTGTTGCTGCGTTATCCGGCAGTTCAACTGTCTTATAAAGTTTCTTAAGCCCTAAAGCTTCTACAGTCTTCTTATGCTTCGGCACAGCTCCAATTGTAGATTTTACCAATGTAACTTTTAAATTTGCCATCTTAATCTACCTCCTTAGCCTAAGATTTCTTCTACCGACTTACCGCGGAGTTTAGCCACCTCTTCCGGTGTCTTAACCTGACTTAACCCGCTGATAGTAGCAAGGACTACATTCTGCTTATTGTTCGAGCCAAGAGATTTTGTACGGATATTCTTGATTCCTGCCATCTCGATAACGGCACGCGCCGGGCCTCCGGCAATCACTCCTGTACCTTCCGGCGCCTTCTTAAGCAATACGGAAGCTCCTCCGAATTTACCGATAAAATCATGGGTAATACTCTCATGGTCATCTAATGCTACTGTAATCAAATGCTTTGCTGCATCCTCTTTTCCTTTACGAATCGCTTCCGGAATTTCAGTAGCTTTTCCTAAGCCTGCACCAACATGGCCATTTCCATCGCCAACAACTACTAAAGCTGTGAATCTCATATTACGGCCACCCTTAACAACTTTGGTTACACGCTTGATTGATACCACTTTTTCTGTTAATTCCAATGAACTAGCATCAATACGTTCCTGTTTCATGTGTGCTCCTCCTTCTAGAAATTCAATCCAGCTTCTCTAGCTGCATCGGCTAACGCCTGAATCTTACCGTGATATATGAAGCCGCCTCTGTCAAAGACAACATCTTTAATACCTTTTTCAATTGCTTTCTCAGCGATTACTTTACCTAAATATGCCGCAGCCTCAATGTTATTTGTTTTTTCTAAATTTGCTTTCACATCTTTCTGAAGAGTGGAAGCGGAAACCAGTGTATGATGAGCTGTGTCATCAATAATCTGCGCATACATATGATTATTGCTTCTGAACACTGCCAAACGCGGGCACTGTGCCGTACCGCTCAAACGGTTACGTAATTTTTTGTGCTTATTGGCACGAACAACACTTCTTGATTTTTTGCTAACCATTTTCACACTCTCCTTTCTTATTTCTTACCTGTCTTACCGACTTTACGTCTGATCACTTCGTCAGCATATTTGATACCTTTGCCCTTGTATGGCTCCGGTCTTCTTTTATCTCTGATCTCAGCCGCATACTGTCCGACTTTTTCTTTGCTGATACCCTTAACGATGATTTTGTTCTGTCCTTCCAAAACAGTCTCAACACCTTCCGGATCGATCATCTCTACCGGATGGGAATATCCTAAACTCAAGGTTAATTTGTTACCAGACTTTGCCGCTCTGTATCCAACACCATTTACTTCCAGAACCTTCTGATAACCTTCCGTAACACCAACAACCATATTATTGATCAGTGTTCTTGTAAGGCCATGAAGAGACTTCATTTTTTTCAGATCGTTCGGCCTTGTAACAATTACTTCTTCGCCTTCCTTTTTAATTTCCATCTCTGCAGGAAGCTCTCTCTCAAGAGTTCCCTTCGGACCTTTTACAGTCACTTTATTATTCTCTGCAATTTCAACAGTTACACCTGCTGGAATTTTAACTGGCAGTCTGCCTATACGTGACATTGCCTTTTCCTCCTTAACTTAAATTTTCGGAACAAATCTGTGTTTGCTCTGTTTTCAGTTACATTGAGCACTTGGTGAAGTTTTCCCCGAACCTAGTGCGAAAGTACACACGGTCCACTTGGCGAGGTTCTTTCGAGCCTAGTGGCCGTAGTGTTTCCTTACCAGATAAAGCACAAAACCTCTCCGCCGATACCAAGTTTTCTTGCCTGTTTATCTGTAATCACGCCTTCATTTGTTGAAATGATCGCTGTTCCGAGTCCTCCGAATACCTTCGGCACTTTGTCGCTGCTTGCATATACACGAAGACCTGGTTTTGAGATCCTCTTAAGACCTGTAATTACTTTTTCATTCTTATCCGCGCCATATTTTAATGTGATGCGGATTGTCTTGAATACTCCATCTTCAACCATGTCATATTTCTCAATATATCCTTCATCCAGTAAAATGTTTGCGATAGCAAGTTTCATTTTGGATGACGGTACGTCTACTGTATCATGTTTTGCAGTGTTAGCATTACGAATTCTTGTAAGCATATCTGCAATTGGATCGCTCATAGTCATGAATGTTATTCCTCTCTTTCTTCCAATTTTGTTCTTGTTGCTATAGGCCGGTTTCCCTAAAGGTAAAAAGTTGCCTGTTGTTTAAGGAAGAATCCTGACCTTGGGGGGAGATTCTTCTCGCTAAGCTCCAAGAACGCCCTCGCACTAAGCATTGCAACATCCCGTCATTTCATTCCGAGATGGGCTTTCTCACTAAGCTTAAGTTTCGCCTTACGGCTTGCTTTCGCTAAGTGTTCAATGCCAGTTGCTTTCGGGCTACCAACTTGCTTTCTTTACACCTGGAATCTGTCCTTTGTATGCCAGTTCGCGGAAGCAAACTCGGCAGATACCATATTTTCTCAAATATGCATGCGGACGTCCACAAATTCTGCAGCGGCTGTATTCTCTTGTGGAGAATTTCTGCGGACGCTGCTGTTTAATTTTCATTGCTGTCTTAGCCATAATTTACCTCCTACTTTGTAAACGGCATATTGAACTGTGTAAGCAGTTCTCTTGCCTCTTCGTCAGTTTTTGCTGTCGTAACAAAGATAACATCCATACCTCTTACTTTGTCAACCTTGTCATATTCAATCTCGGGGAAGATAAGCTGTTCCTTGATGCCAAGTGCATAATTACCTCTTCCATCAAATGCGTTTGGATTCACGCCTCTGAAGTCACGTACACGAGGCAGCGCAAGGTTAATCAGGCGGTCAACGAACTCATACATCCTTTCGCCTCGCAGTGTAACCTTACATCCAATTGCCATGCCTTCTCTTAACTTGAAGTTGGCAACTGACTTCTTAGCTTTACATATAACTGCTTTCTGTCCTGTAATCTTCTCCAGATCAGCAACGGCTGAATCTAAGATTTTTGCATTATCTTTTGCTTCGCCGACACCCATGTTGATAACAACCTTGTCGAGCTTCGGCACTTCCATAATATTTTTATAACCGAACTTTTTCGTTAAAGCGTCAACGATTTCGTTCTGGTACTGTTCTTTCAGTCTACTCAAAGCCTTGAACCTCCTTCCTCAAATTAATCGATAACATCGCCTGTTGATTTTGCATAACGTACTTTCTTATCTCCGTCCATCTTAATGCCGACTCTTGTAGTTTTTCCTTTATGAATATACATTACATTAGACGCATCGATCGGAGCTTCCTGATGGATGATTCCGCCGTTCGGATTGGAAGCGTTCGGTTTTGCATGCTTTGTGATCATATTCACGCCCTCTACAACAACCTTACCATCCTTCTGGTTCACAGCGATGACTTTTCCCTCTTTGTCTTTATCTTTTCCAGCGATCACTTTTACTGTATCGCCTTTTTTAATCTTTAACATTGACATCCTTACGCACCTCCTTAAAGAACTTCGGGAGCCAGAGAAACGATCCTCATGAACTGCTTATCACGAAGCTCTCTCGCTACTGGTCCAAAAATACGGGTTCCTCTTGGTGTCTTATCATCTTTTATAATCACGGCAGCATTTTCATCAAAACGGATATAAGAACCGTCTTTACGACGAGTGCTGTTGACAGTACGAACAACTACAGCCTTTACCACATCACCCTTTTTAACAACGCCGCCTGGTGTTGCATCTTTAACAGTCGCAACGATAATGTCGCCGATACTTGCATATCTTCTTGTAGAACCGCCAAGTACACGGATACACAATAACTCTTTCGCGCCTGTGTTGTCTGCCACTCTCAGTCTGCTTTCTTGCTGTATCATGCAGGTTTCCCTCCTTATACTATTTTGCTTTTTCCATAATCTCGACAAGTCTCCATCTCTTATCCTTGGATAACGGCCTTGTCTCCATAACCTTTACTTTGTCGCCAATGCTGCATTCGTTCGCTTCATCATGTGCTTTCAGCTTATAAGTTCTCTTTACAATCTTCTTGTAAAGCGGATGTTTTACATGATCCTCGACTGCAACTACTATGGTCTTATCCATTTTATCACTGATAACCTTACCAACACGGGTTTTTCTAAGATTTCTTTCCACAGTTTTACTCCTTTCGGGATTTTTTGAAAAGCAGAAATTTATACCTATGCCTGAGCCTTCTGTGCCTCAGTCAGCACTGTCTGGATTCTGGCAATATTTCTTCTTACTTCTTTAATTCTGCTTGTATTGTCTAACTGGTTTGTTGCGTTCTGGAATCTTAAATTGAAAAGTTCCTTTTTAGCAGCTACTAATTCTTCGTTCAGCTCTGCAGCTGATTTTGTTTTTAAATCTTCTACAAATGCATTAATTTTCACTGTTATCACCGCCTTCTAAGTCTGCGCGAGAAACTACTTTACATTTACAAGGCAGCTTGTGTGTTGCAAGGCGAAGAGCCTCTCTTGCCACTTCTTCCGGCACACCCGCAATTTCGAACATTACGCGGCCCGGCTTCACAACTGCTACCCAATATTCCAAAGTTCCTTTACCGGAACCCATACGTGTCTCTGCTGGTTTTGTAGTTACAGGTTTATCCGGGAATATTTTAATCCAGACTTTACCGCCACGCTTAATGTAACGCGTCATAGCGATACGGGCAGCCTCAATCTGATTGGAGCGGATCCAGCATGGCTCCATTGCAATGATACCATATTCACCGTTTGTAATCTGATTTCCGCGAAGTGCTTTTCCCTTCATAGAACCGCGGAACTGTTTACGACGTTTTACTCTTTTTGGCATTAACATGATTAATCTCTCCCTTCCTTAGCTGCTTTTTCCGGAAGAATTTCGCCCTTGTAAACCCATACCTTAACACCGACTTTTCCGTAAGTTGTATTGGCCTCAGCGAATCCGTAGTCAATGTCTGCTCTGAGTGTCTGAAGCGGGATTGTACCCTCGCTGTAGAACTCTGTACGAGCCATATCTGCTCCGCCAAGACGTCCTGATACGGAAGTCTTAACTCCGAGTGCTCCTGCCTTCATTGTTCTGGACATACAAGACTTCATAGCCCTTCTAAAGGAGATACGGTTCTCAAGCTGCAGAGCGATGTTCTCTGCTACTAACTGAGCATCTTTATCCGGTCTCTTGATTTCCTTGATATCAACAATTAACTTCTTATCCGTGAACTTTGCAAGCTCACCTTTTACCTTTTCAATCTCAGCTCCGCCTTTACCGATTACGACGCCAGGCTTTGCTGTATAGATAATGATCTTCGCGCGGTCAGATGCTCTCTCAATCTCGATTCTGGAAATACCGGCGCTGTATAATCTTTTCTTAAGATACGTTCTGATTTCATGGTCTTCCACTAAATTATCAGCAAAATCTTTCTCTGCATACCACTTGGAATCCCAATCTTTGATTATGCCGACTCTTAAACCATGAGGATTAACTTTCTGTCCCATGTCTGCCCTCCTTATCTTTCATCAAGCACAAGTGTTATATGGCTCATTCTCTTCTCTATTCTATAAGCCCTGCCCTGCGCCCTCGGTCTGATTCTCTTCATTGTTGGTCCTTTGTTTGCATATGCCTCAGCTATATAAAGGTTCTCAGCATTCATACCATTATTATTCTCAGCGTTAGCAATTGCAGACTCCAGTAACTTCTTTATCAAGCTTGATGCGTATCTCGGACTATAAGTTAAAATACCAAGCGCTGTAGTTACGTCCTTGCCTCTGATGGCATCTAATACGAAACATGCTTTCTGAACAGAAACTCTTGCATAAGACAGCTTAGCAGAAGGTCTTGTATCTTTATTAGCATTTCTTTCTCTTTTAATTTGGGATCTATGTCCTTTTGCCATGGATGAACCCTCCTTTCACCATTGATTATCTTACTTTTGATTTCTTCTCGTCTTTTCCATGCCCTCTGTATGTTCTGGTCGCAACGAACTCACCGAGCTTGTGTCCAACCATATCTTCTGTAACATATACCGGAACATGCTTTCTTCCGTCATGAACAGCAATTGTATGCCCAATCATGCTTGGAAAGATTGTAGAACGGCGGGACCATGTCTTGATCACAGACTTGCTGCCCGATTCGTTCATAGCATCAACCTTTTTAAGCAGGCTTGCGTCTGCAAATGGTCCTTTTTTAATTGAACGTGCCATAGGTTCTAACCTCCTTATAAAAACTATTTGATTGCTCTGCCATCTCTTCTTCTGACAATCAGCTTGTTAGAAGATTTGTTTTTCTTTCTTGTCTTAAGACCAAGCGCTGGTTTGCCCCAAGGTGTACACGGACCCGGACGTCCGATTCCAGTCTTACCTTCACCACCACCGTGCGGATGATCATTCGGGTTCATAACAGAACCACGAACTGTCGGTCTGATACCCATATGACGCTTACGTCCTGCCTTACCGATATTAATAAGGCTGTGATCGCCGTTTCCAACAACTCCTACAGAAGCTCTGCAGATGATCGGAACCATTCTCATCTCTCCTGACGGAAGACGGAGGGTTGCATATTTACCTTCTTTTGCCATAAGCTGCGCACTGTTTCCTGCGGAACGAACCAACTGTCCGCCTCTTCCCGGATACAGCTCAATGTTATGGATCTGTGTACCTACCGGAATCTCTGAAAGAGGAAGGCAGTTACCGATTCTCACCTCAGCCTCAACTCCGTTCATGATCTTCATACCAACCTTAAGTCCTTCCGGAGCAAGGATGTATGCTTTGGCACCGTCTTCATAGCAGATAAGGGCGATATTTGCTGTTCTGTTCGGATCATACTCGATACCGATTACTTTAGCAGCTACACCGTCTTTATTTCTCTTGAAATCTATGATTCTGTATTTTTTCTTAGCCCCGCCTCCGCGGTGTCTAACTGTAATTTTTCCCTGATTATTACGTCCTGCCTGTCTGCTCTTTGAAGCCAACAGTGATTTCTCCGGTGTCGACTTTGTAATCTCTGCAAAGTCTGAACCTGTCATCTGTCTTCTAGAAGGCGTATATGGGTTGTATGTCTTAATTCCCATGACTAACTTCTCCTTTCAATACTGTTTATTATCACGGTTTCTATCCGTATGATTTAGCATGTTACCTTATTTTCAACTACATATTCTCATGCTGTACACGTTCGGTTCGCTAGGCTCGAAAGCACCTCGCCAAGTTCTCCGAACAGGTCTCGACTAGGCTTTGGTCTTCGCCTTTCGGCTCGCCCTCAGCAAGTCTTATAGACCTTCAAAAATCTCAATATCTGCGCTGTCCTCTGTTAACTGGACAATTGCCTTTTTCGTCTTTGCTGTCTTTCCAAACTGCATTGTACCGCGGACTCTTCTCTTTTTTCCTTCGCAGTTCATAGTATTAACGCCTGCGACTTTTGTTCCGTCGAACATCTTCTCAACAGCTTCCTTTACCTGAGACTTTGTTGCCTGCGGATGGACAAGAAATGTATATTTTTTCTCGCCCATGAGCTCCATGCTCTTCTCAGTAACGACCGGTTTAAGGATTACATCATAATATTTAATATCAGCCATTATGCGTACACCTCCTCGATATTCTGGACAGCAGCTTTTGTAGCGATTACCGTGTTGTATTTCATAACGTCAAACACGTTGATTGTTCCAGTCTTAGCCGTCTTAACATCAGCAATATTTCTTGCTGACAGCTCTGCGTTCACATTACCATCCTCTAATACTACCAACGCTTTTGCAACATCCAGATTCTTTAACATGTTAGCAAAGTTCTTCGTCTTAATCTCATCAAATACGATCTCGTCAACAACGATAAACTTCTTCTCTTCTACTCTGGAAGTAAGTGCGGATTTGAGCGCCGCCCTCTTCTCTTTCTTATTCATCTTAAAGGAATAGTCTCTCGGTACCGGAGCAAATACAACTCCGCCGCCCGTCCACTGCGGAGCTCTTGTAGAACCCTGTCTTGCGTGGCCTGTTCCTTTCTGTCTCCACGGTTTTCTTCCACCGCCAGACACTTCAGAACGTGTCTTTGCCTTCTGTGTTCCCTGACGGTTATTTGCAAGCTGGTTCACAACTGCCATGTGTAAAAGATGCTCATTAACCTCAACACCAAATACCGCATCGCTAAGATCGATTGTGCCAACTTCTTTGCCTTCGATATTATAAACAGATACGTTTGCCATCTTAAGTCTTCCTCCTTCCCGTCAAATCCTAAATAGATTTCACTGCTTCTTTAATAGTTACCAAAGATTTCTTCGGCCCCGGTACAGAACCCTTTACAAGAAGCAGATTTTTCTCTGTATCTACGCGCACTACTTCAAGATTCTGAACAGTAACCTTAACGTGCCCCATCTGTCCGGGCATCTTCTTTCCTTTGAATACTTTGCTCGGATCGGAAGCAGCTCCATTAGAACCAGCATGACGATGATACTTGGAACCGTGTGTCATAGGTCCTCTGTGCTGATTATGTCTCTTGATCGCGCCCTGAAAACCTTTTCCTTTGGAAATCGCGGTAGCATCAATCTTGTCACCAGCCTCGAAGATATCAACCTTGATCTCCTGTGCAAGCTGATATTCTCCCGCGTTCTCTAATTTAAACTCTCTGACAAATCTCTTTCCAGAAACACCAGCCTTAGCAAAATGCCCCTGTTCAGCTTTCGTCACACCATGACGGTGTACGATCTCTTTCTTACCGCTCTTGTCCTTATTCACAATCTTGTCTTTCTTGTCAACAAATCCGACCTGAACCGCTTCATATCCATCGTTCTCTACCGTCTTAACCTGTGTTACTACACAAGGACCAGCCTGAAGGACCGTTACCGGTGTCAGTGTGCCGTCTTCGCTAAAGATCTGTGTCATCCCGATCTTTGTAGCTAAAATAGCTTTCTTCATTATAATTACCTCCTGTGATTTACAGCGGAACGCTTATGCGCTCATCCTAAATAGTAGGAATACTGTGTGTTGTTGATGTTCAATTCTCTCCGTTCATTGAACTAAGTTCGCACCAGGCTCGAAAACACCTCGCCAAGCACCTTGGATGTTCAATTCTCTCCGTTCATTGAACTAAGTTCACACTAGGCTCGAAAACACCTCGCCAAGTGCTTACTTATTTTTCATTTTGATATCGATATATACACCGGCTGGCATCTCTAATCTTGATAATGCATCTACTGTCTTCTGTGTAGGTGTGATAATATCGATCAGTCTCTTATGAGTCCTTTGCTCGAACTGCTCTCTGGAATCTTTGTATTTGTGAACGGCTCTTAAGATAGTTACTACTTCCTTCTTAGTCGGAAGAGGTACCGGACCGCTCACCTTTGCCCCATTCTTCTTCACAGTTTCGATGATTTTCTTAGCGGATGCATCAACCAACTGATGATCATACGCTTTCAAAGTGATTCTCATTACTTGACTTGCCATAAAAAAGTCGCCTCCTTTTCGTACTATTAACTCCAGTACGACAAGCGGTGACTGTACACTTTGCCGTGTGTGTCGTGAGAACCTCACACAGCCCATATGTGATACAGTGACTTGTCGCCAGTTTCCTAACTTGACATTCGCTCCACGGAAAACCCGCTATATTTCTTCCCGAACAATTAATTCCAAGAAGATCTTCAGCAGCAACCTCACGTTTCATCGCTATCATGTCACAGCTTTTTTAGTATATATGATGGAAGTAACTATTTCAAGCCCTTTTAATGAATTATTGTATTTTTTTTGATACAATCTATTTATTCCAAAAGAAAAAGCCCCAAACATAAGCAGGGCTTTTCTTTCCTTATTATATATGGTCATTTATTTCTTTACACTAACGCTCTCAAACTCGTCAATAATTGCCTGACTTGGCGCCTTAGTTGCAAGACTCACGATAACGATCATTGCAAGTGATACTAAGAATGCCGGAAGCAGCTCATAGATATCAAGGATTCCGCCCATCGGACGAACACCGTACTTCCAGATAAATACCATTGCACCGCCGGATATCATACCTGCCAGTGCGCCCTGCAGCGTCGTACGCTTCCAGAACAATGCACAGATCATAACACCCGCAAATGCAGCGCCCATACCAGCCCATGCAAAGGATACAATTCCAAATACGCTGGAGTTCGGATCTCTTGCAAGGAATAGTCCAATGGCAGCAATCGCAAGGATCGTTCCACGGGCAACCAGAAGTCCCTGTTTCTCTGTAAGCTTTTTGCCAAAGAAATCCTGCACAATATTCTCAGATACACCGGAAGCCGCAACAAGCATCTGGCTGTCAGCAGTTGACATCGTTGCAGCCAAAATACCTGCAAGGATCACACCGCCAAGAATCGCCGCAAGGAATCCGTTCTTGCTCAGGATATCTGTAAGTGCGATGATAACACGCTCGCTGTCCTCTAACGGAGCCATGTTTCCCGCATTAACAACACCAAGACCTACAACACCGATAAAGATTGCAACGCCCATAGCAATCGTCACCCAAACAGAAGCAACACGTCTGGATAATACCAGCTTATTCTCATCCTCGATAGACATAAATCTTACTAAAATATGAGGCATACCAAAGTATCCGATACCCCATGCAAGAAGAGACACTGCTGACAAGGCAGAATACGGAACCGCTGTTCCCGCAACCGCATCATGAATTGCAGAAAGAGAAAAATATCCCGGCAATGACTTTGCATTATCCATAACTGCTCCGAACCCGCCGGCACTGCTCACTCCAAATGTAATGATGGAGATCAATGCGATCGACATTACAATACTCTGAATCAGGTCATTGGTAGCAACGGTTGTAAATCCGCCCATAATCGTATAGATAACAATTATGATCGCAAACAATATAACACCCGTCATATAGTCAAGTCCAAACAAAGAATTGAACAGCTTTCCACACGCTGCAAATCCAGAGGCCACATAGGGGATGAAGAATATTACGATAATAACAGCAGAGATTGCTGTAATGATATTCTTCTCATCATGGAATCTCTTAGCAAAAAAGGTCGGAACTGTGATCGCATCGATTCTTTCTGAATAGCGTCTCAATCTTCTCGAAGTGAAAAGCCAGTTCAGATATGTACCGATCGCAAGACCCGCTGCCGTCCAGAATGCATCTGCTATTCCCGTCAGATAGGCAACTCCCGGAAGTCCCATCAGAAGCCAGCTTGACATATCACTCGCCTCAGCACTCATGGCAACTACTAACGCTCCCATTCTTCTTCCGCCAAGGTAGAAGTCCTCACTGCTGCTGTTCTTTCTTGAGTTGTAAACACCTACTCCAATCAACAGGCACATGTACGCAAGAATCGTACATAAAATAATAATACTGGTACCACTCATAAAATACACCTCGTTTCTTTCCTGTTACTTTCAGGAATTCTTAATTTCCCCGTATATTTTTCGGAAAATTCAGAGATAAGACAAACCATTCTGCAAACTGACATACCCTAAAATTAATGGCCTTCTTACCTGTTCTTGATATATTTTAACACTCTGTTAAACGTGTGTCAATAAAAACATTATAATTCTTAATGCCGCCATTACATTTTCTTATTTCTGTTCAATAAAAATGCAGCGATATTCAGACGTAAGAAAAGCGGCATATCACATTTAAGCTGATACGCCGCTTTTTCCGAATCCTTGTTATTGCTGATTCTGCATCCCTGTCTGCATTCTGATGAATTTTTGTTTGAGACTTATATGCACCTCTTTAAATTCCTTGCTGGTATTCTGCTGCATAAAATCATAAAACTTTTCCGAAGAACCCGATACAAAATCCGTCTTAGGAATTATAAACAGGTCATCCGACTCCATGTATAAGTAATACATCTCGTTATCCGCATACATTTCCCGGATCATATGGTACTTGTAAGTATTCTTTTCGTTATCTTCTACGATAAAGCCAGAATGGCCAAATGACATGTTGATCTTTATATTATATTTATAATATATGTCTCGCCCAAGCAGACCAAAATAAGTCAGATATGTTCTTGCAAATGCCAATATGATGATAACAATTCCCACCCCCCAGCAGATTGCCGGATAAATTCCCGACAGCTTCAATGCCCTTGGCAGCATCAGGAAACATACCGCCGCTATCCCATACCGGAACATAATCTTCTTGTTATTCTTCCCAATCTCATTATAAAACTTCGCAAATGCTTTCAGCACTTCCTTTGTATGTCCTGTCTTCACCTCATATAATACAGTCATCTTCATCCTCCCCACGACACATTCTCACATAATCTGCATCTTATCGCAATTTTCATTATATAGATAATGTCCTTCTTATGCAAGTCCTGTTTTTATTCAATTTATCCAACAAAACCATTTTATTTTCCCTTTTTTAGTTGACCTTTCCCAACAAAAATGCTACAATTTTAATTAATACAGAATGTATATTGAGTTGCAATCGGGGGCAATTCACAGGTATGCATTCCGTAACAAACAATTTAATATTTTATAATCTGGAGGGATGATTTATGGCAATGTACATTATGAAGGGATTATGCGTGATCGGCATTATCCTGAACGTATTCCTTATGTGGAGGAAAGACAAAGAGTTACGCGCTAACCCAGAAAAGGATCCTGTGATCGGATTAACCGGCGAAGAGCAGTGGCAGGAACAGAAGAAACACATGATCCCAACAGCAATCACGGGATTCGTTGCGAACTTTCTGGATACTTTGGGTATCGGTTCTTTTGCTCCGTCATCCGCAGCTTTTAAGCTCACAAGATCTGTAGACGACGTTCTGGTTCCTGGTACTCTGAACGTAGGAGATACCGTTCCCGTATGTGTTGAGGCATTCTTATTCTTTGGTTTTGTAGAGATGGATGTTATTACACTTGTACTTATGCTTGTTGCTTCTGTTGCCGGTTCTATCCTGATGGCTAGTATCGTATCGAAGTTTGACAGAAAGAAAGTACGTTATACGCTGTTCATTGGTTTGTTTATTCTTGCAACCGTAATTCTTATGAAAGTGCTTGGTGTCGGACCATTCGGTACAGTAGGTACAGAACTTGGATTATCAGGAATTAAACTCGTAATTGCAGTTGTAGGTAATTTCATTTTTGGTGCTCTTATGAGTATCGGTGTTGGTCTTTATGCACCATGTATGGCTATGGTTCTTGCGCTCGGAATGGATGCAGGCTGCGCGTTCCCGGCTATGATGGGTTCCTGTGCATATCTGATGGCATTTGGTAATGGACCGAAGTTCATCAAAGAAGGCAGATATGATATGGTTGCTTCCTGGACACAGGCAATCTTCGGAGCACTCGGCGTATATGTAGCTTATGCATTTGTTAAGAGCTTACCGCTTGATGTACTTACTAAGATTATCGTTGCTATCGTATACTTGACAGCATTCTTATATCTTCGTGATGCTATCAAGAAAGGTTCTGCCGCTTAGCTTAAGCGTTTAATCTTACAAACTAAATAAAGAATACACAGGACGTTCGTATTGTGGTTCGTAGATCTCAATGCAAACGTCCTTTTTTATGCATTGACATCTTTCTCTCTATTATGTGAAATTTTATTATAATATGTCATTTACAAGAAGAGGTTATAAAAATGGGTACTAAAAAATTTATCAAAAAATATGCTCTTGTGACTTTTTTTGTCGTTATGATGGCCGTATCCCAAACCTTCTGCATGAAGGCAGATATCGGGCTATGTGCCTGCTGGGATTCCGTAAGCCTGAACGTCTATCAGCTTACAGGCTTTAAAGTAGGTACTTTCAGTATTATCGGAAACCTGATCTGTGTCCTGATCCAGATACTCATGCTGAGAAAAGATTTCCACCCCATCCGATTTCTGCAGATTCCCGTAGCTGTTATATTCGGTGTTGTTGTCAATTTCGTATATTACCGTATCTTTACCTTTGACCTCAACGGATATCCCATAAGAGTCTTATTCTGGGCCATCTCCTATCTTGGACTGGCTGTATTCATCGGCGGTCTTAATCTTTTAGGCGCTGTACAGATACCGGTAGAGGGGATGTATTATACTGCCAGCAGCAAATATGGTATTGATTTTGCTAAGCTGCACATTGCAGGGGATGCTATACTCATCGCCATTTCCCTTTCCTTATCACTCATATTCGGTCTGTCGATCAAAATCCGCGAAGGGACGATCGGCGGTATGCTTGTTCTCGGCCCACTCACCAAATGGTGCATGAGCTGGGAGAAAAAATTTATACACGAATAAATATTTACAAACAGAAAGAGCACAGCATTTTCAGAATGCCGCGCTCTTTCCTTTGGTATGTCATTGAGAGGTTTTTCCTCGTTGCATTGCAGTTTTGCTATATACAAAGCTGGGGAATGCTCCTCCGTAAGGAGGAAAGTATATATTAATTGGAGTTCACTGCCGCAAGACTGTTCTTGGGGGAAACAATCGGCGGCCGTGTAACTGCAATAACAACCATTAATTAAGCGTTATTAATATACCATTTCTTGTTTTTCACGTCAATACTTTATTGAGCAAAAGTAAATCTTTATGCACTTTAACAAATATTTAACGATTTTTCTCGACGTCTTTGAACACTTTATCCCATTTGATCTTTTTTTCTCATCTTAAGCTTAAGCAATGCTTTTGCTTTCAGACAATCAATGCGGTCCATATTGTTTTCCCCGACTACGTCCGTCTCTTCCCCACTCTCGCTCTTGTTGATATCAACAATCGCATCCAGATAATCATTGACAACTACAAACTGTGCAACTGTACCGTTAAATGTGATTCCCGTAACCGGTATGCCTCTTATGCCAATCTGCTCAATCGTGTTCGTATAGTCCACATGGCTGTTCCCCCAGCCGTCGCAGGAAAGAATCACGCCGTCTGCACGCATACATTCTGCCCACACAGCTGCTCTTGTTCCAACAAGCATCTTATCTTCATTTCCATCCGGAGAGCCTACAAGCATAACTCCCATCAGGTCAAGGTCAGTGTCTTCCGCCACAACCTCCAAAAGAGGATCCCTGAAATGATGCAGCGATGTTTCCTTTGTTGAAGGACCAATTCCCATATTCTTTCACCTCCTACTGCATAGAACGGATAATGCCGTCTCGGTACTCATTTGGAGATACGATGATTGGCATATTACCCATGTCAATAATTGATTTTCCACCTTCCACGCCAGAAGGTTCTTTCGCAAACAAGTGCGTGTCATACATGGCTCCCTGCCCGGCAACCTGTTTGATGATCAGCACTTTCTTCTTTCCCGGCCTTACGATGTCGTGATACTCATGACGTTCTGTACATTTTTCACCTTTGAATTTCTTTAATTTGTCACGATAGCTCTGAATGAACTTATCACATGCCCGGTGGGCTGCAGTCGGCCCCGGACGCTCCTGACCCATGCCTGCCGCAAGAGTCACATCAAAGGAAATAATATAATCATCATCCCCCGGCGTACCTGCCCGGTTCAGATATAACTGCTCCTTTAAGTTTCCCTCTGACGAGCCGAATTCATGGCACTGTTTGCCATTCACATCCACACCCGTAAGGATGACATACACACCTGTAATCGTATGCGTAATCCCCTCTCCCAGTTTTCCGAGCACCTTTGTGGATATAGGCACAATATCCATCATCGTGTTTGTCCAGCGGTCATGATCGCCCGGCTTGATAATCTGGATATCAATCTTCTCAATATGCTCCTCTGCCGCCACAAGCTCGTCAATCATCTCCTTGCTCACTGTCATATGGCCGTCCGTCGTGATATCATTATGGTCGCCCCACTCTACCTCATTCATATGGAACGCCTTGATAACCAGCCTTCTTAAATCCTTTACCTCATCTGCCAATTTTATTTTCACCTCCGTTTTAAAAAAGAGCAGATGAAAAACAT
>ERZ778497.1201-NODE-1201-length-17565-cov-4.185037_pt1 | contig 17565 bp, 12 predicted proteins | sample MGYA00509938_ERZ778497 | MGnify/ENA primary metagenome ERZ778497 (study PRJEB29527, sample SAMN07138969) | mouse gut metagenome | material: feces | host: mouse | place: China:Nanjing | collected 2016-01-25 ... | reverse complement strand
CTACGGAATACCTCCCTGCAAGGAGATCGGTGTCCTCAAGGAATATGTCAAAAACGCCATCCTTGACGGCGAAATCGGCAACACATTCGAGGAAGCGGACGCCTATATGCGCATAAAGGCACTTGAAATGGGGCTGGCCATAAAGTAATTTGGTACAATATGTGCTAATCGTCCCCAGGATTGTCATTCAGAGAAAATATGTCAGACAACATAATCCTGGAATATATAAGTTATATAAAGACTGTGCGGAGATACTCCGCAAGGACCGTGGACATCTACCGTGAGTCTCTCGGAATGTTCGCTGATTTCATCAGCGGATGCGGGACGGATGACAGTCATCTGACGGACAGTCTATCCCCTTCCATAATCAGAAGCTATGAGGTGCATCTTCTTGAAGACAGAGGTATGGTCCCGAGGACAGTCAGCCTCCACCTTTCAGTTCTGAGCGGATTTTGCGGATACCTGCTCAAACAAGGTATCATATCAAGCAATCCGGCAAAACTCGTCAAACGTCCCAAAACTGAGAAAAGGCTTCCTGAATTCTACCGCAGGGATTCAATGGAGCAGTATTTCAGATCCACTGAACAGTTTGCGTCCGCCGATATGATATATGTCTCCCCTGATTCTAAACAGACAAGGTGGATGTATGAGAAACGCCTCAAAAGAGTAATCATATCGACCCTCTATGCAACAGGAATGCGCAGAGCTGAACTTATAGGACTCAAGACAGGGGACATCGACTTCAGAAGAAGAACGGCAAAAATCCTCGGCAAAGGGGACAAAATGCGAGAAATTCCAATTGTCACATCATTATGTGACGAAATTTCATTATATTTACAATCGGTTGAAACGATGGTCGGCGGAGACCGCAGCCAGTCAGCTCCGCTTTTCGTCACATTCAGCGGCAGAGCACTCTACCCAGGATATGTCGACAAGGCGATAAAAAGCGAACTCGGAGAGATAGGCAGCATAACAGGGAAAAAATCACCTCACGTATTGAGACACACTCTTGCAACGGAGCTTCTCAACGAAGGTACGGATCTCAACTCCATCAAAGAACTGTTGGGTCACTCTTCGCTTGCGGCGACACAGGTCTACACCCACAATTCCATCGGGAAACTGAAAAAAGTTTATGAAACCGCCCATCCAAGGGCAAGTAAAAACGGAGGTAAAAATGGAGATTAGAGTACAATCGATCAAGTTTAATGCAGATCAGAAACTGTTGGACTTCGTGGAGAAGAAAGTATCTAAATTACCTAAGTTCTATGATGGTATAACAGACGTTGAAGTGGCTTTGTCACTTCTTGCCGACTATGAGAACAAAAATGTCAGGGTGCACGTGCACATTCCCGGCAATGACCTCATAATCGAGAGAAATGCCAAAACATTCGAAGATGCGGTCGTGGACTGCGTTGACATTCTCAAAGACAAGCTCGTAAGGGCGAAAGAGAAGAAAACCAATTAGAATCTATGGTGCGCCGTAGATTTGAAAGCGATAGAAATACCCCCTTGCTGCTCACTGCGGACCTTTTCCGCGGAAAAAGCGGCAAGGGGGTAAAGCTGCTTTATGAGGATGACTATCTTATGGTCATCGACAAGCCGAGCGGTCTGCTTACCGTATCGACGGGAAAAGAAGGGGAAACCACGGCATATTCAATCCTTACAGACTATGTAAGGTCAAAAGGCGGCTGCGGCAGGGAATACCGCCGGAAAGACAGGATTTTTATTGTGCACCGGATCGACAGGGACACATCGGGACTCCTTATATTCGCCAAGGACCCTCAGACCAAATATGACCTGCAGGACGACTGGAACGACAGCATAATTGAAAGGAAATATGTCGCTGTTGTCGAAGGTATCCCCCAGAAGGAAGAAGGGACAGTCATAAGCTGGCTGAAGGACAATCCCGTTACAAAATTCGTCACATCAAGCCCGACCGACAACGGCGGGAAAAAATCCATAACACATTACAAGGTACTTGACACATACGGGACATCATATTCATTGGTGGAATTCGAACTTGAAACCGGAAGAAAAAATCAGATAAGGGTACACGCCTCAATTATGGGACATCCCATTGCCGGAGACAGAAAATACGGGGCCAGGAGCAACCCTATTGCACGTCTTGCATTGCACGCAATGACAATTTCATTCCGTCATCCGGTCACCGGAGAACCGCTAAAATTCAATTCTGGCATTCCTGTTGCTTTCAAGAGGATAAAAACTCAAAGATTATGATACTGAATACAGCAACAGTCAAGTCATCAGCTGATGACATCAATATCAGCATATTGACAATCGCTCCCGACAATGGAGCAAAGGCAATCGTCCAGTTTGTACACGGAATGTGCGAACACAAGGAAAGATATATCCCTATAATGGAATATCTTGCAGAAAAAGGATATGCCTGTGTAATCCACGACCACCGTGGACACGGAGCATCGGTAAGATCATCCGAAGACCTCGGATATTTTTATGAGGGAGGCTTCAAAGCCATGATTGATGACACGCATCTCGTAACCCTCTGGGCCAAGTCTCAATACGAAGGTCTCAAACTGTTCCTTTTCGGTCACAGTATGGGTTCTATGGTAGTGCGTTCATACGCCAAAAGATATGACGACCAGCTTTCCGGACTTGTGATATGCGGCAGCCCAAGCAAAAATCCGGCTGCAGGCATAGGCAAGGCAATCTCTGCACTGGCAGTAAAAACAAGAGGAGACCGGCACCGTTCAAAGACAATCCAGAAACTGGCTTTCGGTTCATTCAACCACAATTTCATCGATGCTGTTTCCGTCAACTCGTGGATATGTTCAGATCCGGAAATCGTCACCGCATACGACAACAACCCTCTGTGCAACTACCAGTTCACCAACAACGGGTTCTACAATCTTTTCTCCCTTATGCAGGATGCATATCAGGCAAAAGGATGGAAAATGGGAAACAGGAATATGCCGATAAAATTCATTGCGGGAGAAGATGACCCCTGCATCGGCAACATCAGGAAATTCCACAAAGCGGTGGACTTCATGAAGAAAGCAGGATATGTCAACGTCAAGGCACAGACATATACCGGACTCAGACATGAAATCCTCAACGAGAAAGGCAAGGAAAAGGTCTGGAAAGACCTTTATGAGACATTGGAATCCTGGCTGTGACCATTGTCATCTGAGATCAGTGACAATATATGAATCATCAAAATCCGTCAGGGCATAGACCGACATATCACACGGAGCGGAGAACTTCAGGGATGATATAGTCAGGACAATTGAAGTATTGTCATCCGGATACAGCACGGAACCGGAAAGTTCTGCTCCTTTAAAATAGAGCAGAACTTTTTTTATGCCTGTCTCCTTTGATTTCGGCACAAGAGTGTAGACGGTCGCCGGAGCGGAATTGAACACGGCCCCAGTCCCTTCCGGACTCCAGGTAAACTCCGACTCAAGACTTCCGACGATCAGGGCCGGATTTGCCGCAATCCCCTGCCCCTCCAGTGATTCAATTACGACTTCCCCGGCATATTCGTCCACTGTCCATTTACTGATTCCGTCACACCAGACTGCAAGCCCGTTCCCCTTCTGAAGAAAAGAATCCCCCTGAAGGACGATATTGCCGCTGCCGGAGATTTCCACTTCCGTCCCTTTTGTGACAAAGGAATATTCAAATGACACATTCGACTCCTCCACCTTTGCAGCAAGGATACGGACACGGTCATTGTAGGACGGATGGCTGAAAACACCGTAAAGGCATAACGCCAATATCAGCAGAAGACGTGACATAGCAGGATCAATTATTCATAAAAGCATCAAGAATACCGTTCAGGGTGCTCAAGTCAGGCACAAGCACCTGACGTGGCTTGGAACCTTCCTGAGGGCCTACAATACCTGCAGCCTCCAGCTGGTCCATAACCCTTCCGGCACGGGCATATCCCATACCGAGCTTCCTCTGAAGCGTGGATGTCGACCCCTGCTGGTTGATTACAACCATTTCCGCTGCGGCACGGAACATTTCATCAAGGTTCTGCATATCTATCATACCCTGTCCTTCAGCACCCTCTGCAGGTTCAGGAGCAGGAAGATAATAAGGGGTATTGTAACACTGCCTGTATCCGGTCTGGTCACCTATGAAATTGGTGATCTTGTAGATTTCATCCATTCCGACAAGCGCACACTGGACCCTCTCCATTTCAACACCGGCATAGAAGAGCATATCTCCCTTACCGATAAGCTTCTCAGCTCCCGGAGTGTCAAGAATTGTATTCGAATCCACCCTGGTGACAGTACGGAAAGCTATACGCATAGGGAAGTTGGTCTTGATAAGACCTGTAATGACATCCACGGAAGGTCTCTGCGTCGCTATTATAACGTGGATACCTGCCGCCCTTCCCTTCTGCGCAAGACGGATGATAGACGCCTGGATGCTTCGTGCAAGATTCTTTGATTCAGCACCTGAGCCTCCCGACATTATAAGGTCGGAATACTCATCTATCACAACCACAAGATAAGGCATAAACCTGTGGCCGTCTGTCGGCAGGAGATGCCTGTCCTTGTATTTCTCATTATACAGCTTGATATTGTTGGCGGAAGTCCGGCTCATAAGCTGATACCTCTCGTCCATCTCCATACAGAGAGAGCGGAGTATCTCCTCAGCCTGCTTCGCCTGCTTTACAATCGCGCTTCCCATCTCATCAGTCTCGTTTGCCGCGGTCGGAAGCACTGCCAGATAATGTTTCAGAAGTTTTGCGTATGCATTGAATTCCACCATCTTCGGATCAATGAACACGAATTTGAGTTCAGAAGGATGCTTGGCATACAGAAGAGAAGAGATAATGACATTCAGTCCGACGGACTTACCCTGCTGGGTAGCACCAGCGACAAGCAGGTGAGGTGCGGCCGTAAGATCGAAGGTCTTGACCTTCTGCGTAATGGTGTATCCGAGAGCAACCGGAAGTTCATATTTGCTGTTACGGAAAGAGGAATCATTGAGCACTGATTTCAACGGCACTATGGAAGCCCTGTCATTGGCCACCTCTATCCCCACGGCGTCGGCAAGCGTCACCACACGGACTCCTTTGGCACCCAATGCCACCGCGATGTCCTCTTCAAGGCTCCTTATGGCAGATATCTTCACACCAGGAGCAGGAGTTATCTTATACAGAGTGACAGTAGGTCCGACACAAGCCGTAACTTTCTCTATCTGGATTTTATAGTTAAGAAGGGTCGCACGTATCTTGTTGTTGTTGCGCTCCAGTTCCTCGGAATCCACCTCGTGTCTTCCGTCAGCATAGTCATTGAGGAAATCAATCGGAGGGAACTTGAATTTCTCAAGTTCAGCACGTGTATCGATTCTCGGAAGTTCCTTGACATCCGTGGACAGCTGGACTCCCTGTACAACTTCAATCCCCTTGTCCTCAGGTACTTCAGGTTCATTTTCCTCCTGTACTGCAACGGTATCGGACAGTACGACGTCATTATCCGTCCCGACGGATTCTTCAGCATATTCCTCACCGGTCAAAGATACCGGCTCATCGCCAAAGGCCTGCGACGTACTTCTGATATCCCAGTTGACCGCAGGAATAATCTCTTCGGCCCCAGTATCATTCCGGGGAAAAGCCATCTCCTCATCAGTTGCAGCCTGTTCCTGAATCACGTCAGAATTCTGGCCCGCGACTTCAGCTTCAGCACAAGGAATATTCTTATCATCTTCTGCCACGCCATCCTTTTCGCCTGCAGTCATAAGCCACTCAGAGAACCTGCCGCTGGCATAAAGCAGCCAAACTACAACAAAGACAATGAGAATCAATGCAGTAGCGATATTCCCGACAAGATTTACAAACAGTTCCGACACATAAGCTCCGCAGTCTCCCCCCAGACCTCCGCCGAAAACAGTATCGCTGCTGACCAGGCCGGAAACGAACGAAAATATAACAGATGTGACAATCGCCCCGGATACTGTCAGCACAGTCGTCCTTAACATTCCTATCGACCTTTTCCTGAAGAACAGGCGTACCGAAGCCGCTGCGAGCAGGACCACAAGGGCGAAACTTCCAAGTCCGAAACATCTCCCCACAAGGAAATGCCCCCACCGGTAACCGAGCTTGCCTCCCATATTGTTCACTTCAGCCGCCTTGTCCATCATCTGGGGATCGGACAGAAGGCTCTGGTCCGCCTTCCAGGTAAAAAGATAAGAAAGCACGGCAATGAATGTAAATACGGCAAACACTCCCGCAACCATACCGGACACCTTCATTATCCTGATTCTGGTATCCTCATTTATATTAATACGTTCACGGAGCGTTATCTTCTTCGGCTCCTGTGCGACCTGTTTTTTCTGTTTCTGCCCCGGCATATCGATTGACGTCTGCGAAGTGTTCTATTTCCGAGGATTCTTCCTCTGGCTGTTCCTCTGATAGTGATTGTTTTTCTGTCTGTTCTGGTTTATGATCATCCCAGGTCTTGCAAAGGACGTATCGGACGAAATCCTGGAAAGCTGAAGCCCTTCAGGCACCTTTATCCTGTAGTCGGACAATTTTTCTATATCCTGAAATATCGTCTCGTCGGCCACGCTGTCCTTGTTCCATATCAGATACTGCTGTCTCATATATATGGCGAGAGAACGTATCATGGCTGTCTTTGTCTCACCGTCCTCCTTTTCAGCTATCAGGTCTATGATGCTCTCGATGTTGCGTCCGTAGTGATTGGCCTTTATCGGCTTTTTCTTGATCGGGACCGTAGCCGGAGGAGCGACAAGCTGCTCCTTGCTCGGAATAGGATACGGAGAGTCTATATCAAGGTCAAAGCCTGAAATTATATGAAGATGGTCCCAAAGCTTCTGCTCATAGTTCTCCTGCAGATGTACCTGTGGATTGAGTATCTCCATCACTTTGACGACAGCCCTCGCCTGCTCGTTGCGCTTTTCCCTGTCCGGTATAGATCTGATGTATTCTATCATCTTCTGCACATTGCGTCCGTATTCAGGGAGTCTTAGACATTTCCGCTCCGTATTGTATAACAGCTTGCAGCTGTCCTGATTGTTTTCCATAAAATTTCACTTAAAATCAACTTGCAAATATAGTCAAAGTCGAGAGCAGAGGCGAAATTTATTTTGACTATGCCGAGACCAAGACGTTTATATGGACACGAAGTGGACAAATATAGTAAAAAGCGAGAGCAGAAGCAAAGTTTACTTTGATTATGCCGAGACAAAGACGTTTATATGGACTATGCCGAGTGTATTACCTCATCCCTGTCCACATACCAAAGTGCCGTACTGACATTTCCGTACCCCATCCTCCTGTAGATATCGGCATACCTTGCAATCTGACGCTCATACCTGCGGTTGTGCTCTCCGAACTTGTAGTCTATTATGACAACTCCTCCATCTTCCGTATGTACGACCCTGTCCGGACGGAGGACACTGCCGTCGCAGTCAAACAGGGCCGTCTCATTCCGTACCGCCGAAGGGTCATCGGGGAACCATCCCCTTGATGCCGCGGAAGCAATCCTTTCGGAAAGCAGCTCCAGGACTTCGGCCGATTCGGATTCATTGACATATCCGTCCCTGAGCGCACCTGCCACAGCCTTGCCGAGATCCGAAGGGACAACGACGCCGGACAGGATATTGTGCAGCACAATGCCTCTGAGCCTGTGAGACGCGGCGACTCCCGTCATTCCGTCATCAGAAAAGAAATCAACAGCATCCGCGCTGAATTTCAGACGCCCCTTCACTCGCACATCATTTTCCTCTTCATCATTTCCCTTGAACAGATGTTCTTCCGACGGGTTGAGCGGCCAGGAAGGATATCCGGAAACGAATTCCTCAGGAGCGGCAAAAAGCCCGCCACCGCTCTTACCTGACTTCCCGGAGCCTGCAAAATCATATATTTCACCGAGACTGAAGCTGATGTCCGAACCTTCCTCCTGAGACCTTACAAATCCGAGCCTGCCATCTGCCGACGCAAACCAGTACAGCATCTGCGACATATCCTTGAAATCAGGCAAAACCCCTTTATCCACAGCTTCCATACAGGATTTGGAAGGAGTCTTCGCTATTATGTGCATACCCTTCGAAGCTCTGGTCAATGCTACGTATAAAGTGTTTATATTGTCAACATACTGAAGTCCGCTCTCCGTATGATAATCATCGGCAAAAAGCGTGTTTTCACTCTTTGACGACAGTTCCACATCAAATACGGCTTTTGGAAAACTTTCAAACGGAGTCCCCTCCGCCTTTGGATGACACCAGTAGCTTGTAGACTTATAAAGGTTTACCGTCTCCGCATAAGGAAATATCACATAGGGGAAATCCAGTCCTTTGGATTTGTGGACAGTCATTACCCTCACAGAGTCACCGAGCGTAGGAGAGCTTATGGAAGGGTTCAGCTCCTCCCAGTGCTTCAGGAAGCTGCGCAGGGTATTCCCGTTCATCGACACATAATCCTGCAGAGTATCCATAAATGACTGTATATAAAGGGTCTCCCCATCAAAGACTTCCTCATTATAGATTTTCAGCGCACGGAGCAGCGACTCCGCAAGGTCCATCAGTGAATGATATGTTTCCGGAGCCTTTATGCCAAGACTCTCGGCAAGAAAACCTCCGACAGTATCTGAAGGATTGTCCACATAATACATCAGGGATACCAGCCTTCGGACTGTAATCGAGCTGCGGATCTTCAGCGAATCATCGGTTATGACCGGTATTCCGTTGTCTATAAGAAAAGAGGCTATGGAACCGCCTGAACTGTTGTTGCGCACAAGCACCGCTATGTCACCGTAGCCAGCACCTTTCTCCCTTACCCTGAGGATGCTTTCCAGAACCATATCAGCTTCATTTTCCTTAGGGCAGAAAGTCAGGTGCACACTTCCCTTCTCACTTCCTCCGGATGCCACATTCTGGACAACATCACCATATATTTCAGATATGGATATATTCCTTCCGCTCCGGCCCGGAACCGCCGAATCCAGAACCGCAGCCGCCTCAGGGAAAAACGCATTGTTGAATTCGACTATATTTCCGAGACTGCGGTAGTTAGTCTGCAGTTTGTCAACCCTGACATCAGAAAGTTCTTTCTGCAGACCGGAATCAAGCAGTCCCCAATCCGATCCTCTCCAACGGTATATGCTCTGCTTTACATCACCGACTATCAGATTATCAAATCCCTGGGAATCACTGTTCTGTACAAGAGGCCTGAAATTCTCCCATTGTATCTTCGATGTATCCTGAAACTCGTCAAGAAGGAAATGTTCAAACCTTACACCGAGCTTTTCGTATATGAAAGGCGCATCTGAACCGTCGATTATACCTTTAAGAATGGCATTGGAATCATCCAGGCAAAGCACATTCTTCTCTTTCATCAGTTCGCTGAAGGTCCTATCCAGCTCTCCGTCCACACCAAGTCCATACAGCTGCCCGTCAATTATCTTAGCTGTGGAATACACGGAATACTCCATTCCGAAAAGATTGCAGAAATCATTCAGAGGGGCTTCAATCAGAGGATATACGAGCGGAAGGTATTTCCTGGAGGCTGCCTTTGAAAACCATTTTTCATGATCGGAGGCATTGGCCATAAATGATGCGGTCGGAACCGGGATACTGTCACCTGGCTTCAAATCAACATAGTCATACAGCCGGTTCATAAAATGCCGGCTGGTATCAGCAGGAGACACTCCCTCAGCGGTCATCAGGGAAATGACCCTGCCCGCACACCCGGACACCATAGAGGTATAGTCACTTATTATCCGGCGGCAGCTCGTCCTTATCCGGGACAGATTTTCTTTGGAGTATGCCTGGAATTCATCTATGCCGAGCTCGGCGATCTTCTCCCTGTGCTCGCTGGAGCGCAGTCTTTTTGCCATGCTTTTGAGTGAAATGTCAAGACTGTACTTTCCGGACTGTTCAATCTGTTCCAGGACATTGTCCGTAAGCCATCCCAGCAGGCCGGTATCCTTTTCCGTGAGCGAGTCCAGAATCCTGTCCACACTCTCCGACACAAGGGAATCCTTGTCAAGTTCTACCTGATATGAAGCGAACTGTCCTATTTCCCGGGAAAAGGCCTTGAGCGTCTGCTGGAAAAACCTGTCTATAGTGCTGACGGCAAAAGCACTGTAATCGTGAAGGATGTTGCTGAGAAGATTCTCCGATCTTCTGCGAAGGTCATCCACAGAATCAAACAGTGCAGGGACAAAGTCATTCAGGTAACCCGACCTTTCAGGAAAAGCTGACAGTATGTACAGCTCTTTCAGAATCCTGCTCTTCATCTCGTCCGTGGCCTTGTTGGTAAAAGTAACGGCAAGAATATGCCTGTAGGCATACCTGTCATCTGACTTGAGAAGCAGACTGATATATGTTCTTGCAAGGTTGAATGTCTTTCCCGACCCTGCGGAAGCTTTGACTATATTGATCATAAAATCCTCCTTTTATCTCCCACAAATCATTCTGAAATCACAATATTCACATTTTGTCCTGTCCTCAGTCAGCTCAAACGGGACAGAAATGTCGGAAATCTCACCCAGCAGCAGGGCAAGCCTTTCAGATACGGTATCATAGAACTTCCTGTTCTCCGGTACGGTTGCAGGAATCTCAGAGAACAGACCGGACATGGAATATACACAATTCAGGAGCTGATGCCCCTCAGAGATCCTGTTCTGATGAAGAAGCATATCATATATATAGAACTGGAACGCTATCTTCGGGCGGTCCTTGACGTCCTTTCCGAATATCGCCTCCGCAATCTCCTCTGCATTGTCATCGGTTATCTCACCAGACTCCGTCTCCAGCACCTTTCCTGTCTTGTAGTCCACCACCCTGAGCGTACCGTCCGCAAAGCTGTCGAGCCTGTCTATGTATCCGACAAATTCGTGGCCGCAGAAAGTACCTGCAAGAGGAAGTTCCAGTCCTTTGATTTCAAACCAGTCTCTTCCGGAACGTTCTATTTGTTCAAGGTCTCTCCTGAGAGTTCTCATCACATATTTTACGATGACATCCGCCACCACTATATCGCGTCCGGAGATCTCCATTGTACTCAACTCGGCACACATCAGAGACTTGACCTTGTTTTTGATATCCTTCTCCCTTTTCAGCCAGCTTTTTATATATTTCACGTCAACTCTCGGCAAAGGACTGTATCTGTCTTTTTCACAATCAGTCTTGTCCATCGTCCCGGAAGCGGCCATAGCCTCCTCACCGCAATACAGTGCCCACATAGTATCGTGATAGACATTTCCGAGCATTCCTGCATCAATGGATTCCGACACTTCATTTTCCGGTCTCAAGCCCTTGACGGTATAATAGTAGAACTTGGCAGGGCACACAAGATAGTTCTGTACGGCTGTCGCGGACAGGCGGGCTCCGGATATCCTCCTTATATCCTCTTCCGTCTTCTCAATCCTGTCACTTCCAGACGAAGCGGCAAGTTCGGCCTTTGCCACATACCTTTTCAGAGGCAATCTGAAATGATACTGGAGCTGCTTTATGTAACGGCTCTCCTCTCCGGATTTGAGTCCCTCAGTCCTTGAGTCGTAAATCATCCAGACATTCTCCGCACGGGCTATCATCCTGTAGAAATAATACGCCCATACAGCATCCTGATACTCGTATGCAGGCATTCCGAATCCCCTCCTGAGCTCAGGAGGGACAAAGGATGAACTTACGTTCCTTTTAGGAAAGACCCCTTCATTGGATGACATTATTATCATATTCCTGAAATCAAGGGCACGCGTCTCAAGAGGTCCCATTATCTGCAGTCCTTTGAGGGGTTCTCCCTCGAAAGGCACGGACACCGCTCCAAGCAACTGGGACAGAAGACGTATGTAGGTCACAGGCAGGACTTCAAGCCCGACCTGACGCAGCATATTCACACTGCGGTAATATTCCTTGGCAAATTCCATCTCGACTGCCATATCGCAGTCCTCCTTCAATCCGGGAGCTACACCGCTCAGCACACCTGCCTGATAGCCGGCAAAACGGTCTATCTGGATACGGTCAGCCAATTTGGGGTCCTCTATGACAGGCTCGAACAGAAGCCGCAAAAGCGGAGTGCAAGACAGATCCGGCTGCGGTATATAATATTTTGCCTCGCGCTTTATACGCAATACAGCCTCAAGAGTGTCTCTGTCAGCCACTTTTCTGAAAATGCTGTTGGAAAACACAGACCAGACCTGCTTGTGGTAGAACATCCACACGCCTCCCCTTCTGACCGTATGAAGCTGCACAGCGGAGAGATCGGACATAAGCGCATAGAAGTCACTTCCGGTCATAGGATAGCCCATCGTGACATTGATGTCCATAATCTCCGGAGGTATGGAGTTCAGAAGCGGCATAAGCAGGGTCTCGTCGGGAAGCACCACAGCGCAGTCAATCCCGTCACGTCCCAAAGTACCGACTTTCGACATATCGCCTCCGGAAAACTCATCGGCAAGCCTTGCGAATATCTTGGGCACCATCTTGACCTGGCCGACAGAAGACGGGACGCTCACAACACGTATCTCCGGCACCTTCATCCCCTCACTGTCGAACTCCATACTCTGCGGAAACTCCTTCACATTCTCCGACATGAAGAAGGATGAACGGTTGCGGACATCACGTATCATATCTCCGGAATAATCCCAGCAGAAATCCGCGATGCCGGCATTCCTCATCTTTCGCATAAGCGTCTTCTCGCATTCGTTCAACGCGTTAAGCCCCACAAACACATATCTGGAACTATGCGGGAATATCCTTTCCAGTATCCCTCCGACCGGTTCAGAAGCAATACGTTCGGCCAGCCTCCTGTATACCATACCTTCATACGCAAGACCTTTCCGCGAAAGCAGGCTGTTATAGTCGCGGTACAGCGGATACAGCATATTCCATATCTGAAGAAAACGCTCCTTGACATTGGGGTTGTCCGAACCTATATCGACCGTAAGGCGTCCGCTCAGGTCATTGAAATGGCTTACAAAGCTCTTGATGGCATTCCTCTGCGTTTCACTCAGATAAGAATATGTATCCTGAAGCTTTCTGAAATCAGTCACATTGGTGAACAGCTGTTCAGGAGAGACAAGATATTTGTCCGTATCATTGAAATCAGAGAGTATCACGTCACCCCAGAAGACAAATTCATCAAGAGATTCCGCCTTGGCATTCAATTTCCTGTAGCAGTCATACAGATTCAGCAGCAGAGTCACCCTGTCTGTAACCTCAGAGCCGTCGGCACGCAGGAAAAAATCATTGACCGTAAGCATTTCAGGAGCCACCACAGGTCTGACAGGAGCATCCGGAGAGGCCGCAGAAGATTTCTCGGCAAGACTTTCCGCAAAATATTTCCTGAAAAATGCAATTGAACGCCTGTTCGGGAAAATGAAACACAATGAACTTACATCACTGTCATTTACGTATTTATCAGCTACCTGCTTCAAGAACGGTGTCATAACACTATAATTTTTCTGCAAAAATAAGACACGGTTGTGCCAAACCACGGCCCATAAGCCATATATCTGCAAATTTAGTCAAATATATGTCAGGACAAATAAATAAAAAGGGTCAGTTTTTCAAAGAAAAACGATAGAGGGTGGTCACAAATTAAATTTGTGACCACCCTCTTCATATCATCAGGCAAGACTATTTCTTGAAATAACGGTTGAAAAGTCCCTGGAAACCTGCTCCGTGACGTGCCTCATCCTTGCACATCTCGTGTACAGTGTCGTGGATTGCGTCAAGGTTTGCAGCCTTTGCAAGTTTTGCGATACGGAGCTTGTCCTCACAAGCGCCCTGCTCAGCAAGCATCCTCTTCTCGACATTGGTCTTCGTATCCCATACGCACTCACCGAGAAGCTCTGCGAATCTTGCTGCATGGTCAGCCTCCTCAAAAGCATATCTCTTGAAAGCCTCGGCAATTTCAGGATATCCTTCCCTGTCAGCCTGACGGCTCATAGCAAGGTACATACCTACTTCACCGCACTCTCCGTTGAAATGGTCCCTGAGTCCCTGGAGAATCTCCTCGCTTACACCTTTTGCTACACCGATCCTGTGCTCGTCAGCCCAGGAAAGATCACCCTCGGTCTCTTTGATTTCCTCGAATTTCTCAGGTCCGACACCGCACACAGGACATTTTTCAGGAGCAGAAGCACCTTCGTGGATATGTCCGCAAACCATACATCTGAATTTTTTGTTCATAGTGTATATCAATTCTAAAACTGTTGCCTTAAATTTGAATAATTCTAAATTATCCGGATGCAAATATAAGCGAATTATTCTATTCCGCAAACTATTTACGGAATAATATTTTTGCATCATATCATAAATTTCTATTTTTGCAGCCTTTTTCAAAAAACAATTATCAATTATAAAAGACAGACGATGAAAAGACGCTTTTCCACTTGCCTGTTGATATTGACAGGCATTATGCAGCTGCCGGTAAGCTGCATGATCGATGAGAATCCGAAACAGGACGGCGGAAGCAATATGATAAATGAGCTTCCTGTAACACTCTCCGAATCTGACTATAATTCAGAAAACACATATTACCTGCTGAACGACAATGAATCTCCGGATGTCTTCTTCGACCCGAACCAGAGGAGTTTCTACGTAAACCAGCCGCTTCAGATTTCAATTGACGATGACCATAATTTTCTTCTCCGTTTCTACAGCCCGAGGGCACTGAGGAATGTTACCGTATGGGCAACCATAGACGGCTACGGAGAAGATTTCAAGTTGATACACCTTGACAAGGTGCAGCCTTTCCAGCAGCTTTCCATACATATACCTTTCGGGAGCGAAGACCTGACGGCATATACCAGAAGCGGAAAAAAGATAAAGATTATGGCAAACCCGTATCTGACAAAGGAAAACCTGACATTCAGCGTAGAGAGCGATGATCCATACTGGAAAACGCTCCAGTCCATACGCTGCAGATGGCGCATTTCATTTGCCAGATACAACGGAGGATCCTGGAATTACAAGATGAAAGCCTCGCATACACGGGAAGCGGTGGCAATAGCACTGAATATGAGCTATATGTACTCATCATCAAAATTCGAATCCGCACTGCATGAATTCGGTCCTCTCCACAGCAACAACGCAAAGAACGAGATAGACAAGGAAGTACTGATCCAGAAAGCACTCAACCACAGTGCCCTGATTTTCGGATATACCACAGGAGTAATGGGTCTTGGAGGAGGAACGACATACGGTCTGCACGAAACCTGCTACCTCGAGCATTATGCGGACGACAGGGACATAACGGATACGATTTTCCACGAATTCGCACATTGCCTCGGCTACGGCCATGAGGGCAATATGACATACGAACAGACAGGCCCGGGATGGGTTACCCTTTGCGGCAATATGTACCGCCAGCTGTCTCTGGACAAAGAGCTTCCTGTCTATTCACGCCGTTTCCAGCATACAAGGTGGAGCAGGAACAGATATTTTGATGACATACATGTTGCATCAAAACATATAATTGAGGATCCTGAGCTTGATGCCATAGATGGAGGTCTGTCACCTGTGCACGGAGAGAATGACAATGGAGGCAATGACAAGAAGCCGGTATCGTTCAAGCTGGACTTCTCGGATATACAGGATGCATCGGCAGCGTCTTTCAGACCCAAAGATGTATATGTATACGGAGACACCCTTTATGTCGTAAATGATGCAGACAACAGTTACAGTCTTGAAATATTCAATATAGCATCAGACGGGAAAAAACATATCGGAAGCATCAGGGAATGGACGAACGGCGAGACTGTAGAAAGATTCAGCGGACGCCCCAACGGTGTGGTGCGGGCAAACGGGAAGATATATGTGACACACGAGGGCAGCAGGACTGAAATTTTTGATGCGGATGACCACCGGTTCATCACATGTATAGGTACAGGAAGCTGGGGAACCGGTTCTTCCCAGACAGTCCACGCGTTCGACGTCACCGTCTGGAAGGGAGTTGTGTTCATACGCGACAAAAGGTATGTCAATGTAGTTGAAGAGAAATCACTGCAGCATGGCACACTTCCACTGATATATACCCGTACAGGAAACCTCGGTGAGACTGCCGGAACATACGGAATGGCCTTTGACGAAAAAACCGGACTGCTCTATTCAATCCATCCGTCAAGGAGAATAGACATTTTCGATCCTTCCGATATCCGTGAAGGAGCGGCTTTCGCCCCAAAAGGACAGCTTGCCTACAAGAACGGGCCTTATGCGGTGGACTTCCACGAGGGAAGGATGTTCGTCAGCTCCAACGGCAATGAGAAATTCTGTGAAGCCGATCCTGAGACAGGAGACATAATAAAGGACTTCACTGTCATAGGAGACATAACACTGCAGGCTCCAGGCAAATTCTGCATACGCCGCAATACCCTGTTCATCACGGACCGGACAGCAGAAGGAACCTGTGTCTACGCTATCCCTATGAGTGAAATACAATAAACGATCAAGTTAAAAAGCATATAATATGAGCCTGAATATAAAAACATTAAGATACACTATCGTGATGTTGTCTCTGATATCGGCAGTACAATGCGGAGAAAAAGATTTTGACGATATGAATTCAGATTCCATACAGGATGATTATAACAGCTACTGGTACTGGTCATACGAAGCAGGGCTTGTCATCAATGCCGAAACACTCGGAATGAACGCCTCAGAAGACTTTGTGCCATACACTGTCGCACATACCGGAGACTCTCTTTTTGTCGCAAATATCGGAAAACAGGGCAACAGCCTTATGATATTCAATGCAGAAAGCGGAGAAGCTGTAAACACGATAAAATCCTGGACATTCAACAATGCCGAGCTTGGTTTCACCAGCCAGATTGAAGCCATTGTCCCTGCCGGCAACCGTCTGTATGTATCGGAACGGCAATCACTGATACACGTATTCGAACTCCCGGGAATGAATTATGTGGCCTGCATCGGAAACGGAAACTGGAGCGGACCGGTGTTCCAGGCACAGGCAATGACAGTAAAAGACGGATTTGTCTTCGCAAGGGACAAAACGGGAGAGGTCAGCATATACAAAGAATCCGATGCGACTCCGGAGAATTACCGCAAGGTAAACAGATACAAGAAAGTTTCCGGCAACGGGAGCCTCGGAAACAATGCTTTTGCAACGCACTATATGCAGCCTGATGCTGACGGAAACATAATGCTGACAGATTACGGGACCGGCCGCATACGTGTCCTTGACCCTTCTCTTGTCAATGATGAACTGGCGAACGGAACATCCATTGACATCGACGGACTGTCAATGCAGCTTGAGTTCAAGCCGAAGACATTTGCCCTGTGCAGCGACAGATGGTATGCCACCGGAGACAATGACCATATAAACATATATGACTTCAAGAAAAACGAATGGGTAAAAAAGATCAAGGCAGTCAAAGGGTATTCATTCCTTCAGCCGGCAAGGATATATGCACAGAACGATTCGATATTGTGGGTTTCCGACACAAACGGATCAAAACGCGCTCTTGTGAAAGTTCTTGTCCACAAAGGTGAGATAAGGGAATAAACGCAGTACACGACATATATGAAATAAAGAGGGTGACTAAAAAGTCAGAATAACTCTCTGAGAATTGAATATTTGGAAATAAG
>ERZ778497.1194-NODE-1194-length-17649-cov-4.939582_pt1 | contig 17649 bp, 11 predicted proteins | sample MGYA00509938_ERZ778497 | MGnify/ENA primary metagenome ERZ778497 (study PRJEB29527, sample SAMN07138969) | mouse gut metagenome | material: feces | host: mouse | place: China:Nanjing | collected 2016-01-25 ... | reverse complement strand
AAGGGATTTGGGGAATAAGCTTAAAACCTATGTATAACAATTTCGGGAGATTAGGTGGTAAACATCTCCCCTTATCGGTATTTTTATGATGCCTTCGGTCCCTCCGGAAGCGTCAGCGCGGCAAGCTGCTCCAGAATATTTCCTGCTCCGTTCAGGGAGATGGTTCCCACCTTGTCGCAGATGCGCTCCAGATATTCCAGCTCCTTCAGGCGGTACAGGATCCGGTTTTCCTCCATCAGCTTCGCCGTATTGAGAAGACTTCTGGTGGAAGCCACCTCTTCCCGGCGCATGACGACATTGGCCTGTGCCTTTTTCTCTGCCACCAGAACGGTGTTCATGATCTCCCGGATCTCGCCCGGCAGGATGATGTCCTTGATGCCCACATCCAGAATCTCCACGCAGTATTCTGCCTGCAGCGCCTTCATCTGTTCGTACAGGAACTTCCCGATCTCCTCCTTCTGGGCCAGCAGCTCATCCAGACGATACTGTCCCACATACTCCCTTGCCAGAAGCTGGATCTTCGCATACAGGAGCTTTCCGGTACCATCTGTCTTCTGCACCAGCGACAACGGATCCGTGATTCGGTAGCTGCACAGGATATTCAGGCGGATCCCCACCTTGTCGGCAGTCAGAATCTCCTGTCCGGAGATATCAAGCTGCTGAATCTTCAGGTTGAAGATCTTGCAGGATACCTCGTGGGCATAGATCCAGTAATAATAAGTCCCGCATCCGAGCTGTTCGGTATAATGGCCGTCAATGTACAGAAGCCCGGTCTCCCCGTCTCCGATGACCATCTTCTTATACAGCCTCGCCGGAAGCAGATGCAGGTACATTCGGGGCACCTGCTCTTCCGTGATCTGCGTGCCCGTCACGTCCACCAGACGGACCTCATTGGATTCATAGACATTCCAGTACAGCGCCTCCCCGCTCATGAGGAACCGCTGATATGCGCCGTTTACCATATGAAGCCCGATGCATGTATCCGGAATCTGCACCCGCACCACCCGGGAAGCAAATTCCGGGTGTTTCATCAGAAGCTCCGCCGGCAGCCCCTGCGTATCAACCTCTCCGGTCATGGATACCGTCTTCAGTTCATATCCCATCCAGGAAAACAGACTGTACTTTCCGGCAAACAGCAGTTTTTCCAGAATACCGTTCTTCATCAGATATCCGCATTCCTGTTCTTTGATTATGTATTTCATGATACCCTCCTTCTATCCTTCTGCATCTGCCGCCGGCCATGTTCCCTGCCTGAGCAGATATGATTTTTTGATAACTTTTGATGGAAGTGTGTCTGCTTTTCCCACCGCGAAAACGGGGAGAGCTCTTAAGAAAAAGCCATCCTGCAGAGGACCTTTGCGCAGCGGCATCGGCTGTCTGCAAAACGAGCTCCTTCGGTATCCGAGGATCTGCTGCCTTTTCACAGCTGAAGTCTTTACAGAATCTGCAGAATCCGGGCATATCTCCCAGGACAAAGTCCCGGACATCTCCCGGCATCCTGCCGTTTCCTGCAAAGTTTCCGGGAAAAGCAGGGAACACAAACCTTCCGGCCTGGAGTTGCATGTTCCGTGCAACGGTTGTAATGATCGCTTTACCACTAAGCAAACTGTTTCCCTGAAACAGTGGAGGATTCGAACCTCCGATACATCATTATATAACACCTCTCTACCGCTCCGGCATACCGTCCGTCCAGAGGCGGCGGCACCGCCCGGACCCGGTCTCCCGGTAATCCGTGGCTTAAGGAATTCGGTATGATGCTATTTTAAACGCCTGAAAGAAAAAAATCATATAAAAAAAGGTGCGAACTTCCGGTTTTTACCAGAATCCTTCGCACCTGTCTGCTTCCATCACAGAATCATGCTTCCCTTTTGTTATTCTCAAACCGGACTGCTCTCTGAAACAGGATACCTGATATGCCCGCCGTCAGAAACTCGGCCGCCGGAAAGCCGAACCAGACGCCGGATACCCCCAGAATGCGGCTTAACAGGAATGCTGCCGGAAGCAGGAATAGCAGGTAACGGCACAGCGATATGAGCAGGGACGGTTTTCCCATTCCAAGACCCTCCAGCGCTCCGCACGTGGTCACGGATACCGAAGAAACCGCAAATCCGATGCAGATGATCCGGAGAGCGGATGCACCCGCCGATACCGTATCCGGACGGTCCGTAAACAGCCCCATAAGCGGAGCCGGAAATACCAGACACAGAACCGTTCCCAGTGCCATGATCGCCGCGATCAGATACAGAGAGGTCCGGTAGATCTTCTGTACCCTGTCATACATTCTGGCCCCGTAATTATATCCGATCAACGGGCGGATCCCCTGAACGATTCCGTTCGCGGTCAGATACAGAAAAGTCTGCAGCTTGTAGTAGACCCCCAGCACCAGTACACAGGCCTGAGAAAATCCGGACAGGATCACATTCAGGCAGGAGATCATAAGGGAAGGCAGCGACAGGGTCAAAGAAGCCGAGATGCCGACTGCGTAAAGGCGTTTTACAACCTCCCGGTCCGGCTTTACACAGGATAACCGAAGCTTCACCGGAATCGGACGAAGAACATAATAACACAGATACATCACAAGCGTCAGCACCTGCCCCAGCCCGGTGGCGATGGCTGCCCCTTCGATCCCCAGAGCCGGAAAGGGGCCCCATCCGAAGATCAGCAGCGGATCCAGAATGATGTTGGCAATACAGCCGCAAAGCATGCTGACCATGGATACCGTCATCTTTCCCACTGCCTGAAAGACCTTCTCAAACGAAAGGTCCAGCGATATGATAACTGCAAATCCGAACACGATCCTGGAATACCGTACCCCCATATCGATCGTTGCAGCATCTGTGGTAAACAGTCCAAGAAATGACGGAAGGACGGCAATGCATACGATCATCAGTACCAGGCCATGAAGCACATTCAGCAGCGTTCCCTGAGTTGCTGCCCGGTCCGCCTTCTTATATTCCTGCGCCCCCAGAAAATACGCAATTACCGCATTGATCCCCACGCCAAAACCAATGGTCGCCGCATTGATCAGGTTCTGCAGCGGATATACCAGCGACAGCGCCGTCATGGCATCCTCGCTGATCTTTGCCACAAAATAACTGTCAATAATGTTATAGAGAGAATTGACCATCATGGACAGTACCATCGGCAGCGACATGGTAAGCACCAGATACAGAATTCCCTTTTCTTTCATAAACGTCTGTCCCATAACTTTTTTCCTTCCTTTTCCTGATATTGTATACAAAAAATGCCACACAGCTTCCGGATCTGTGATCCGTAACTGTGTGGCGAAAATGGACATGGTCCAGAAAAATCCACTCCCTGCGGGTTTTATGAACTTATTGTAGCATGAGACAATGCGCCTGTCAAATCCTGTCTTTCTTCCTGCAGGAACCCGCCAGATTCAGCAGTACGCCAAATATCACTACACACGCTGCCGCGATCTTCCCGTTCACCGAGGTCATACCGGTCAGAAATGCGCCCATGCCGGGAAGGATCCACCGGACGCTGCCGATATAATGGTCGTACGGGACAGGCAGCGGGTCGCCCTGTTCATTGGCATCTCCTTTCGTACGGAAGATGCCGGATACCACATTATTCTCCGTCACCCGATGGGTGATGATCCCGCTGTCCTCCAGCGAACTGTAGAACGCAATGATCTCTTCCTCTTTCACTTCCTCCGGCGGCCCCGCCTGCACATAGATCAGACTCCCCACCGGCATCCCGGGCTCCATGCTCCCGCTCAGCACATGGTACATATGATAATCCAGCACCTCCGGCAGCACCAGCATGGAGCACAGGACAATCACCGCCACAATCAGCAGAGTTCCCGTCAGGCTCAAAAATCTTCTGAACATTTTCATTCTCATGGTTATTTCCCGGAAGCCGTGTTCTTATGTTTCTTCTTCAGGTAGACCGCCGCGCCGGCCAGGAGGATCAGAGCTGCCAGCCCGATCCCGGCATAAGCAGGGAGATATCCCATACGCCACTGCTGATCCGCCCTCAGATCCGCCAGAGGAACGTCCTCGTCATCCAGATCGCGCAGATCCTCCCCATCGTCCAGCGGCACATCCTCATCCGGTATATTGACATCGCCGCCTACCTGCGTACCTGCCCCGGCGTCCTCTGCAGCCGCCTCCGCTCCGGCGGCATCCGCAGCTGTGCCGGCCCCGGCAGCTCCCGCAGCGCCGCCCGCTCCGGCTCCACCGGCTCCGGCATCCGCCGCTCCCGCGCCGCCCGCAGCTTCTCCGACCGTTCCGGTCCCTGCGTCCGTCCCACCGCCGGGAGCAGGCGCAGGCGTCTCCTCACCGGTTCCTCCGCCGCCGCCGGAAGGCCCTGCAATCCGTTCGTATTCAAAGGTGAATACATTCTCTTCCGTATTGGCAGACAGAGTCTTGACCATATTCAGGACCCGCGGCTGATAGCCGTCGATATAGCGCGAGGATACATACTGCCGCTCTCCGATATTTCCGTAATACGTATCGCTCTCCATCAGCGTCCTGCCATCTCCGTCCACGTAATGCACGGTATACGCCGCCATATTGCCCCGGATCCCGTAAGCCATCACATAATCCCGGTCGCTGGCCACGCGGAAAGTCGGCGCTTCCGCCTCTGAATTATCCCGGCCGGACCGCCGCACGCCCCGGACATAATACCGTTCGTCCGTCACCTCCGCCGCTGCCTGCGGCCTGATATATACCGTATCTCCGTACTTCAGCCCCTCAATCACAAGATATCCGTCTGTGAAAGAGACCCCTGCAGATTCTGATGAGACATCGACCCCGCCCCCCAGAAGCCTGCCCTGATTTCCCGCATACAGCCGCACTGTATACGTATATTCCTCTTCTGCCGCAGATACGGTCAGACCATTCCGCATGACCAGGAAAGCCAGGACCAGAAAACAGATCCCCTTGTTCTTCAACCACCTCATGCTGTCCCTCTCCCTTCTCCGTCTTTACGCGCCTTCTCTTCTTCCTTCTGCCGGCCAAGCATCCAGATCCCGATGAGCAGGAGCGCCGAACCTGATCCGAACATCAGCAGCAGATACCGCATGATCTGCGAATCATCGTTCGTCTGTACCACTCCGGTCCTTCTGAGACTCTGCTCATTTGCCGGTTCCCCGGGTTCCTGCGGATCCTGGCTCCCGCCTCCTGGTCTGCGGGGCGTCGTACCGGAAGTCACCAGCTCTGTGGCAAAATCCATCTGCAGCCTCGCCAGGGTATTCTGGTAATCATTGACCAGCGTCTCCCCGTCCAGCGCCACCTTCAGCTTCACCGTACCGGAATCGCCGTCTCCCATCCGGTCCAGATAGAAATAATCCTTCAGCGTCGTCGTCGCTCCGTGCAGGCCCACGCCGCCGATCCTTCCCTCTCCGCCGAACTTCTCACTGGAGTACAGCGTCGTCGTCGTCCCGGAGATGTCCGTATAGGTCAGCAGATAATCGTATGCGCCGCCTGCCGCATCCCCGGCGTCCTCCAGAGACTCCAGCACCTCATTCTTCATATACCAGTCCGCCTGACCGTCGAACACATTTTTGATCGTAACCGTCAGCTCCACCGAATCTCCCGGCTGCATGGCATTGACCTCGTCGCTCATTTTGCCCGATGTAAAATTACTGTCCATGCTTTTGCCGTTGAATGTTACCTGCCATCCCGACGCCCCCTGCCGGTCCTCCGCCCTGACAGGAAAAGAAGGCACAAAAAGCAGAGCCGCCGCTGCCAGGCATAACACCTTTGATCTACTCTTCATCCGTTTTCCGCCTCCTCTACAGAATGCCCAGGCTGGATGCCTCCACGCCCCATGCGCTCCGGATTGCATCCTCGGCATTATGAGTCTGTACCGCATCCACTTCCACATCCACATGAAATTCCACGCCGTCATATTTATATGTCGTCGTGATCGTATTGCCGTTTTGCTCCACCTTTGCCTCGGAAGCCACCTGACCGTCGATCCGAATCGTATCCGCAAAGCATTCCGTCTCCTGTCCCGCAGGCAGGATCCCGCGGTAGAACAGTTCTACACATTCTGCCGTCTCATTGGGGTTCTTCACCCATGCTCCCTCATTAACCAGGTTCAGATCAATGAGGTCCGGAGAGAGCGTCGTCAGCTTCCGGTCGTCTTTCGTCCAGTAGCGGTAGATCCGCACCCGGACATATTCATCAATGGAGCCGCTGTTGCGGACACTGAGCACCTCTTCATATTCCTTATTCAGCGCCAGCTTCTCCTCAGGCTCCAGCATATCCAAAAGCAACGCACCGCTTACCGATCCCTCTCCCTGATTCGTTGTCATCTGCCACTCGTTCTTCTGGTAATCCCGGCTGCTCACTACTTCGCCGTTTTCCAGCAGGCTGACCCCGATCTGAGACACGGTAATCTCAGCTACATAGTTCTCACTGTAATAAGTCAGCGCCGCCCGCGTGCTCCCTACCGTACTTCCCAGAAGCAGAAGCATCGCCGCTGCCAGCAGCAGATAAATCCCCTTTTTCTTACCCATTCCTGCCAGCCTCCTCTCCATAATCCGTATAGACGGTCGTCCAGTCGGCCACAGGGTTGCCGGCCTCGTCGTAGACCACCGGCGTACATTCCTGGATCACCACCACATTAAAGCTGTCCCGATCAAAATCCTCCGGGAGATCCCCGATCTTCACATCCAGGATTCCCGTACTCTGACCTGCCGGAAGGATCGGCCCGTAATACCAGTAGCCCCCTTCTCCCTCTGTCCAGAGACCGCCTCCATCGTGATATGTCACGTTCAACTCCCCGCTGTGAAATACCTTCACCCGGACGAAGCAGTCATTGATCTGAGAGACATTGGTAACCGAGACATGCTTGGTCATGCTGCTCACATCCTCATGGATCTCTGTCTGAGAACCCATGTTCACCACATGGCTGCCCCCCGCGGACACGTAGGTGGTAAAATACGCCAATGCGCCTTTTGGCGACGATACCGCCAGAAGGCCAAGGGCCGCGACAGACATTACGGCTGCCCGACTGCCATCTCTTCTCTTCTTCATCTCCATCTTCGCCGCAGCTCCTTTCTATTCCTCCGGCGGAGTCGTGGGATTCTCCCAGGTCCATCCGCCGGCTCCGTCTGATTCAAAATGATTGGTCACGCCGTAGCCGCCCCGATTGCCGCCGTCGTAGCGGTTTTCAAAAGTCACGGAAGCTTCGGAAGCATTTTCCACCCGGTCAAGAACCGCCGCATCCGACCAGATCAGCGCCGTATCCTCTGCCGCTCCGACGATCTCGTAGCTGGCTCCGGAATAGACCTCCGTTACCGTCACGGTCAGTCCCGCCGGGATATGCTCCAGCGTAATGGTATTGCTCCCGGCAGCGGTGTAGGTCATGCTCTCCACCTCTTCGTACCGGACCACCTGATCCTGATCCACGCCCACCACATGGAACACAAAAGTGGTCGGGCCCAGCGTCTCATTATAATTCTGCAGGATCTTCGTAATACGCAGCCTGCCGAACTGCGGCTCTGCTTCCGGTTTCAGACCAATGGTTGTATCATAGTCCCATTCGTCGCTTCCGCTGCCGGTCAGCGCATACTCGCTGCTGGGCAGTGCGGTCAGATACGGAGCAAACGCATACCGAACCGTATACTCCGGATTATACGCTGCATCCGGAACCACCAGATACAGGCCGGGCGTCAGATCCCCGACCGTCCCCTCTGCACTCCCTGTTCCGGAGGTATGCTCCACCAGCGTGCTGCCCGCAGCCGTAAGCGGCGGCGATGCCTGCTCCACGATCCCGGCTGCTTCCCCGGCCAGCTCCTGCCAGACAGCTGCCATGGCACTGTGATCAGAAGTGATCCCGTCCAGTTTCACAGAGGCAAACGCCCCCACCGGCGTATAGTTCTGACCGGTAACATCCACATCCGCCACCCGGTATACGGATACCGGGATCGTCATTCGGTTAAAATCCTCCAGATACTCACTGTCGCTTCCGCCGACTCCCACAGACACCGTAAGACTGCAGTCGTCCCGTCCGGTCTCGATCCCCACAGCCGCCTGTGTCTTCATCAGGCTTAAGCCCGGCAACGTCAGCACCGCTGCCAGCGCCAGTGCGCATCCTCTTCTTACCTTTCTACTCAGCTCCAACTCTTTCCCTCCTTACGGTCCTTCTGTTTGTTTTCCGGGCCTGACTCTCATGACACGGCGCATGAGCAGGATCACCAGCGCCGTCACGCCAAGACCCAGCAAAAGATACAGCATATAATAGTTCTGGATCGCCTGTACCATGGATTCCACCGGTGTGGATTCCAGCTCCCCGTCGTAGGGGATCCGATGCCCCCGCACCAGCAGCCGGTGACTGTTCACTCCATAAGGCGTACAGGTAAACAGGGTCACATAATCCTGGCCTTCCTCCACCTTCAGCGCTTCCTCCAGGGCATCATAGTCCTCTTTATCAACCATGGGAAGAACCCGGTCCACCTCATATGCCAGATCCTCATTCAGGATATGCAGGTAGAACCGGTCTCCCCTTCCCAGCTGATCAATATCTGTAAAAAGCTTTGCGCTGGGCAGCCCCCTGTGAGCCGACAGGACGCTGTGGTTGCCCTCGCCTCCGATGGGGAGCTTCGTCCCGTTCAGATGCCCCACGCCGGTGTCCAGCACTTCGTCCGACGTCCCATGGTAGATGGACAGTTTGATATTAATCTTCGGAATGGACAGATAGCCCATGATCCCGTTGCCGGTAACATTCAGTACCTTCCAGTATTCTGTCTCACGGATGTTCTCCGCCTCATCAATGCCGAACACGTCCGAGAGGATACTGTTCTGTTCAAATGTCCCGTTATAGCTTCTGGCCTCCTCCCAGACCTTCTCAAAATCTTCCTCCTTCAGCGGACTGACCGCCGTCTCATAATCAGAAATAAGTCTGGACTGACGGTATGTATTCCACTGGTCCGATACGGTCGGATAGGCGAGAATCCCGAAACCGGCGAGAAACAAAAGGCCGAACAGCAGATTCAGTATAGTCCTTTTCATATATCCTGCCCTTCTCCTGTTTCCTTTTCCGGTCCGTCGCCTGCGGACACGGTATCTGCAGCTCTCCGGCTCCTTCTGTCATACAGATACAGGCCGACGGTAAATACACCTGTGACCCCAAGTCCCACGATGACCCACAGCAGATAATTGGTGTGAAGACTGGGTCCCGTATAGCTGGAGGCCGCCACTGCTTCGTCCTCCACCTCTTCGTAGGGTACCCGGTATCCCCGGACCAGCAGACGGTGGCTGTTCACCCCGTAGGGCGTGCAGGTGAGAAGCGTCACCAGATCTTTGCCGTCTTCCGCTGCCAGTGCACTGGTGTCCTCCGGCTCCACCACGGAAATCTGATCCACCCGGTAGCAGAGTACATCATCCAGTATATATAATAAGAAGCAATCCCCTTCCTCCAGCCGGTCCAGGTCCGTGAACAGCGCCGCGCTGGGCAGGCCCCGGTGAGCGGAGATCACGGCATGAGTCCCTTCACCCCCCACCGGGAGGGAACTCCCCTCCAGATGCCCGGCCGCCGTCAGCAGGACTTCCTCATCGGTAGTATGGAAGACCGGTATCTTCACGTTGATCTTCGGTATCTGCACATAGCCCATCATGCCGTCCCCGGCCAGGTTCAGGCAGGACATATACTCCTCGTCCGCCTCCTCAGACTCCCCGGCATTGGCGAAGGAATCCGGAAGGATGTAAGGCTTCAGGGCCTCATTATAGGAAAACGCCCGGGTCTCTTCCTCATTGTAATCGATGGCTCCTGCTTCCGTCCGTAGGGCAACCGTCTCATCATAGCTGGAGATCAGCCTGGACTGTCGATAGTTATTCCACTCGTTGGATACAAGCGGATACAGCAGCAGGGACAGACCAGCTGAAAACAGGGCTGGAAATATAAGAATGGTAAGTTTTTTCTTCATCTGGGCTCTCCTTGCTGTTGAATGGATTTCGATCTTTTCGTTACAGACGCCGGGACGGGCAGTCCCGCCCCGGCGCTTCTGCAGAACAGATCCGGTTCCGCAGAAATTCTGTCTTATGTAAGTACTGTCACATCATTTATTTTGCCGTTTTTCTGCGGCTTGCAAAATACAGGCCTGCTGCAATGATCATGATTGCGCATCCGCCGATGGTGAAGATCGTCGTACCGATACCGCCGGTGGAGGGAAGAGAAATAAGCCTGGTATTCGGAATATTCTGAGTATCTGAATTTACATTACCCGGTTTTACAATGATTTCATTCTTTGTATTTTTTTCATAGGTTGCCGTATACTTTGAGTCTTTTTCTGTTCCATTCTCTTCAACTACTTTCCCGTCCACAAGAATCTGATACGACTCCAGAGTTCCATCTGTATTATAAGATGCTTTGATTTCTACCGGAATTTTCACCGGATTCAGAGAATATCCATCCGGCGCCTGCGTCTCCTGAAGCACATACTTTCCGGCATCCAGACCAAGGAACTGTAAATAACCATTTTTTCTGTCGTTATCGGGAAGCGGATTACCTTCAGCATCTTTGTCTATGCCTACGCCTTCACCTGATGTTGTGGTGTAGACTGTACCAGTCTCCGTGCCATCAGTACCGAGTTTAGTCAGTGAAAAGACTGCCCCATTCAAAGGCTCCTGTGTCGTTACACCATTAGTGATGACCTCTCCTGTTTTAAGAAGTTCTTTTGTAATTTCACTTCCAATGCCATTGATACTGGCATCAATACCAAAGGTGTAATGATAAGTTCTCTTTTCTTCAGTCTCGCCTTTTTCCTTTGTAGTCGGATTATTGGTGTACTCCGCTTTTACCGTATTTGTGTTCTTATCAAAGTTAAAACCTGCATTGCTGTTTAAAGCTGCTGTATACTGTACAACTACCTCTTTTCCTCTGTTCTCCAGAATATAAGCAGAGTCATTAAAAGAAATTGTCATTACCTGACCTTCTATTTTTGTAGTATATTTACCTGTTGTCGCCGGACTACCGCCTACCGTGATTGACTTAACCGGATTCTCACTGGTAAAGGACAGACCTTTGCTTAAAGTATCAACAATATCAAATTCCACCTCCGTATAGGCATCACTGTAGCTCGGGAAAGAAGTTGCCACTTTAAACTCAATCACATCACCAATAGCTGTATCGTTACCATATTTATTATCAGGCGTTTCAAGAGGCGAAACAATCTCTTTTGTAATTGTCGGATTCATGGACTTTGCAAATACCGCCTGCCCATTTACTTCAAAATCATCTCCTGCAGATACAGAACCGCCTATCGCCACATTATTATCTCCGGATCCTTCAATACTGTAATATACACTTGCAACCATCGGATTATAGGCTGTCATATCTTTGTCTGCGTTCTCAGTGACCAGGATCAGATAAATACCAACGTTTAACGTTTTTGCATAACATTTTACACCGTTACGCTCAACTTCATCTAATACTGTGCCACTGTTTTGTCTGTCTACAATATTGGAAATTGCAGTAACCTCTTCTGCTGTCGGATTAGCCAGATCCTTAACTTTTTCTTTTGTACCATCTGATGCAGTAAATTCAATCGCATTGTACTTTGTAAAACCAAAATCCTTTTTCCATTCCCCTTCTGCAATCTGAAAAGCTTTCACTGTTGCTCCAGGTTTGACGCCATTGACAACGATCTCTGCACTATCATTTTCTGTAGGCATTTTACTTCCATCCGGTGCTGCCAGTACGGTCACTGACATTCCCATCACCATAACCAGTGCCAATAACATGGCTAAAAACTTTTTCATTTTTTTCATATCCTTTCCTTTCTTTTTGCGGGCCTTGCCCATAATTTACAGTTCCCTCTGTGCTTTGTGCATACTGCACTTTTATGCGGTCCGAAGGGCCGCTGAGATTATCCTCATCTTCCGATCCTTCCAGCACCTCCTCCGCATTTTTTCTTATATAGAATCAGCACCCCTGCCATCATCAGCAGAGTTCCGCCGATCGTATACCACCAGGTTCCGATACCGCCTGCTGAAGGTAGCTCGTAGAGTCCTTTATTTTTGATCTTCAATACAAATCCTTCAGCCCCTGCCATCCCATCTGATGAATCGACGCTGCCATCTCCGTTTACCGTAAAGCTAACCGGATCTTTCAGCAGGGAGTGTCCTGTGGGAGATTTCAGCTCCGTAATGGTGTAATTGCCCGGCTTCAGATTGTGAATGGTCACGCCGCCCGTGCTGTCTACATTCAGATCGGTCTGCGTCTCGGCAGTGATTCCTGCCGGAATCAGTACCCATTTCTGTGCGGTAGTCTCGTTATAGGACCACAAATGAATCTTTTGATTTTCCTGTGGCGTAGCTGCATTCAGGTCCAGACACCACACGTCCTTCTCTCCTGTAGATGTGGAAATACGTGACCCGGCATCCCAGGGCGTGACATACCACTTCTGGTTTGCATTGGGCACATCGTTACTCCAGACATGGACTTTGGCACCGTTCTGCAGATTACCATTTTCCAGATCCATCCATTTTCCGGAACTCACGTTGCGGAAGCTGTAAAGTCCTCCATCTTTCTGTATTTCAAACAGCTGATTCGCATTTCCGGTCCGGTTCTGCAAAACAGGCAGTGACCCGTCTGCAGTTCCGTTAATGCCGATCACATAATACGGGTTGGATGCCAGTGCGATATAGAATTTATCTTTCCGGGACGCTTCTCCCTCTTCATCATAAGGTGTATAGCCTCTCTCCTCATCATAGATAAAGGAAAGCGTTTCTCCGGAATCGTCCTGAATCGTAAAGATAGCGCCTGTCAGAGACTGTCCCTTCTCGCCCACCTTCTGAAGCTTCATCTGGGTGTCCGGATAGAATCCGCTGTCGTGGAACATGGATTCAAACAGGGAAACACTCATATTCTCTGCCTTTGGCATTTCCAGATTCAGAATAAGGGTCTTCACCAGTCTGCCTGTCTCGTTGCGGGAAGCGAATGCATCCGAATCCCGGGTGTCATCATCGCCGCTGTCTGTGCTGGTAGCACTTAATTCCGTGATCTTCGTAGGGCCGCTGCCGTCCGTAAACCGCACCGCATAGATTCCTGCAGGCAGATCCGTAAATTTGTAGCGCCCGGTTTCGTAATCGACCGCGTCCCCCGCACTTTTTGCACGCACGCTGATCTGTTTTCCGGTTTCAACCGAAATCGCAGTATCCGTACCAGGATAGTAAACCGGATCATAAGAACTTTCATGCTCCGGACTCGCTCCATCCCTCAGTTTCAGCAGCTCCACCTTAACGCCTGAGATCCGAACCTCCTTATTGAGATCATTATCCTGTATACCGTCCCGGTTGTAATCCATCCAGGCAAGACCTTCCAGCGTACGTCTGACCGTAGGCGTCTCCGTGGTCGTTGTGGTATCTCCGCTGGAGAGGAGATTGACAAAATAGTTATTCTCATTTTTATTCTTATCTGATGCTCCCGGGTCCAGCTGAAGCTTCAGGTCGATGTTGACGCTCTGTCCGGAATCCAGCATTCCGACCACCGCCCAAGCTACCGGACAGGGCTGTTCTTTTGTAGCGCCGTCTGCATCCGTCGGTATTGCTATGGTTCCGTCACTTGCATTTATAGCCGCCGGCTTCCATGTTTCAATTTCTTCTCTTTTTACCTCCTTCGTAGTTTTATTCTTATATTTTGTATCGAAGGTATAATAGATCTTAATATTATCAACATTGCATTTCGTCCGATCCAGCTTCCACTCCGTAAAGGTATAGGTACCGGTATAGTGGCTGCCGTTTTCTTCATTCATGGGCATGGTGTCCATGATCGTCAATGAGGTGCCCGTCTCCGCATTATTGTTGTAATAAACCACATAGTCGATCTGGCCGTCCTCATCCACCACCTTCTGCTTCGTATATTTTCCGAAAGAGCTTGCGCTGCCCCGGGTCACGGCGATGCCCGCTTCCGAGTGCTTCTCTCCGGTTGTCAGCGGATCGCGCAGATCGCCGGGAGCTACGATATAAACCTGATTCTTCAGATTCGTCGTACCGGTGGGAACATCCTGATCCGGATTGCCTTTGGCGCCGATATCTGCCGAATAGTAAATCGGAGCCATGGGCGTACCGATCTCCACATCCGTCAGCGTCCAGGTCAGAGTCTGCGTCCCGTCCGCATTGGAAACCACAGTCGGTTCCTTCAATACCGGCGTCGGGAATTTCGCATCGGACGAGTTATCCTCAACAATGTTTCCCAGTGTGCCCCCGTTTACCGAGGTCTGCTCATATGCCCCTCCGAAGTAAGCGGAACCCGCTCTGTAAGTCAGATACTTCGGCAGGGTGTCTACAATCGTAACCGTAGTGGTATTGTTAAATGTTCCCGGCTGATCATAATAAGTCGCCGGTTCCAGCCTGAAGTCCACCACTCTCTGATCCGCATCCAGATTGAAGGTCTTTTTATCCTGATTGTTGTTATCCTTCTGCGTCAGATATTTGGAAACCCTCGTCTTGTAGCCGATCACCAGCAGGGTATCGCCCCAGTGGGACCAATCGGAGTTGTGGGTACCGCAGATACCGCTTCCGTCGGGTTTATAGGTTTCTTTTATATACCAGGTATCATTTCCTATATTCGCGCTCTTGTAATGCCAGTCATGGGCCGGGAAGCTCCGAAAATTGGTTCCTTCCTCTGTCCAGTCCGGAATATTCGCCGGATCATGCCCATCCTTCTTATACATTCCCTTCGTCCAGACACGGGATGTGGAAGCCAGCATAAAGGTCTTCCCTGCCAGCTTCGCATCTTCTTTTACCTTTGCCTTATGGAAACAAGTGTAATATGGATCGCTCGCATCTACCGGAGCACCAGGCCCGATGAAGGTGAACAAAATGCCCACACAGGTATGGCCCGCAGGTATGGCATCCAGGCTTTCATAAAATACAAGGTCCTCTTCATAGGTAGCCAGAAGCTCATCGTCATCCTTCCAATCTTTTCCGTCCGGCTTTGTGGCATAGCGGATTCGTATATTCTGTTTTACACCGTCACCCTCCCATTGTCCATTAAGGCAGGCGCCTCCGCTAAAGTCCGTAAACCAGTCATCATCATACAGCTCTATGGCGCTTCCGTAAAACTTGGTCAGGTTTGTTCCCAAGTAAAGCTGATTGTCCTCCTCCCTGTTTGCGTTATAAGAGAAACCGCCCATCAGATACAAATCCGCCCCTACCGCAGCATAATCTCTGCCATCCCGGTTATCAGTCACTCCGGAGCCCTCTCTTTTAGGCTCTGTGGCAGAGGCATAGCGGACTCTGTTCTGCATAACACCAGGAAGGGTCAGCTCCAGGGTACGGGTCTTATCATCATCATCCGTAACCATCTGCACAAAGCCGTCTTTTCCCTGCTCCACCGTAACTCCGCTTAAGGTAGTGGCTTTCAGATTCACGTCTTTCACCGTAGTGGCAAAAGCGCCCTGTCCATAGGTGTTTACCACATCATAATATGGCTCCGCACCATGCTCCGTACCGGTTATGGTATTAAAAGGCTGGACAATCCAGATGGCTCCCGAGGAAAAGCAGCCTACGTTTTTGCCATAGCTTCCGCTGGATTTATCACCGTTGATGATCGGCATCTGATCCGGATTGATCTCGTAGCCACTGACTGTGATATGAATCGTTCCCGTCCCTCTGTCCTGTACCGCATTCCATGTCCCGCTTCGGTAACAGCAGTTGGTATCATCCTTACCAGGATTGTACCATGCACTGTATGGAGCATGGGGAGAACAGGCCAGAGAATCGTAAAGCACACGGCCATCGGTATTCTGCTTTCCGTATTCCCTCCACCAGTTCTCACCATAGCTCCACAGAAGGGGCCGGTACTCGCTGCTGGTGTCAATCACATCCTTTGGATTATAATCAGTGTCCTGTGCCGGTTTATTGATTGTATATTGGGAGGATACCTCCAGATCAAAGGTAATATCCCCCGCAGGCAGTTCAATACCTTTCAGCCCTTTTGCCTCATTGTCATTGTAAAGCTGCAGTGTAATGCCCAGCTTCATGATACGGCCGGGGACAGGCTCGGCAATATCCGTATTGGCAGCCACATTCCCGTACTGATTCATCCAGGCTTCATCGCCCTGGAAATTAAAGTTGTCTTTGTAGGAGGAAGCTTCCTCTATGTGGATGTTATACTTGGGAGCGGCCGTTACCTTTACCGGCTCCGCAGTGACGCTCTTTTTCTCCACCGCAGGCTGCCCGTCAATCGTATGGTTTTCATCCTTACATGGTCCGTCCCATGCGCCTCCTTCCATAGCTGCGCTGATGATGGGAGCGAATTCTGCTCCGTTACTCATTGCCAAAACATTGATCGTCACATTCTCGCCGAAATCGCCGGGCACTACCGACTGATTGCCGGCAGAAGGAAGCAGCCACTTATAGCAGGTCAGTACCTGACATTCCCTCTCCACACCGTCAATCGTGCGCGTTTCTGTACTAAGCACCGGCTTATATCCTTCGGTCTGATCCATCCAGGCCATGGCAGTCTGATCAAATACCGCCTCACTTTCCGTCAGCGGCAGAACGAATTCCAGTTTCACCCGCGCCTGACTGTAGCTTTCGGAAGCATCCCAGGATTTCATGTTCGCCGAAAAATTGTAAGTGACCGTATCAAAGGTACGTACAATCATATCATCCGCCGTCGTATCGTTGCCCTGACCCTCCTTTTCATCAAACGGCGCCGATCCGGTCTTGATGCCGGTGAACTTTATCTCATTTACATAGGCTTCGTCAGGTTCCATCGGATTCCAGACAGACTCCATGCCATCCATTATATCTGTCAGCAGCCAGTCATACTGTAAAAGCTTCTCCGCGTTCCATACGGCGGCTTTCTGCTTCCCGTTCAGCGCCTCATAAGCTGCCCTGGCTGCACGCACCTGTTCCAGAAGCTCCAGATCATACGCTGCATAGCCTTCTTCATCCTCTTCCAGCGCCGCGAACCGCTCCATAATCGCCTCCCGGCCCGGCAGAGCTTCGATCATCGCAATGACCGCATCCACCTGCTGCTGCTCTTCCGGAGTCAGGATATCTTTATATGCCGCTTCCAGTTCTGTAAGCTTCAGATATGCGGTGATCTGATGGTCAGCCGCATCATATGTATTTTCCTGAACTTCATTTCCGCAGTTGCCTTCGATGACCGTGATCTCACCGGTCTCTTCCTCCCGGGAGGATACGATTCCCATCTGCTCTTCGGTCTCTTCCCCTTCTCTGGCAAAGAACACCAGATCGCCGGCCTCCGGTTCGTACCCGTCCGGTCCGGTGAGATAAGATTCCTCTTCTCCCCGGGCTTCGTCCATGATTTCCTCAAACCGGTTCCGCCATTCGGCGGTATCCGTCTCCTCCGGGAAGAGGCCGGAATCGCTGATTCCCGCATAATACAGGCAGAAATTCACAAATGCCGCATCCCAGTCCATATACCGGCCGTTTTCATCTGCAAAGTGACCGTAGCGGGTATATCCTTTATGGCTTTCATCGTCAGCGACAATATAATTTTCTTCGCTCTCCGCATAGCCGATCTGCTGCTTCGCCGCAGTTACCAGATCTTCGCCCCAGACGTCCTGCCACTCCACATCTGCATACTGCTCATCCCAGATCTCACGGCTCTCCACGTCCGCTTCGGGATCCGGGCCGTCTTCTTCCTCTTCATCCCCGGACGGTTCCTCTGTTCCATCCGCATCCGGCTGTGCATCTT
>ERZ778497.1182-NODE-1182-length-17800-cov-5.154466_pt1 | contig 17800 bp, 18 predicted proteins | sample MGYA00509938_ERZ778497 | MGnify/ENA primary metagenome ERZ778497 (study PRJEB29527, sample SAMN07138969) | mouse gut metagenome | material: feces | host: mouse | place: China:Nanjing | collected 2016-01-25 ... | reverse complement strand
AAGGTAATACTCATAGCTATAATCTTGATAATGCTATTGGTTATCTGTTTTGTGCCTTATCCTCATTCACAAGGTGAGAGCATTTTGCAGCATATTATATGGATGTAATTTAACTTAAAGCATGGTGGTCTATGTATGGTCATCATGCTTTTTATGTCATAAACACTTGTCATAAGGATTTTGGAGAATGGATAAGATCTCATTGCAGTACAAGATAGTTGTAGGATATATATTATTAATGGCAATTATCGGTTGTATGGTTGCCATAGTTCTACACGAACGCAAGCGTGTGGCGGAGATAGAACAAGAATCAATAGCCATATTTCAGACACAAAGAAACATCAGCACAGCCCATCGCCATATTACTGTGCTTGCAACCTTTGGAGAGTCCGTCATTACATGGACTGAAGAAGATTGCGACTTATACCGTACACGTCGCCAAAAAGCGGATTCACTGCTACAAGTTTTACGGAAGCAATGTAAGGAATTTGTACATCCGGGACAGGTGGATTCTCTTCGCATCCTGCTGCACAATAAAGAAGAGCATCTATTTCAGATGAAAGAAATCTTGCGAGAGCAAAAACACATAGACAGTTTGTTTTGCAACCAATATTCACTTGTGGTGGCATCACAAGCAAACGAACCACGTACAGTTACCCGCAAAAAGAAAGGAATTGCCGGATGGTTTGGAGGTAAAGAGACAGTGCAACTACAACCTGTAACAACAAGTGCGAAATCAAGAGGCAACGAACTGATTTCATTACAGGAAGAACGTAGAAGGAATATAGAAACCTATACAGACAGTCTGCGGTTACAAAACCGTGAACTCAACAAAAAGTTACGAACATTGATTGCAAGTCTGGACGAACAGGCTTTGAATGCGCTTCAAAATAAAGAGATTCGATTGAAGTCGTCATACGAGCATTCCTCATTTGTCATAACCGGTTTAATAATCTTCTCTATTATCCTGCTAATTGTTTCGTATCTGATTATACAACGGGATATACGGGAGAAAGCGAGAACTAAGAAACGCTTGGAAGAGACAATAGAACAGAATTCTGCGCTGCTGGAAATGCGTAAAAACATCATCCTGACCATTTCCCATGATATCCGTGCTCCACTGAACATTATCAGCGGCAGTGCCGAACTGGCTATGGACACCCGTGAAAAGAAGCGCAGGAATGCCCATCTGAACAATATCGGTGTTGTATGCAAGCATGTGGTTCATTTGCTGAACAACCTTCTGGATATGTACCGTCTGAACGAGGCAAAAGAAACACGAAACGATGTCCCGTTCAGTCTTAATGACTTGTTGGAACGTGTTGCTGCGGGCTTTTCTCATGTTGTCACGAATAAAGGAATATTGTTTAAACCGAATTTCAAGGATACCGATGTCAATTTGTACGGTGATGTGGATCGTATCGAACAGATACTGGATAACCTGCTGACCAATGCTGTCAAGTTTACCGAATCCGGAACAATCGAACTGAATGCCAGCTACCATGAAGGAATACTGATATTGGAGGTAAAAGATTCGGGTATCGGTATGACTCCGGAAACACTTTCCAACATTTTTAGACCATTTGAGCGTCTGACTTCAGCAACCAATGTGGATGGTGTCGGACTCGGATTGCCCATAACCAAAGGTGTCGTCAAGTTGCTTGGTGGGGAAATAGATGTGACAAGTAATATCGGGCACGGCACCACATTCCGTGTGACTCTTCCATTAAGCATAACAGATGAACCAATAGAATGTGATAACAGAGTATTTCCGCATCTGGAACATCTGCCTAAAAGAGTGTTGGTAATTGACGATGACACGTTGTTCCTTTCCATGATTAAAGAAATGCTGGAGCGCAACGGCGTAACCTGTACTGTGTGCCGGACAGCCAAGGAAGTGGTCAAAGCTATACGAAGCAAGGAGTATGACTTGCTGCTATCCGACATACTGATGCCCGGAACTAACGGTTTCGACCTACTGGATTTGCTCCGCAACTCGAATGTCGGCAACTCTCGTGAAATACCCGTCATAGCTATGACCGCACGCGGCGACCGGGAGAAAGACGCATTTCTTAATGCCGGTTTTACGGACTGTATCTACAAGCCGTTCTCTTCATCGGAACTGCTCAGCTTGCTGTCAACAATAAAAAGAGACAGAAAGGAAGAAAGACAGAAAGCGGATTTCAGTCTGCTACTCGCAGAAGTCCATGATAAGCCACAAACACTCAAATCATTCATTATTCAATTGAAAAAAGATTGCAATGAACTTGATATTGCTATGAAACACAGCGACAGGCAGAAACTCCGTGACATTGTACACAGGATGCAACCTATGTGGGAATTACTGCAAGCCGAAGATAGCCTGTATGACTTGCGTGCTTCATTAAAAAAAGAAGATTCAAGTGATAACGCATTGAACAACCATATACGAAACGTAGCAGATACAGCATCCGTCCTTATAACAGAGGCGGAGGAAATGATAAAAAAACTCACGAATGAAACGGAAAATATTAATAGTTGAAGATAATATAGTCCTGTCGCAGATGCAGAAGGATTGGTTTGGGCAGGCTGGTTATGATGCCATAACTGCCATGAACGAACCGATAGCCAGATTACTGATACGAAAGAACAAGTTTGACTTGATATTGTCGGATGTGAGGTTGCCCGAAGGGGATGGAATATCTCTTTTGAAGTGGCTGAAAAAAGAACAGATGGATATACCGTTCATCATCACGACGGAATACGTATCCGTACCGGATGTGGTACGCACTATCAGACTGGGTGCAAAAGACTATCTGCCGAAACCTGTACACCGTGAACACTTGCTGGAATTGGCAGAAGATGTATTCCGTCCGCTTGCCATCAAGCGGGTACGCAAGAAAGAACTTTTCAGGCGTACAAGTCCACAAATGCTGCAAGTGGAGAAGTTTGCCGGGTTGGTGGCACCATCCGATATGTCGGTGTTGATACTCGGTGCCAACGGTACCGGCAAAGAGTCTGTAGCGCAGAGTATTCATGAGAAGAGCGACCGCGCGGGGATGCCATTCGTGGCTGTCAACTGTGGAATTTTACCGCGCGAGCTTGCGGCTTCCATGCTGTTCGGACACGAGAAAGGGGCTTTCACGGGAGCGGATACGGCCAAACAGGGCTTTTTCGATATGGCGAAAGGAGGAACTTTGTTTTTGGACGAAATCGGCACGATGTCTTTTGAGATACAGTCCATGTTACTCAGGGTATTGCAGGAAAATATCTATCTGCCAATCGGAGGAAACAAGGAACGTATTGCTGACGTGCGAATAGTGGCCGCCACGAATGAGGACATGGAACAGGCAATCAAGGAAGGGCGGTTTCGTGAAGATCTTTACCACCGTTTGAACGAATTTGAAATCAGGCAACCGTCTTTAATGGAATGCCCGGAGGACATTTTGCCTTTGGCTGATTTTTTTCGTGAGCATTTCTCAAAAGAACTCAAACGGGAAACTGTCGGCTTTTCAGATGAAGGTATGCGCCAATTGCTTGCCTATTCGTGGCCTGGTAATGTCCGTGAGTTACAGAACAGGGTAAAAAGAACTGTGCTGCTTGCGGAGGGGCCGTTGCTGGAATTTTCTGATTTGGGAACGAACAAACAACCTGACAAGGAAACAGCGGTTTCTGTTCCCGTCATAGCACCATTGAAAGATGAGAGGACAGAAAAAGAGGCTATCATCAATGCGCTGAAAGTCTGTAACGGACACCGTGAACAGGCGGCACGGCTGTTGAAAATCAACCCGTCAACGCTGTACCGAAAAATGAATAAGTATGGTTTAAAATGAACAAAAGCTTAGGATTGAGATATTTGTGAGAAGGAATAAGATACAATAACGATTGAAACAGTTTTCAATATGGAGGAAAATTCGTAACTTTGCAAAAGATTGAACGGGTTATTGACTCGTGAAAATTTGAACATAGACGATAACAGTGGAGTCTAATCTCTGCTGATTATATACATAAGTCGCAAGACATCTCAGGTAGGAATCTGGTAAATTTCAAATTGTAGAGATTATTGCGTGTTGCTTATGCTATGCCTTATAGCGTGAGCTCATGCTGATTCTACAATGGGCTTACCAGAGCCTCTACCTGATAATGCGTGAGTTTCACGCTTTTCTTTATAACAGAAAGAGGTATGGCAAAAGTACAAATCATAACAGCTATAACATTGGACGGCTTTCTTCCCGGTGAGGGTGAGGAACTGTTCAAATGGGTAAAGACGGCCAAACAGGGTTTCCTGTTTTGGCATGAGAGAAGTACCTTTATGCTGCCCGTGGGTTATCCCATGCTGGACTTGATTTGTGAAAAAGATAAGAAGAATTCCTCTTGCATCTATACGGCAGAAATCTCCGATGAGAAAGGTCTTGAATTGCTGCACGGACTTTCTATTTACCATCTTATTGACGAAATCATAGTCTATATCCTTCCCCTGACATACGGGAAAGGGATTGTCGTCCTTAAACAGTTGCCCCTCGTTCATTGGCAACTGCATAAATCTGTCATGTCTCGTAACGGCATCTGCCGTCTTATTTACCATAAATCCTCGCGATAGTCCATTGCATCCTGCAAGGAAATCTCGCATTTTGCGAGGTGTCCCAAATCATCATTCTTGCACCAATGTTTTTTTATTTCACTGACACACAACAATGTATCAGTGTATCTTGGTGTCTATCGGTGTCATTGGTACGCCTTTAGCCCTTTAATATGATATAACCTGTTGCGCAGCATGGTGTAAGCAAACGATTATTTACACTTAATACAGATTAGTCATGTTACAAATAAATAACGAGAATGCCCACAAGATGTTCTCCCTGATTATGGAACGGTTTGACAAGATTGACCGGGCGTTGGAGCGTATGAACAAACTAAAAGAATGCTTTGACGGCGACACGCTTTTAGACAATTACGACCTGTGTCAGTTGCTTGGCATCACCAAACGTACATTAGCTCGCTACCGCCAGAAGAAACTTGTCACTTATTACATGATTGACGGAAGAACCTACTACAAGGCATCCGAAGTGGAAGCCTTCCTCTTCCAGAAAGGTAAGTCGTTACCGGTGAGATTCAGACATCAGGCAAATGTTTAACTAAAAAGGAACAAGGATTATGGAAATCATTTGTATAGACAAACAGACTTTTGAAGAACTGCGTGTCCGCTTTTGCGAGTTCGAGGAACGGGTGACACGTATATGTCGGCCGGTTGAAGACATCGGTCTGAAGAACTGGCTGGATAACCAAGAGGTGTGCGAAGTGCTTCGTATCTCTAAAAAGACACTTCAGGTGTATCGTGCAAAAGGCATCCTGCCTTTCAGCCGTATCAAGCACAAATTCTTCTACAAACCGGAAGATGTGCAGAAGTTATTGGAATCGAATTATCACCCTTTAATCAAAAGTAGGTCATGAGTTATTATTTCATAGACAAGAAAGATCCGCGCATCGACGTGATGTTTCAGGGATTGGAGAAAATGGAGAAGATGCTGTCGGCAATAGAAAATATGCCGAAACACATTTTCAATGGAGAACGCTTCCTAACGGACGAGGAACTTTCCAATGTCCTGCGGGTAAGCAGGCGTACCTTACAGGAATACCGTACTTTCGGAGTGATTCCTTACTATATGCTACAAGGGAAGTCACTTTACAAAGAGTCCGATATAATGAAGATTCTGGACGATGCCTACAAACGGTGCCAGGAGGAGCAACGTTGGGTATAGCCATATCATATTATGGAAAAGACGGAGAAAGGGTCAGCTATTTGGACTGACTATTTCCCCGTCTTTCATTATACGGTTTGCGACTCTCTTTTCCGTTTCTTCTTTACGGCAAAATCTTCTTCACAGAGGTTTATACGTTTCGCAAAACCGGTGGATCTCAATTTCTTCATATCCTCGTCAACTTTAGTGTCAGTTACCTGTGCATAAATCTGAGTGGTGGAAATGGAGGTATGTCCCATCATACGACTGACCGTTTCTATCGGCACACCAAGCGAAAGGGTGATATGGGTGCCGAAATTATGCCGGGCCTGATGAAAAGTCAAATCAAAGCCATAGACCTGTCCCAATTCTCTTGTCAGTGTTATGAAATATCCACGAGTATAGATATTAAATACCTTGTCGCTTGTTCTTTGGCTACGGTACTTATCTATAATTTGAAGCGGAATATCCAACAGACGGACAGAAGAAAGCGTGTCGGTTTTCTGTCTGTGGATATGAATCCACCATGTACCGTCTTCAGCCTGTGCGATATCATTTGTTGTCAGCTTCTTTAAGTCTGCGTAAGCAAGCCCGGTGAAAGTCGAGAAGATAAACATATCCCTCACGAATTGCAGTTGCGGTTTCTCCACAGGAGTGGTCATCAATGTCTTGAGATCCTCTAGTTTCATGTGACGACTCTTTCTTTTGGGCAGTTCGGGATGCAGGCGGCAGTAAGGGTCTCGACGTAATGTACCCTGACTGACTGCACGCATAGTAAGTTTCTTCAAGCGGTACAGGTGTTCATGCACGCTCTTGGGTTTCAGGTTGCGGTTTATACGCAAGAATAGTTCGAAATCGTCATAGAACACACGGTCAAGACTCCGTAATGTTACGTCTTCCACGCCCTTCTTTTCTTGGATGAACGCGGAAAGATGCTTGTAGGAACGTTGGTAGGAATCGTACGTTTCCTGTATGCGGTCTATCCCGACCCGCTTCTTAAATTCCTCGTTATGCTCTCTAAAGAGGGCCAGCAGGGTGAGTGGCTTTTGACCTATACCCTTGACTGCATTTTTGACCAACTCAGCCGTGATGAATCCCAGACTGTTTTTTATCTTGTGGTAATGTCCGGTAATCTCCCGAGACAAATCATCTATGGCGTGGTTTACGGTGATGGCATTCTCGCTGCGTCCGTCAGCCCGCCCTTTTCCCGGATTCCAAATAGATGGATTAACAGATACCTTTGTCCCGATTTGTGCCCATTCCGCATCAATGCTCACCTTGCACAGCAACTGACACATTCCATCCTTGCGTACTTTGGTGCGGTTTATATAGAACAATATCGCAAATGTACTGCGATGTTTGACATTGCCGTTATTATTGTCTGCTTCCTTTTTCATACACCTATAGTTTTTGAAGTTTATTAAATCACTACCGAAAAACACTTTGAAATCCTCTTGTTCAGTACCTGAGTATCCGTGTTTATCTTATCATCAGTTACTTTCGCGTAAATCTCCGTTGTCTTGATTTGGTTATGCCCCAACATTTTGCTCACCGTTTCAAGGGGAATGCCATGAGAGAGCGTAATCTCTGTTGCGTAGGTATGCCGTCCCGCGTGGAAGGACAGCGGACGATTGATTTTGCAGATTCGGGCAATCTCTTTCAAGTATAAATTCAACATGGAATTACAATACATCGGCAGCAGTTTGTCATCAGCAGCTGTGTCACGATACTTTTCCAAGATCTGTAGCGGCAAATCCAATAATGGTATCTCAAACTCTACTTTGGTTTTCTGTCGAGAACTCTTGATCCACCATGTTCCGTCTTCCGCAAGTGAAAGGTTGTCCTTCGTTAACGAGCGCATATCTCCGTAAGGAATGCCGGTATAGCAGGAAAACAGAAACAGGTCGCGGACATGATAGAGTGTCTGCCTGTGAAGCGGTGTAGTCATAATCTTTTTCAGTTCTTCAGCAGTGAGATATTTTTGTACAGCCTTTGGACGTACCGGTTCGTATCCTGTAAACGGATAATTGGTAATGATTCCGTCTGCTATGGCTTCGCCTACAATTGTCTTCAATTGGACGGTCAGGTTGATGATTGTTCCGGGAGCAAGGTGACGCTCTGTCCGAAGATACAAATCGTATTTGTCGATGAAGAAACGGTCCAGTGCCGAGAACGATATGTCAGACAGCTTATATTGTGTTTTCAGAAACTCCGCCAAATGGTTATAAGAGTTTTTATATGCCCTCAGACTTTTTTCCGTACGATTTATGCCTACACGTTTCTCAAAATTACTGATAAATTGTCTGAAATAGCTCAAGAGTGTTTCCTGCCCGCAAGCCATCCCAAGCAACTGGTTTTTCACTTCTTCGGCTGACACCCCGTCACGTACAGCCGACAGGTCTGCATAAATACTCAATGCCATCGCCCGGATTTCATCCAACCGATTGTTGATTTCTTTTGCCGCCACGCTTTTTCCCGAAGCACGTCCGGAAGTCCAACGAGATTGCGGGACTTTCATTTTTACGCTGAATGCCGCTTCGGAGTATTTTCCGACATTCAACTTTGCCATTACGGGACAGTTCCCGTCTGCATCCGCTTCGCTCTTTTTCAGGTAGAACGAAACCTTTACATTTGCCTGATTCATAACCGTTTCCTTTGTTTGCAAAATTATTATATAACGAGCAAATGAACGGCATGAAAAATATAGCGGAATATAGAAAAAAGCCCCCTCGTTTCGCCGGCAAAGCCTATATTGTTTCCTGAACGGAAAATTTTGAGTAACTTTACACTCGCAAAATAGAAAGGAACAGCGTTCTCTACGATGGTAAACTGGAAGGAAAAATGAGATACGGAAGTGAATTCCACCCCACTTTTTCAACCACCAAAAAGGCAACGGATAAGTAGCGATTTATTCTCCTAACTCCCCAAAAGATGGCTAAAATCCATCCATGGAAGAATATGACACAAAACTACATATCCCTTTCGGTTTCAAACACTTTGCATTATTCCTCCGAAATCCATCCGTATGTGGGCGAGTTTTCGTATCTTTGCCTTATTATAACTACTTTATACAACAAGGTATATATCTGCCGAAATAACACACAAAGCCTACAAACACGAGAAAATGGAAAAAGATAATTTTGACATCATTACAATTATAGGTCCTACAGCATCAGGGAAAACAGCCTTTGCTGCTAAATTGGCGCATATGATTGACGCCGAAATTATCAGTGCGGACAGCCGACAGGTTTATCGAAAAATGGATCTAGGTACCGGAAAAGACTTGGAAGACTATATCGTAGAGGGAAAGCATATCCGACACCATCTCATCGACATCGTCGAACCTGGCACAAAATATAATGTCTACAGGTTTCAACATGATTTTCTCAAAGTTTATAACGAAATAAAAGAGCGTAACCATCGCGTCATTGTATGTGGGGGATCTGGACTTTATCTAGAAAGCATATTGCGTGAATACCGCCTCAATCCTGTTCCTCAAAATCCAGAATTGCGAACAAGATTACAAGGTAAATCGCTTAAAGATTTAACGGAAATATTACGTTCTTATAAAACATTACACAATACTACAGATGTAGACACACCTGCACGTGCCATACGTGCGATAGAAATAGCAGACTACAGCGCTCATACATCCTTACAATCTTCAGAGTTTCCTCATCTCAATAGTTTAACTCTAGGCATAGACATTGATCGCGAAACACGACGTAAACGAATCAGCAACCGTTTATTTGAACGGTTGAACAATGGAATGATTGATGAAGTACGTAATCTATTAAATGAAGGAATATGCCCTGAAGACTTAATATACTATGGTTTAGAATATAAATATCTGACACTATTCGTCATAGGCGAAATAACTTATGAAGATATGATACATAAATTGGAGATAGCTATTCACCAATTTGCTAAAAGACAAATGACATGGTTTCGAGGAATGGAACGTCGAGGTATTGCGATTAAATGGTTACCAATTCCACCGTCACAGATATCAAAATTTCCTCAATATATCCAAGAATTTGTCCCTTCGCTAACAAAACTCCTACAATGAAAAAAGCAGAAATGTCCCAACAAGAAACACCAACTGATACAATTGGAGTTATTTACTGCCCACGACCAGGCGGACATCGTCGTTGGAAAAAAATTCTACGCCTATTAAAGAACAGCGGAATTTGTTTTGACTATATTCAAAGTGAGAATTCATCAGATGTGGAACGAATTGCAACCATAATGGTACGCAACGGATATACGACCATTATTATTGTTGGTGGAGACTCTGCACTCAACTATGCAATAAATGCCATCATGCAAACAGAAGTTCCTTATGGTAAACGTCCTGTTTTGGGTGTTATACCTGCAGGCTATGGCAATGATTTTGCCAGATATTGGAATTTTGAGCCGAAAGATTATCACCTAACAATAAAAAGATTAAAAAGCAAGCACACAAGACGTATTGATGTTGGATGTATTACGATACAAACTGAAAATAAAGATACACATACCGCTTATTTTTTAAATTGTGTAAATATTGGAACTGCAGCCTCTATTATTGGTTTACGCCACACCACATTCAATATTTTGGGATCACGCCCATTATCGCACTTTATTTCTGCATTTATGCTCTTATTTAAAAAAATGAGCTATAAATTGTCTTTTCGCATTGCCGGTGAAAAATTTGAACAACGCGCCACTACTCTTTGTGTTGGCTCTGCACATGGTTATGGGCAAACTCCAAGAGCAGTACCTTACAATGGAATGGTTGATATTTGTTTGGCCCCAACCACTCAATTTTTCCAATTGATTCACGGTCTTTGGCTACTTATTTCCGGTAGGTTCTTAAACCATAAAGGTATCAGTGTGTGGCGTACACGTGAAATCCAAATTGACAAAACAGACAACGCTCCAGTTAGCATTGACGGACGTTTGGCCTACAATAAAGTAAGAAAAATAAAAATCAACGTCATACCTGAAGCCATTGACTTTCTCATATAGAATTAAAGAAATGTTGAAAATTAAAACTCTCTCCCCTATCCTTTTCAGTCTTATTCTGTTATTGAAATTTCAGAATGCAACGGCACAAACAAATATTGATTCGACATTCTTAAAAGTTCCCATGTCAGAATTACCATTACTTGAACATAATCCAAGACTAGACATGATTGATCTTTACAATTATAAAATGATTGCTAAAGGTGAAAATATATTTGGAGGAACATCTGTTCTGACAAAAAAAACTCAGAATAGTCTGTCTATAGATTTGACTGAAAGTAGTCATTGGGAATTAATTCAAGTACCCCAAAAGACAGATACGATTTATATCTGTTTACATACGACCAAGACTCCAGCAGAAGAAACTACCATTCGATTTTATAATAAAAATTGGGATACTGATTCCGTAATATCACCCCCAACTTTTTCGCTTGATGATTTTTGGCATAACAATGACAGTATTCCAATAGAACAACAAAACATATTAAAAAAGAAACTCTCGCCACTCTATGTCAAAGCCTGTTGCGAAAATACAGAAACACCCACTCCACGTTTGACTTTTAGCGTATCAATCACCTTACTCGACAGCGAAAGTCAAAAAAATGTAAGTAAGTGTTTAAAACCAAAATATTGGATATATCCGATGAAATAAAAACATTTCACAATGAAGTCTCAAATTTTCAAATTAAAAGAAATAACAGACGAAAGAGGAGCACTTTGTGTTGCAGATTTTTCAGACAATACATTACCATTTGAAATCAAACGTGCATTTTGGATCTACGATGTTCCACATGGAAAACAGAGAGGAGAGCATGCCCACCGAACTTGTGAAGAATTGCTCATACCTATTCAAGGAAGTTTCACTGCCCATATCATTACTCCCGATAAAGAAGAAATGATTTTTACCATGAATAACCGATCTGAAGCATTATACATTCCTCCTATGACATGGTGTCGATTCTCCAATTTCACCATTGATTGTGTATGCCTTTGCCTCGCTTCCGAAAACTACTTTAAAGAGGGCTATATTAATGATTTATCTACATTCCTCAAAGAAGTGAAGAAAGCGTAAGTCACCGCTTGATCTCATCAAAATTTATGCACATCCCCTTTCTCGACATAGAAAAAATCACACAAAAATACCAGCCACACTTATCTGAAGCTATTGTTGCAACAATTAATTCCGGATGGTATCTTAATGGTAAAAATGTAAAAGAATTTGAAAATTCATTCGCACAATACATTGGAACCTCATACTGTATCAGCGTAGGAAATGGACTAGATGCTTTAACTTTAGCTTTGACAGCAATGAAACAGCTGGAAAATTGGAATGACGGCGATGAAGTCATTGTACCCGCATTTACTTTCATAGCCACTGCAGAGGCTGTAAATAGATCCGGTCTTACTCCCATATTCATTGATATTGACAACAATTTCACTTTAGACCTTCGCAACTGCGAACAACTCATTACCAGCAAGACTCGGGCAATAATACCTGTACATCTTTACGGAAAGCCTTGTAATATGCGCATATTAAAAAAAATTGCCAATAACTATGGATTGAAAATATTGGAAGATGCTGCACAAGCTCATGGCGCACAATTTGAGAATAAACGTATTGGAAGTTGGGGCGATGCCGCAGCATTCAGTTTCTACCCCGGCAAGAATTTAGGGGCTTTAGGTGACGGAGGAGCTGTCACCACAAATAACGAGAAACTAGCGAAACATATACAAATTTTGGCAAATTACGGTGCTGAGAACAAATATTACCACACTTACCAAGGCTGCAATAGCCGACTTGACGAAATACAGGCTGCTGTACTTAGCATAAAACTTACCCAACTTGATTATGACAATAAACGGCGCCAAGAAATAGCTCAAATCTATGCTACACATATAAACAATACCGCAGCCGGGAATATACCATATACCAGAGACACAACTCAAAGTGTTTTCCATATATATCCTTTTATGTCTCCCACACGCGAAAAATTGCAGTCTTATTTAGCAAGACACGACATAGAAACTCTCATACATTATCCTTTGGCACTGCATAAACAAATAGTTTATAATAAAAGCTATGGTTATCTGTCATTTCCTTATGCTGAACGAGCAGCAAAAGAAGAACTCAGCCTACCTATCAGTCCAGTAATGACAAATGATGAAGCCTTATACATCACAGAAATCATAAACAAATTTATACCATGATGACACTCGACATTCTTATCTGTTCCTATAACAAAGGTATCGTCCGCATAGACGACATACTGCTCCCTCCACAAGAGAATCTGCACTATATTATATCTTATCAATATACAGACGAACGTTACCTTGACCTCATTCCCGAATTGATCAAAACAAGATCAGATGTAACAATTTACAAATATAACGGAAAAGGACTTTCTGCCAACCGTAATCTCGCAATGGAAAAATCGAACGCAGATCTTTTCATGTTTGCTGATGATGACACACATATACGTCCTGAAGCGATTGAGGAAATTACAAAAATATTTGAAAAAGCTCCAACCCTTGATGTCGCTTTTTTCAAGGCTAGCACCTATACAGGAAAAGCATTAAAAAACTATCCTGAGATAAGTTTTGATGTTAAAAAAAGACCTTCCTCCTATTCTATTTCAACTATAGAAATGGTGTGTCGTCGTACAAAAGTACAAGGTGTCGTTCGCTTTGATGAACGTTTTGGATTAGGAACAAAATTTCTAACATGTGGCGAAGAAGAAATATGGTTAGAGGATGCCTTCCGTGCCAAATTACAAATGCGCTATTTCCCCATTAAGACAGTTGAGACATCAACTATGCTGAAAAAATCCCTCATATATATCGATGCTGGTGTACAACGCAGTCATGGTGCCTATACCTATTATCGGTATGGTAAAAAAGCATGGTGGTTATGCTTTCAATTTGCCCTGAAATCAGCAGCAGACAAAATGTGTCATTTCTGGCCTATGATGCGCCATCTCAGTGAAGGCATTCGTTACATGCGGCATACAACATAAAATTATCTGCGTTCCGTTCACACTCTCATAATAATGCAACTCGAAATTCTTATTTGCACGATAGGCCAAGGCATCAATAATGTTCCAGACATTATCTTACCGCCTATTCATGAAATCACCTATCTCATTTCATGGCAACCAATAGGAGTTCCAGCAGAAAGCATTCCAAAACGACTGCTCCAACGAGCCGATATACGCATCGTAACTACCAACCGCTCCGGATTATGCGCTAATAGAAACAACGCCTTCTCAGAAGCTCAAGGAGATATCCTCCTAATATCAGATGACGATACCCGATATACCCCCGTTTTCTTTCAAAACATTCTAACCACATTTGAAGCACATCCTGAGGCTGACATCATCCATTTTCAGGCACTCGATGAAGATGGGCATCTTATGAAAAAATATGCTACAAAATCTTTCACCTATGAAAGCCGCCCACGCTTCACATTTTTCACATCATTTGAAATAGCCTGCCGGCGGAGCAACAAACTACCTCCATTTGATGAACGCTTCGGATTGGGTTCTCCCTTTCTTGCATGCGGAGAAGAAGAAGTCTTTCTCCATACAGCCTACCGAAAAGGACTTAAAATAAGGTATGAACCTTTACCGGTTGTGCAAACAGACAGCCGCACGACAGGAACCCTATTTGCCACATCACCGGCAGTGCAACGTTCAAAAGGGGCCGTATTATATTATATATACGGTTTCACAGGCGCTGTTCTACGCTGCATAAAATTTGCACTGACACGCTCATCTCTTAAAGCTGGAATAAAAAGTTTCACCAATATGTGGCATGGTATACGTTATATACAAAAAAGTAATTGTCAATGAAAACTTTTTCTATTGTCATTCCTTATTATAATCGTGCCCAAACATTACCCCGCACGCTATCCTCAATTGCAGCACAGACATTCAGACCTATCCAACTCATTTTAGTTGATAACGGATCAACCGACCAGTCCTATAAAATCTGTCAAGAGTTTAAAGAAAAACACCAAAGTTGTGATTTAACAATCATAACCACTAACGAGTCTTTACAAGGAGCTGCAACTGCACGGAATACCGGTTTACAAAGAGTGACAGGTGAATGGGTTGTCTTCTTTGATTCCGATGATGAAATGTCGCCAACTTTTCTCTCGGATGTTCAGGAGGCTTTCGAACGAACTAAAGCAAATGTTGTCGCTACATCCACATACATGATTTTCCCAAACGGGAAAAAGAAAAAAAGAGTGGTTTATCACACAAAGTCAGTAGCTGATCAAATTCTCACAGGTATGCTGGCCACTCAAGGCATGTGTTTTCAAACAGAATATCTTAAAAAACTTGGCGGTTGGCACCCTGTTCCCATTTGGAATGATTGGTTGTTAGGAATAAACCTGCTGCTTGATAATCCTAAATTGACTTGGCTTCCTCAATCCTACCATTACATTCATCAACACCCAAATAGTATAACCGGCAGATCATTTTCAGAGAATTACGAAAAGTTGAAATACACACTCTCAGAAACTGAAAAAATTTTAACCGAAGCCCCTAACATAGGAAAACGTGAAATGGCAGCCTTTACAGCACGTAAGGTCATCTTAGCCGGCCAATTATACAGAGAAGGAAATTTTAAAATAGCTCGCCAACTGTTCCTTGAAAGCATTATGAATAAACGAAAAGAATTAAAAGGCATCATCTGCCGCTTTCTTTTTACCTACACACGCTTAGGCGGACGGGGGGCTTGGTGGCTTGCACGGTTGCTACTCCCACAATAATTTGGATTCTTACCAGAATTAACTTGTGACCAAAGTAGAAACTCATCCTCAACAACTTCCCTATAAATATGGCAACACCTTACACGTGCACACTATCATAATCATAGGAACTCTCATACTAGTTACTTTATCCCTAATTATAGCTTCCCATTGCTTCTCTTTATATAAAATTCACTTCCGGCTGAATATCCACCCCAAAGCGACTCTGCACATCATCACGAATAGCTTCACTCAAGCGAACGATTTCCTCTCCTGTAGCTCCACCGAGATTAACTAAAACCAAAGCCTGTCGGTCGTAAACTCCCGCACGTCCTAAGTGACGTCCTTTCCATCCACACTGCTCAATGAGCCACCCAGCCGGTATTTTTACATAGTCATCCGAAAGCTTATAATATGGCATTTGAGGATTAAGCCGTAACAGTTCTTCAAAACAAGCAGAACTGACAATCGGATTCATAAAAAACGAACCGGCACTTCCAACCTCTTTGGGATCGGGTAACTTCTGACGCCGAATATCCACAATGACATCATAAAGTTGCCGGGCAGAAATTTCATGCAAAGGCAGATTGCGCAATGTCAATTCACGCGTCAATGCCGCATAATTTAAATTAGGCTCAAAATTACGAGACAATCGAAAATCCACATGCGTCACAACAAATCTTCCTTTCAAGGAGGTTTTAAAAATACTGCTCCGATAAGCATAGTCACATTCTGAATGACTAAAAATACGCTCATCACCGGTATGGGTGTCAACCGTATGTACATTGATGATCAAATCACCGGCCTCAACACCATAAGCCCCTATATTCTGAACAGCAGAAGCTCCGACTTCGCCTGGAATCAGCCCTAAATTCTCAAGACCATAAAACCCTCTTTCCACACACCATCTGACAAAGGTATCCCAGTCCTCACCGGCACCGGCACGTACTATTACTTCCTCGGAATGTTCCTCCAATATTTCACGTCCTAAAATCCGCGAATGAAAAACAGTCCCATCATAATCACGTGTAAAAAGCAGATTACTTCCCTGGCCAATATGCAACCATGGTTCGCCACTCCGCGTTACCTGCTCAATAAGTGCAGCACGCAACTCATTTAAAGAAGCGTATTCAACTAAATGTCGGCAATTAACATCAAGTCCAAATGTATTATGGTGAAGTAGTGAAGGCATACTTAGTATATCTAAAGAAACAAGAAAAAATTATCATGAAAAACAAAAGGGCATCATTACAAATCCTCCAAACGCGTAAGCTGCCAAGACGATGCTGTTTTCTTAAACACCAATGTACAGCTCATTCCGGCCGAAGAACTGGTCAAGATCATCACGCGTGTCGGACTGTTCGCATACTTCTGTTCATAATCCAAATTAACAAGAACATGCCTAGGCATATCAGGCATAAAGTCAGGCCACTGTTCTACATCCAGCACACCGTCAATTTCCTGAAATGTGTCAGAATCATAGGTTTTAAATTCGAAAGGATTGGCAATATGAGACCGCTGAAATGAAGGGTCAGTTACAAACCTACGATAAAAAGTAAAGAAATCACCATTCAAGCTATCTGATAAAGGATGCGTATCCACTCCTGTCAGCAGCCACTTACCTTCAATCTTATCGAACAGGTATTGTTTTACACGCTCCTTATCCAAAAATACTCTTTCAACAGTAACATGCTTCAAGGATTTTTCTTTTTCATGCCCAATGGACGTTTCACTATCATAGATTATAGCGTATGTGCTCTCATTGGCATATAATGCATCGAAGTGCCATTGAGCCTTAGACCGTGATATCGTTTTCCCATCAGTCTTTTCTGGCAGGGGGAATTGTACACGCGCATATTGAAACTTTTTGTCACGCATAAAATTCCAAATGAAATCATCAAACGAACCATCTGCAGCAACAGGAACATTCCCTACAACAGAATCACAACCGATATCCGAATCTTTTACTTCTGCAACATACTCAGAAGCTGTTTCCAAGGGCGATTCTTTTTTATTTTCTCTACACGAAATCAAACCCGTTGATACAATTAATAAGATAATGAAGATGATTGTCATCATGGTTACTTTTATCAAGAGCAAAGTTAGTTAAGACATATAAAAAGGCAAAGAAAAAAACAAGAAATCTTACTTATTTCTCAGTTTATCACCACCCTCTCATAACATGTTGTGATAAGAGCACCAAAAACACATTATAAAATTTGCTTTTCGCCCTCAAACGTTGTACCTTTGTATGTGTTCTGTTTTTCCCAGCGTCTGGGAACAGAAACTCCCAGGGCCACAATGTAAAAACGGTTTCTAGTAT
>ERZ778497.1181-NODE-1181-length-17810-cov-5.242354_pt1 | contig 17810 bp, 16 predicted proteins | sample MGYA00509938_ERZ778497 | MGnify/ENA primary metagenome ERZ778497 (study PRJEB29527, sample SAMN07138969) | mouse gut metagenome | material: feces | host: mouse | place: China:Nanjing | collected 2016-01-25 ... | reverse complement strand
GTATGGGAATTACCTTTATGATGGACGGGGATTTCAATACGATCAGTACGCTGGCAAATCAGGAGGAAAACTTTGGCTTCGGCGCCTGGCAGGGACAGATCCGGAATGGATTTATTCCGAAAGGAATGGTCGGGATCCTTGCCGGTTCCAAAGACAGCGAGCTTGCATGGACCTTCTTCCGCTTCCTGTTTGGCAGAGAACTGCAGGATATAGAGGTAAGCACAGGGCTTCCGATGAATATGGCGTCTTTTGAGACACTGAAGGAGAACCCGAGAGAAGACGATATGGGAATCAGCATCAGCAGCTCCGGGGCGGACGGAAAGAGTTTTGGTCTGGACATCAGATGGGTCACAGAGGAACATTTTACAGAGCTGAAGCGCATGGTGGAATCGGCATCTGCAGTGTGCGCCGGGGACGCGGTGATCGAAGAGGTGGTGTATGAGGTCGGACAGAGAGCGCTGACCGGCAGCTCCAGTGTGGACGATGCGGTGGCAGAGATTGTGAAGAAGGCAGCCATCTATCTGGCGGAGTAAAACCGCAGGGAAGCGGTGTCTGAAAGATTCGGACCGTATGCAGAACCGCCGGGGCGCATAAGCCGTTCCCCGGCGGTTCTTGGCAGAAGGGTGCAGAACAGGAACAGGGAGTTGGGAAAATATGAGAGGAAAAGGGTTAAGAACAGGGGCTTTTTTCTGTGCGGTGATGTTGCTGTTGTCCGCCTGCGGCGGACAGACGGGAGACTCAGGAGAGCATCCGGCACATGGCCCGAATGCGTCCGACCGGGGAGGCATGGGCAGATATATGGAGACTTTTTATGAAATGCCTCAGGAGATCAACCGGAACGGAGGGGTCAGCTGGCTGGACGACGGGAGTCTTGCGGTGATCAGCTTCGGCGAAGGACTTTACCGGTCGCAAGATGGGGGGCAGACGTGGCAGCAGGAGGAGACGGACTGGTTTCCCATGCTGGAAGGCGTATACTGTCTGACGGCGGTCATGGGGCCGGACGGAAGCGTGGCCGCCAGCTGTTCCGGAGAGATGCCAGAGCAGGTGCGTGCGGCATACGAAAAAGAAGTGCCAGAGGACTGGGAAGGAAATTACTGTGTCTTCGGGATGCCGGACGGAACGGTGAAGATCGTGGATTTTGGATTTTCCCAGGAAGAGGGAAGCTGCATCGAGTCTTTTGTATTTAAGGAAGACGGAAGGCTGTTTGCGGCAGACATGCAGGGAAAAGTCTATGAGGCGGATATGGAAAAGGAGAGCCTGAAGGAACTGTTCATGGCGGAGCGGTCTGTAGGATGCATGGATTTTTCCGGGGACGTTCTGATGGCAGTGGGCCATGACCGGCTGTACCGGTATGATCTTGAGGAAGGAGTGCTGCTGCCTCAGGAGGAGACCGTGGATGCCTGGATCCGTCAGGCGCTTCCGGACGGAACGGTTTCCTGGACGGGCGGAGGCTATCCGGTGGTTGTGCTGGGCGGCACCGAAGAAGATGTGATCTATCTGGCCAGCAGGGACGGCATGTACCGGCATGTGCTGGGCGGCAGTATGATGGAGCAGGTGATCGACGGCGCGCTCAGTGCCTTCGGAGATGCGTCTTCGTATCTCTACCGGGTGAAGGCGATGGCGGATCAGGAATTTCTGGCAGTGTTCAACCCTTCCGTGGGACTGGTGCGCTACACCTTTGATGAGACGATTCCTTCCATGCCGGATCAGGAGATCCGGATCTACAGCCTGACAGAGAACAGGAGCGTGCGTCAGGCCATAACCGAATATAAAAGACAGCATACGGATCTGTATGTCCGGTATGAGGTGGGGCTCTCCGGTGACGGCGGCATGACGGCGGAAGATGCGGTCAGGAGGCTGAATACCCAGGTGCTGGCAGGGGAAGGGCCGGATGTGCTCATTCTGGACGGTCTGCCCATGGAAAGCTATCTGGATAAGGGGATGCTTCAGGACATCCGGCCGGTGCTGGACAGTCTTGAGGGAGAGCTGTTTTCCAGTGTGGTGGAAGGCTTTACGGATCCGGACGGAGCGGTCTACGTCATGCCCATGTGTATCCGGGTGCCGCTTCTTGCAGGAGAAGAGGACGCGGTTGGACAGATGGAGGATCTGGAGAGCATCGCAGATCAGGCGGAGCGGCTGCGGGCGGATCATCCGCAGGGCGGAATTTTCGGGATCCATGATCCGGAGACGATGCTGCGGCTCTTTGGGATGGTGTCATCCCCGGCCTGGACCGGGGATGACGGACAGATGGATCCGTCAGCAGTCACGGAGTTTTTAAGACAGGTGAAACGCATCTATGACGCAGAGCAGGCCGGCGCGGTGCCGGAGCAGGTGAAAAGACAGGCGGAGGAGGCAGAGGAAATGGCCTCCTACGGAATCGATCCGGTACAGAGCCGGATGGAAGTGTGCAATAACGTGCTGGATATTACCCTAGGTCATGCCATGGCGGCGGCAGGGTATGTGGACGGGATTCAGCTCTGCCTGGACAATGTGACTTCCGTGCTCCGGCTGGAGGAAGGACTGGATTACCGGGTTTTCAATGGTCAGGCCCCGGCTCCGTTCCTTCCGGCTGCCATGGTGGGGATCAGTTCCAGAAGCGGGCAGCAGGCAGAGGCGGAGGAGTTTGTCCGTCTGATTTTTGCCCGGGAGGCCCAGGAGCATATATACGAAGGGTATCCGGTGAACCGGGCGGCATATGAGGCGCATTTTGCGGCATATGAGGAAAATGACAGCAACGGAAGCATGATGCTTGTCATGGATGACGGGACGGAACAGGAACTGTTTCTGTACTGGCCCGATCAGGCGGAGCGGGAACGGTTTACCGGGTATGTGGAGTCTCTGAAGACGCCGGTGCTGACCGATGTGCAGCTGTGCGAGCTGGTATATGAGACAGGAAGAAAAGTACTGGAGGGCGAACTGAGTGCAGAGGACGGAGCGGCAGAGATCGTTAAAAAAGCGTCAATCTATCTGGCAGAATAGACCGGGAGAGAAGCGGATTTTATCCGGTGTGAAGAAAACGGCGTTTCAGAGCCGGTATGCCTGGATCGGTTTTCTGCTTCCCAGCCTGGCGGGCGTTCTGATCTTTGTCCTGCTTCCGTTTGCGGATGTGGTCCGGCGTTCCTTTCTGACGGCCGTTACGGAGGAGTGGACCGGACTGCATAATTATGAACTGGTCTTTGCCAATCAGGCATTCCGGCTGGCGGTCAAAAATACGGTGCGCTTTACGCTGGTATGTCTGCCGCTTCTGATTGGAATCGGGCTTTTTCTGTCCGTGCAGCTGAGCCGGCTGAAAAAAGTACAGCTGATCAAATCCCTGTTCCTGCTCCCCATGGCCATGCCTGCGGCGACGGTCGTTCTGATCTGGAAGATGATCTTCGCAAAACAGGGATTTCTGAATGCGGGACTGCTTTTGGCAGGTCTTCTGCCGGAGGGCGCGATGCCCGACTATATGGGGACAGGGGCGTCTTTCTGGGTGCTGGTGTTCAGCTACATATGGAAGAATCTGGGTTATACGATGGTACTCTGGCTGGCGGGGATCTTTTCGGTATCCGAAGGGCTGACGGAAGCTGCCAGAGTAGACGGCGCCACAAAGCGGCAGTGTTTCTGGTATGTGATCTTTCCCAATCTGAAGGGCTCCCTGTATACGATCACGGTGCTCTCTTTTCTGAACTCCTTTAAGGTGTTCCGGGAAGCGTACCTGGTGGCGGGCTCCTATCCCCACGAGAGCATGTACCTTCTGCAGCATCTGTTTAACAACTGGTTCGTGAATCTGGAGCTGGATAAGATGGCGGCGTCCGCAGTCTGTGTGGGAGCGGTGCTTTTCGCAGTCATTCTTCTTCTGCAGAGGCTGTGGGATCACGAGGAGAAAGGATAGCGATCATGAGGAAAAAAACAATGCAAAAAGCGGCGGTAAAGGGGCTGCTTCTTCTGCTGGGGCTGTTTTTCTGTGCGCCCGTCCTGTTTCTTTTGAGCGGTTCTGTTCTGAGCCGCTATGAGCTGCAGGAAAGCCTCCGCCCGCTGATGGCGGATACGGAAAAACTGATTACATGGAGGTTTTTCCCGGCTTATCCGACGTTTTCTCATTACGGCAAAATTCTGTTTCAGACGCCGCAGTTTTTCATCGTCTTCTGGAATTCCATGAAAATTGCGGTGTGTATCCTTCTGGGCCAGCTTCTGATCGCGGTGCCGGCAGCATGGGCGTTTGCGGTCTACCCGTTCCGGTTCCGCAGGATTCTGTTTACGCTGTACATCGTGCTCATGCTCATGCCGTTCCAGGTGACCATGCTGTCCAGCTATCTGGTACTGGACGGCCTGGAGATGATGGATACCCATAAGGCCATCATCCTGCCGGCAGTCTTTTCGACGTATCCGGTATTTCTCATATACCGGGGGTTCTGCAACCTGCCCAGAGGGCTGATGGAAGCGGCGCGGATCGACGGGGCAGGAGAGTGGACGATCTTTGTAAAACTGGGGCTTCCTCTGGCGTCGGGCGGAATTCTCTCCGCCATGGTGCTGGGATTCCTGGAATACTGGAGTCTGATCGAACAGCCGCTGGCGTTTCTGGAGGATCAGACCCTGTGGCCCCTGTCTTTGTATCTGCCGGAGATCAGTCTGGAACAGGCGGGATATTCTTTTGTGGCTTCGGTTATCACGCTGATTCCGGCGGTATTCGTATTTTTGTCGGGCCGCGAATATCTGGAACAGGGAATTGTGGCTTCGGCGCTGAAGGAGTGATGGAAGATGGAATTGTGGAAAAGACAGAAGAAGATACTGACCGCTTTTTTCATATTTCTGGTATTCATGTTTTTCTGTACCCTGATCTCGCGGTCCGTCTATGCGTCAAAGCTCCCGCAGGTGACGGTAGAGACGCCCAGACGGATGGCGATCAACCATACGGTGGAGGCGGAAGGAATCGTTCATCAGGGCAGAGAATATGCGGTGACCGCGCTTTCCGGGCTTCGGGTGCGGACCGTCTATGCAAATATCGGCGACCGGGTGACGAAGGAGACGCTGCTTTTTGATCTGGATATGGAGGATCTGAAGCAGAAGATACAGGAAAAAGAGCTGGAGATCAAAAAGCTTCAGCTGCAGATTGCTTCCATAGAACAGAACCGGAGCCTGGATGCGCAGAAGCAGCAGACGGAGAATGCCCGGGCGCAGGAGGATTATGCCCGGGCGGAACAGAAGGCGGCAGAAGCGCTGGAGCGGACAAGGGAAGACCTGGAGGACGCGCAGGACGCCTATGAGGATCATAAGGACAGTCCGGTGCATCTGACTTCGGAAGAAGACAGAGAGGCGGCACAAGAGGCATACGAGGAGTGGGTTGAAAAAGAGGAAACGCTTCGGCAGGAAGCGGAGCAGAAAAAGAAAGCATATGAGGACGCGCAGGAAGAGGTAAAGCGGCTGGAGGAAGAGATTTCCAGCCAGGAGAAGCCGCAGCCGGGAGAAGAAGCCTCCGGTCAGCAGGATGGACCCGAAGCAGAGGAGAATCCTTCCGGGCAGCCGGCAGGGGACGGGGAAGGCTCCGGACCGCAGGAAAATCCGGCGGATGCAGATTCTGTTCCTCAGGGACAGTCAGAGGATGCGAAAGAGAACGGCGGGGACTCCGGCCCGGATACAGAAGATGATAACAGCGGACTGTCCGGTCAGCTGGAAGCAGCAAAGGCAGCAGAGAAACAGGCAAAGGATGCTTACGAAAGTGCGGCGGCTGCGTATGAATCCCATATGGCTCATCCGGTGGAAAAGCCGGATTTCAGCGGAGAGGATGCCGAGCAGTCTGCATGGGAAGAGAAAAAAGGGGCGCTGAAGGATGCCATTGGAACGGCAGAGCGGGCAGTAGAGGATGCCGAGCGTTCCCAGTCCGATCAGCTGCTGGATGCGGGGCGGAAGGTGACGGACAGTCAGCTGCCCGCAGGTGCGGACAGCAGCCTGGAGGTAAACAGGCTGGAGCTGTCAGCGCTGCAGACAGAGCTGGCGGCTTATAAGAAGGTGCAGGAGGCTTCCGGGCAGGTATATCCGGAGGCAGAAGGAATCATCACCCGGATCCAGGTCAGTCCGGGCGAACGGGTGGGTGACGGAGCTGCGGTGGTCTATGCGGATCTGTCAAGTCCCATGCAGTTTCAGGTATCTCTGACAAAGGAACAGAAAAAATATGTGAATCAGGGAGACGTGGTGAAGCTGACACTGGGCAATTCCTCCGCAAAAGAACTGACCGTGGATTATGTGGCGGAAAATGAGATGAATCCGGAGCTGTACGACGCCCGGGTCTTCCTGCCGGATCAGGTCGGTACCATCGGGCAGAGCGGGAGCTTTCTGGTGGAAGCGCAGTCTGACACCTTTTCCTGCTGTATTCCCCTGAACGCATTGTATGAGGATGCCAATCATCGAAAATTCGTATATGTCGTCAGTGAACGTTCCGGGATTCTGGGAACAGAACTGGCAGCTGAGATGGTCTATGTGAAAGTGCTGGATCAGAATGACTCTTATGCGGCCATTGAGGAAGGCATCATCAGCCGGGAGACCGAGCTGATTGTCAGCTCTACAGAGGTACTGGAAGATAAAGATGTGATACGATACAAAGAATAGCGTTTGACGCTTTGCAGTCCGTTTCCGGACTGCGGAGCGTGTCATCTGCAGGCATCTGTGAGCGCCTGGAACAGCCGCTGCTGCACGGGTGTGCGCCCGGCCATATATTCCGGGCGCCACTGCACGGCAAGACAGAAAGGATAATCTTCCAGCTCCAGCGCTTCGGCAAATCCCTCCGGACTGTCTGCCGGGATCCAGAGGCCTTCTCCCACTTCGTCAACGGCCTGATGATGCAGACTGTTGACGGAGAGCGTATCCGTATCCAGAAGATCGGACAGAAGGCTGTCTGGATCCAGGTCAATGGGATGCGTGGCGCTTGTCCGGTGCCAGAAGTCAGAGTGCTGGTATTCCTGCTTTAAGCGGATATCCTGCATCAGTGTGCCGCCGAAGGCGACATTCAGAAGCTGCATGCCCCTTCCGATACAGAGCAGCGGTTTCTGCGCCGCCAGCGCAGCGCCCAGCAGAAGAAACTCAAAATCGTCTCTGGCAGGTTCCGGTTCCAGGCAGGACGGCAGGCGGTCCTGTCCATAACGTTCCGGCTGGATATCCGGTCCGCCGGGAAACAAAAAGCCGTCGCATTTTTCCAGAGCAGCATCCACGGCTCCCGAAAAAGCGTGCAGGGCAAGCGTCTGTACGGTTGCCCCGGCACGCTGGAGACAGCGGGTGTATTGATACTGATCATATCGCCGGAAAATGCCGGTTCCCATGAAGGGAATGCCGATGGTTGGATAGAGCATGTCAGCCCTCCTGTCTGTGCTTTGCTTTTCGCTGCCGTGAAAAGCGTCCGGCTTACCGGAAGCTTTTGATCCAGTTGACCAGAGAAGCATGGTGAGTATTTGCCATGACATCTCTGCGCATCTGGTCGGTGACGGGACCGTTTTTCTCCATAATGGCAAGAATGGCTTCCTGAAGTCCTGCAATCCGGCCTTTTTCAAAGGATTCTGCATCCGGTACAGCTGCCGGAACGGTCGTGCCTGCATCGGGCGCTGGCGTCCTGACTGGAATTTTTGCATCTGCACTGGCTGATGGTTCCCGGGGCGCAGTTTTTTTGTCTGCATCGGGCGCCGGTGTCCGGACCGGGGCTTTTGCATCCGCTTCCGGTACTTTGTCAGACTGTTCGGAACTTTCGTCCGTCTCCGTAGCTTTCCACCAGTATTCCGTGTCAGATTTCTGTTTTTTTGCAGAAGCATCTGTTTTTGCAGGCGCCGGCTTTTCTGCCGGTGTTTCTGCGGTTGTTTCCTTTGCAGGCGCCTGGATATCCGGAACCGTTTCTTTTTTCTGTGCCGTTTCAGGGGTTTTCGGTATGTCGGCTGTTTCCGGCGCCGCCTTCTGATTTTCCGGCTCTTTTGCCTGATCTTCCAGAACGGGCACCCAGATATCCCCGGAATTTGTCTTTACGTTGACAACGATCTGTCCGTTATTCACAGACACCGTTTCACCGGACAGAGCGCCTCTGTACCGGGCCGCATTTCCGGCAGGAAGCGTCATAACATAATCGCTGTCATCGTTGTTGACGGTGACGACCACGGATACGCCGTTGTAGTTTCTGGAAAATGCGTACTGCCGGTTGGTGAGCAGAAGTTCCCTGTAATCGCCGTAAGACAGGGCGGCTGTGTGCCGGCGGACTAAGCCAAGAGCGGCGATCAGCCGGGTACAGGGATTCTTTTCCTCTGCGTTCTCATAGTCGGACAGAGAGAGGGCAGGGCGCAGGGAATCGTCGGAGAACCGTTCTTTCTTCCCTTCGATCCCGAATTCCGAACCATAATAGATGGACGGAACGCCCGGCAGCGTGTAGAGCAGCACATGAACCGGGGCAAAGTGCTCCTTTTTATTCAGTTTGGTATAGATCCGCTCCACATCATGGTTGTCCGTAAAATTGTAGAGCCGGAGTCCGTCGATGCGGTTGCCGCCCATTTCATAGAGCCTCTTTACCGTATGTGCAATTTCAAAATAATTGTGGTCGTTGTGCCCGGAGTAAAGCGCTTTGTGCAGGGTGTAATTGGTGACGCAGTGCAGAGTGCCTTCGTTAACCCAGCGGGTATAGTCCCCGTGGATGACCTCGCCCATGAGCCAGAAATCCGGCTTTACTTCATTGGCAGTCCGCCGGAGCGCTTTCATGTATTCAAAATCCAGAACGTCAGCGGCATCCAGCCGGATTCCGTCAATATCAAATTCGCTGACCCAGAAGCGGATGACGTCACAGATATAGTCTCTGACCGCCGGATTGTGCTGGTTTAATTTCACCAGAAGGTTGTGTCCGCCCCAGTTTTCATAGGAAAATCCGTCGTTGTATTCGTTGTTCCCCCAGAAATTTACGTTGCAGTACCAGTCCTTGTAGGCGGACTGTTCCCGGTTCTGTTTCAGATCCTGGAAGGCAAAAAAATCCCGTCCGGTGTGATTGAACACGCCGTCCAGTACGACTTTGATCCCCTGCCGGTGGCACTCTGCCACAAAAGCGGCCAGATCCTCGTTGGTCCCCAGACGACTGTCCAGTTTTTTATAATCGGTTGTCTCGTAGCCATGTCCCACAGATTCAAACAGGGGACCGATATAAAGTGCATTGCAGCCGATCTTTTTTATATGGGTGATCCATGGAAGCAGCGTATTCAGCCGGTGCTCCGGCTCTCCATAAGAATTCTGCTTCGGAGCGCCTGTAAGCCCCAGCGGATAGATGTGATAAAAGACAGCTTCGTCATACCATGCCATAGATGTGTACCTCCAATATGATGTTTCTAACGGTTTTATTATATCACTCAAAAAGTGTTTTTGCACGCATATTTGAAAATCCTTCGGAAAAGTGTATTTCATTCCGGCAGAAAAAGAGATATAATAAGGCAAAGACAAAGATGGTCTGCATATTCGGATTTGGAGGACGGTATGAAAAAGATTCTTTGGGGGCTGGCAGTTTCTGCGCTTATCATGTTTGCTCTGCCATGGCTTGCCGTTACATTTGTAAAAGGTGATGGAGGAATGGCAGTCTGTTTTCTTCTGTTTTTTGCAGTCAATCCGGTACATTCCGTGATTATGGGTGTGTTTGCAGGAAAGGACACAGGCACGCTGTGGAGTCTGCCGGTCTTTTCCGCAGCGTTTTTTCTGGCTGGGGTATGGGTGTTTTTTGATATGGGCGAGACGGCATTTATTCTCTATGGAGCGGTTTATCTTGTTCTGGGAACCGCAGCCATGTTGATTTCTGCGTTGCTCAGAAAGAAAATGCAGCCATAACCTTCCATCGGCAGGGCGTGCTGCAGAGGAACAGCAGCCTTCCGCCCGTATTCCCGGTCCGGACTGCTGCTGCATTACGGAATATTGGAAAAAATCGGAATCTGTATGGGAGCTGGGAGCGTCCGGCATGAAACAGGAGAAGGTAAAGGAAAGAGAGAAAAGGGTTATGGGCGGCAGGGTACCGGAACAGGAAACCGGGGCGATCAGGAGAGGTCATAAAAATCTCTCCCGATCGGTATGCTGCAGCTCGCCAGCAGTTCCTGTTCCGCTGCTTTTTTGACCCAGAAGACGTCCGTGAGAGACGCACAGCGGCAGGACAGAGCGATCCTGGCCCGGTCCCGGTCAGTGACAGCCTGCTTTACACCGATGCTGTTTAAGATTTCTTTGGCATAGGCCCGGTCCAGTGTCAGGAGCCGCGAAGCGCACCAGTAGTAGAAGCCGGTTATGTTGTTTACCAGTGTGTCGATATCTTCTTCCTCTTCCAGATACAGAGAATACGGCAGAAAGGACGGGCAGTAGATCCGGCAGTGTCCGGTCTCGCTCACTCTTGCCACTTTTGTGTCCTTATGCATGATATCATAGATATTTTTTTCCGGTGAAACGGTCTTATTTCTCATACACGCCTCCATGGATGACGGCAGTCCTTCAGTTTCTGACGACGGGGGATTTCGTTTTTTATTATACAAAAAAATTGCCGTTCCATCAATCAACACTTATAATAATATCAGCATGAAACGACGGTGCTGAACGGACGGTTCCGGTTAGCAGTGAAGTGTTCGGGGAACACTATACCGGCGAAGAAAGAAACCGTGATACAGACACCCGGAACACGGCGGAAGGAGCAAAGGAGTATGGAGAGAAAGAAAATGATCAAGGTAACGGAGCCGGTGATACGGCTTGGGCAGGTACATTCCATGGGCGTGATCGGCGATCCCGGCTGTGAGGGGCTGGGCACATACAATATGAAGGTATATGCGGGCGCCCTGGAGGAGAGCGGCAGGGATGACATGACGCTGATTGTGGGCGATCTGGTGCCGACGGGAACCGGACGCCACTATCGGATGATACAGGAACTGACAGAAACGCTGGCAGAAAATGAGGTCTATACACTCCGCGGAAATCACGACACGGGGGCGTATATGGAATACTTCGGCCTGAAAAATTATGCGCTCCTTGCGGATGGATTTGCAGTTGTCGTGCTGGACAATGCGGTCCGTTCTTTTGAGGAGGAAGGACTTACACTGCTGGGTCGGGTTCTTTCCATGGAGGAAGTGACACAGGCAGTCATTGCCTTTCATATACCGGTGCCGAATCATTTTATTCAGAACTGTGTATCAGAGGAGGAGTTTGCCCGCCTGAGAAGCGTCTATGGGCCGTGGAAGGAAAAAGTAAAATACCTGCTCTGCGGTCATGTACATTCCCGGTTCGAAGATGAGGTGGATGGAATCCCGCTGATCTGTACCGGCGGAGGCGGGGCCATGATCGAGGATGTGTCCCGGGAGATCCGGGCATGTGATGTGGAGCATCATGTGGTTCATTTTTTCATGGAAGAGGGCGTGCTGCACCACCGGATCGCGGATCTGTCGGAGGACTGCTATGGACGGGAGAGGAAAGACCGGGTTCTGCGTCAGAAACTGGAGGAGACCGTGCAGGGAGAGTTGCTGGCCCATTTTAAGTATCTGATGTTTGCAGACCGTGCAGAGCGAAGAGGTATGGAACGGATCGCCGGACTCTTCCGCGCCCTTGCAGCTTCGGAATATTATCATGCCAGAAGTTTTTATTCGGTGCTTGACCGTCCTGTTCCTTTTGCGGAATCCGTGAAGACCTGCGTACCGGGAGAAGAGTTTGAATATGAGTATCTGTATCAGATGCTTGCCGAATATGCGAACAGCCACCGCAGTCCTCTGGCAGAGCAGGCGTATACCGGCGCTGCTCTGGCCGAAAAGGTGCATGCGTCGCTTCTGAAACAGGCGGCGGATATGGAACATTTTGCAGAGGAGACGATCTATGTCTGTCCGGTCTGCGGTTATGTCATGACGGAAGATACTGTTTCCGAACGCTGCCCGGTCTGCGGCGGTCCCAGGAAACAGTATGAAGAATTCCGTGCCGTTTCCGTATGATCGGAATATGCAGAAGGTCCGGATAAGAGATTGCGGTATCGTTGTATGCCGCAGCCGTCTTTTCAGTTTTCGAATTTCCGGTCGTACAGAAGCGCTGCGATCAATACGACAAAACAGGAGCCTGCATTGTGCACCAGCGCGCCGGTCGTGGGGGTCAGTACGCCCAGGACGGAGAGCGTTACTGCACAGAAATTGATGCACATGGACAGGGTGATGCTGCAGCGGATGGTACGGACTGTGGCGTTTGACAGCCGTTTCAGGTAGGGGATCCGGGAGAGATCGTCGGTCATCAGGGCGATGTCAGCCGCTTCCACAGCAATATCGCTGCCCATGCTTCCCATGGCGACGCCGACGGAGGCGGTCTTCAGGGCGGGGGCGTCGTTGACTCCGTCTCCGATCATGCAGACCGTCCGGCCCTCTGTCCGGAGCTTCTGGATCTGTGCGACTTTTTCCGCCGGCAGCAGACCGGCATGAACGGTGCGGATACCAGCCCGGTCTGCGAAATATTCCGCCGTTTTCTGATGATCGCCGGTGAGCAGCAGCGTCCGGACGTTCATGGCCGACAGTTTTGCCGTCATGGACACTGCGCCTTCTCTCAGCACGTCGGACAGGGCGATGAGACCGATGCAGACCCTGTCCTCTGCGACCAGAATGGACGCCTTTCCCATCCGTCGAAGTGCAGCGGACTGTTCTGCGGCTTCTGAGGGAATCTCTGTCTGATGTTCCGCCATCCATGTTTCTGCGCCGCACAGCAGCGTATGCCCGGCTACGTCTGCCCGCACGCCTTTCCCGGCGGACATGGAGAAAGCGGAGGACTCCAGAATGACAGCATTTTTTTCTTTTGCGCAGGCAGTGATGGCCCTGCCCAGTGGGTGTTCGCTTCTGGCTTCAGCAGAAGCAGCCAGAGAGAGCAGTTCCTGTTCCGTTCGCTTCGGATCAAAGGAGATCACATCACACACCTTCAGCTTTCCATAAGTCAGCGTTCCCGTCTTGTCAAAGGCGATGGCATCTGCTTTTCCCATGTTTTCCAGTGCTTCTCCGGATTTGATGACGACCCCGTGCTTTGCGGCCTGGCCGATGGCCGCCATGACCGCGGTGGGAGTCGCCAGCACAAGGGCACAGGGACAGAAGACCACCAGAACGGTTACGGCCCGGACGATGTCCCGGGTGACAAGTCCGGCGGCTATGGCGATCAGGAGCGCTGCCGGAACCAGAATACTTGCACACCGGTCGGCGATCCGCGCCATGGGCGCTTTTTTCTCCTCTGCTTCCTGTACCATGCGGATGAGTTTCTGCAGCGTGCTGTCCTGCCCTGCATGAACCGCCCGGATATCGATGGAGCCAAAGCAGTTCAGGGTGCCGCAGAATACCTCGTCTTTTTCCGCTTTGTCTACAGGCAGGGATTCTCCGGTCATGATGGACTGGTCCACAGAAGTCTCTCCATGGAGGATGACACCGTCCGCCGGGATGACCTCGCCGGGAAAGATCCGAAGGATATCACCTGGCTGAATCGTTTCTGCAGGAACCATTTTCTCCGTTCCGTCTGTCAGGAGCCGTCCCTGTACAGGCGCAAGACCGATGAGTTTTTTCAGCCCTTTCTGTGCCCGGTCCGTAGTCTTTTCTTCCAGAATGGCGCCGAGCGCCATGATGAAAGCGACTTCTCCGGCTGCGAAAAGGTCTCCGATAAATATGGCGGCAGACATGGCGATGGAGATCAGAAGCGCGGAGGAGATCCTGCTGATTCCCGGATTGCAAATCAGGCGCCGGATTGCCAGACTGACAAGGGGGATGCCGCAGATCACCACTGTAATCCATGCAGGATCTGCCGGCAGATGGATTCCCATGCGCGGCAGGAAAAAGCGGAAGGCAAGACACAGCCCTCCAATCAGCGTGGCAGCAGTTCCGGAAAGTATTTCGTTGATCTTTTTTAACATCCTGGCGCCTCCTTTTTGAAATCGTTTCTGGCTTCTTCCCCGCAGCCTGGCTGCTGGGAAGTTTAATTTTGCATGCAGCCGGGCCCGGCTGTATTTTATTTTGCAGAGTAGTTTGAGCGCGGTCGGACTGAATTGTGTGCGAGGTACCTGCAGACTGCCGCACCGGCCCGGAACTGCGCAGATACAGCGGTATTTTACGCTTGACAGGGAAAGACAGATTCCATACAATATATTTGATAACAAACAATCTGTTTGATATTATTGTATGCACAGGACGGATTGTGTGCAAGAATCAAAAACCATAAAATGTAAGATATCATACATTTTGGAAGATTTGTTCGGGAGGGGACAGGATGGACAGACGTCAGCAGAAGACAAGAGCAGCGATTTTCCAGGCATTCAGCCGCCTGCTGGAGAGAAAGCGATTTGAAAATATCACGGTGCAGGAGATCATTGACCTTGCAAATATCGGCCGCAGTACCTTTTATGCACATTTTGAGACAAAGGATGATCTGCTGAAGGAACTGTGTGAAGAGCTGTTCAGCCATATCGTGGACAGCGCCATGGACTGTACGCATACCCATGGACTGTATTCCGAAGGAAATGCGCCGGAATCCGTCTTCTGTCATCTGCTGCAGCATCTGGCGGAAAATGACAATCATATTCTGCAGCTTCTGTCCTGCGAGAGTAATGAGATCTTTCTGCGTTATTTTAAGGACAGTCTGAATGAACTGATTCACATGCTGGTGGTGAACCGGACGTCCCGGAAGATGGCGTGCCTTCCGGAGGATTTTCTGGTTAATCATATATCGGGCAGTTTTGTGGAGATGGTGCTCTGGTGGCTGAAAGGAGGACGGAAACAGGCGCCGGAGGAACTGGACCGGTATTTCCGGGCAGTGATCGGACCGGTTCTGTGACGGAGGATGCAGACGGGGAATGTATGCTGTATCGAGGAGCTTACAGGGGGATGAGGCCATGCCGGGAAACGGTGTCCGGCTGTTCAAGAAGGGGCTGCTGCGAAATACGTTTCTGTCTGTATCCGGCCGGTTCGTTCCATAACAGGCGCCGGATCTGCAGACATGAGTGTCTTTTGCAGCAGCTCAGCGTGGTCCGGTATACTGCATCCAGACAGAGGCTCACTGCTCTGTCGTAGTCCGTTTTCTCCAATCCGGTCATCTCCGGTTGGGTCTGTTCTGTTTTGAAAAGCTTTTCACTATAGGAACGTCTGACAGATGGAAAATATCACAAAATTCAGAAAAAAGAAAACAGAAACAGAATTTCCCGGACAGGAAGCAGAGTTCTGTGCAGGCGGTCAGGCGGCAGAAGGCAGATAATAGGCTTTGATGGATACCTCTGTTTCTTCAAAGTCCAGTTCAATCCAGTAATCCCTGATAAAATATCCCAGATACCAGTCCTGAGCGGAATAGATCTTTGCTGTCTGGCGGTCCAGCAGGCAGAGAGGAACGGCTTCCTTATCCTCCTGCGCGCCTTTCCAGAAACGCAGGGAAGCGGTAACCTGATCCAGACAGGTCTGGCACAGATTACGGCGGATGAAATCTTCATCCGGCTGACAGCGTTCCGGCAGCGTCAGGCTGATCTTTGCCATTCCCCGGTCCGGATCCCCGCTGGAGAGCCAGGTGATCCCGCCGGTATACCCATAGTGGATCCCGGAGCCGCCGGTGTGTCCGCCTTCCTGCCCGGCTGTTTCGCCGCGTCTGAGCGGAAGGTTCAAAACCGTCCAGCTGTTCAGCAAAATCAGTCCAATGGTATCGCTGCCCGGGACCGGTTCTGCTTCTTCCAGGGCATTTTCTCGGCATAAAAGGCACTGGGCGGAATCTTCCAGCTCAGAATGCCAGTCATCATAGGTGACTTCCATGCGAATCTGCTGTTCATCTTCGGAAAGCTTCTCCGGTTCCTGTTTCATCAGCCGGTAATTTGCATGAATTCCCATAAGCAGCAACAACAGTATACACAAAACCATTCCCCAGAACAGCTCTGTCCGTATTTGATAATAGGTTTTTCTAAAATTTTTTTGGTGCATTTTCTTCCTCTTTCTCCATATTGGACCCGTTCTGGTCCCATTATAGCATATAGAAACTCTATGATAAAGAAAAAAGGACTGAAAACAGTCCATTTTGCGGAAACAGCTATGGGACAGAAGATAAAACAGCCGGATAAAAATATCGGCTGGAACATAAGACGAATCCGGACGGAACAGGGCATCGGACAGACAGAGCTTGCTGCGATGCTTCAGCTTCGCGGAGTAGATATGACAAGAGAAACTCTGGTGAAGATTGAAAGAGGGACACAGCATATTACCAGAGCACAGCTCTGCGGGCTCAAACGCTGTCTGAATACCACCTATGAGGAGCTTCTGGAACGAAAACCATAATTTCTGAAAGGACTGATATCAGTCCCATGATATCGAATGAAACGAATATGATGGAAGAAAAAGGACTGATGCCGGTTCTTTCAGAAGGTGCAGGATGGAACAGAAGATAAAGCAGCAGTCGGGCATCAATATCGGCGGAAACATACGCCGGATCAGGCTGAGCAGGGGAATCAGGCAGACGGAGCTGGTTCGGATGATCCAGCTTCAGGATGTGAATATGACAAGGGAGACGCTGGTGAAGATCGAGAGAGGAATCCAGCATATCACCGGCGCTCAGCTTCGGGTGCTTCGGGACTGTCTGAACACTACTTATGACGAACTGCTGAAATAGGCAGACAGGAACAAAGCGGCGCTGCAGCCGGAGCATTGCAGGTGCAGGAGTCTAAAACTCCCGACCGCAGACAGGAAGATCAACGTCTGCGGTCAGGAGTCTTTTGTGCTGCTTTTGAGGAAGCGGATTATTCCCTGCCGTTCCAGCAGTAAGTACAGAGTTTACAGGGTTCTATGCCTACCGAATCCAGCAGGTCATCCAGACGGTTATACTTCAGGGAAGTAAAATTCAGCTCTTTGCGGATCGCTTCCACCATAATCTCGTATTTTTCGGAATTGGGATCCGCATATTCCTGCAGAACCTCATCCGGTACCTCGTCTGTGCCTTCCAGACGGACAATGATTCTTCTGGTGATCAGATCCATATCAGAGGTGGAACGGGAGAAATTCAGGTATTTGCATCCGTATACAAGCGGGGGGCAGGCAGGACGGATATGGACCTCTGCAGCGCCGCTCTGATACAAAAATTCCGTGGTTTCCCGAAGCTGCGTGCCTCTGACAATGGAGTCATCGATCAGGAGCAGGCGCTTTCCCTTAATAAGCTGATGGATCGGGATCAGCTTCATTCTGGCGATCAGATCCCGCTTGTTCTGAATGGTGGGCATGAAAGAACGGGGCCAGGTGGGGGTGTATTTGACAAATGGCCTGGAGAACGGGATGCCGGACTGATTCGCATAACCGACTGCATGGGCAATGCCGGAGTCCGGAATGCCGGCAACGTTGTCGGGTTTCGCATCGTCGCGCTTTGCCATCCTGATGCCGCAGCTGTAACGCATCTGCTCCACGTTCACGCCCTCATAGGAACTGGAGGGGTATCCATAGTAGACCCACAGGAACGTGCAGATCTTCATCTCGTTTCCGGGTGCGGAGAGCGTCTGTACACCGTCCGGAGTCACAATCACGATCTCTCCGGGTCCCAGCTCCCGGTCGTGCGCATATCCAAGATTCAGATATGCATAGCTTTCGAAGGTGATACAGTAAGCATCCTCTTTTTTGCCGAGGATGACAGGGGTGCGCCCCATCCGGTCCCTGGCGGCATAGATCCCTTTTGGCGTCATGAGCATCAGCGTCATGGAACCGTCGATCAGCTCCTGTGCATAACGGATGCCGTCGATAAGATTTTCCTTTTGATTGATAACGGCAGCGACCAGCTCCGTGGGATTGATATCTCCACCGCTCATTTCCAGAAAATGAGTATTGCCGTTTTTGTAGATAAGCTCTGTAATC
>ERZ778497.1144-NODE-1144-length-18362-cov-8.042334_pt1 | contig 18362 bp, 21 predicted proteins | sample MGYA00509938_ERZ778497 | MGnify/ENA primary metagenome ERZ778497 (study PRJEB29527, sample SAMN07138969) | mouse gut metagenome | material: feces | host: mouse | place: China:Nanjing | collected 2016-01-25 ... | reverse complement strand
CCCGATTTTCATGTTCTGGGGTCTCGCTATTTATTGAGTGATGACAGTTTTCTTAGATATCCAGGAAAGACATTTATATGTAAGATAGCTCAGTACACACGCCACCACGATCCCGCCCAGAATATCGGTCGGATAATGAACGCCAAGATACAATCTTGTTGCCGCTACAAGACAAGCATACACAAACAGGGGCGCGATCCAGTATCTTTTCCTGCACCAGACACTCATCCATGCCAGCGCAAAGACAGCGGTCGTATGACTGGACGGAAAAGACGATCCGCCCGGCATCGGACCGATCCGCTGCAGGCCTGCAACGCTTGCAAACGGCCTTGGCCTGGCAAAGAGCGGTTTGACCACGTAGGCGTTGCACACCAGACATACGGCAAGGCCACTCAGCGCAAAGATCGCAAATTTTCTCGTTTTCCTGAAAAACAGCAGCACAACGAACAAGCCGGCTGCATACGGGATCGAATTGGTCAGCCACAGCACGATCGGGGTCAGCGTTTCGCTGCGGACATTGTTCTGGATCCATAAAAGGATCTGCCCATCCACATTCATAAATATTTATTCCTCCATGCATAATAGTCGCGATCCTTTTCTTCATCAATGCCTTCTGTATTTTCCATCACAGTAAAATGCACATTTCTGAACACGTCCCTGAACTCTGCCACAGCCAGCAGCGCATGCCAGTTCGGATGGCTCACAAACAGTTTATTCTCTTTCTGTTTGACAAGGACGGGCTGTTCGACTGCCTTGAGCGCAGCCCCTTCCTTCAAGGCACGCAGCGCCAGCTCGCATGACATGATATTTTTTGCGGTCATCTTCTGATTCCTTTCTTTTATCGTTCCGGTACGTTTTTTCAGTATTTCCGGCTATTTGCTCCGATTTTTGAAAATATCGTTTTTAAATGATCAAAATCCGATCATTTCTGATCTGTTCTGCTTATAATGAAACTGTAAACAAAGCAGTTTACATTCACTCATCTGGCAGTCTGCGGCAGCGCGCAGGCTGCTTTTTTCACGCCTTCTGTTCTGTGAAGAACCGGCACACATCGTGCGGGATCACGAAATCGTACGTCCATGGATCCAGGACGATCCCGGCACACTCCTCGTCGCCAGCCGCGATCTGCGCCAGCCTTTCGAGCGGAAATGCGATCACATCCATCCGCGAGCCGCCCTTCTCGGCATAGACCGCTCTTGAAAAAGCAGGCACATAATGCTTTTTATCATCTGTTTTCATCGTACGGACCGTAAAGCCGATCTTGTTTCCGGCTTCATCATATTTATTCGATACGGGAACGATCACTTCGCCTTTCGCCTTCATGATCATAAATATCCGTTCCAGCACCGAATAGGGCGAACCGAGCTTTCCGGACCCGATCCATTCGCGGATCATTTCCTCAAGCTGCGGGTACGCGATCTCTTCCACATGCTGTCTGATTTCTGTTTCAACACTCATGATTTGTCCTCATTTCTTTTCTATGCCTCATTATACCAAAAAAAGGAGCTCGTTCGCTCCTTCTTCTATACTCTGTTCCTTGATCGTATGATTAGCAGTTGTAGTCTTCAAGCAGCTGGAAGTTCGCCTGGGAATTCTGGCATACAGGACATTTGGCCGGCGCTTCTTTTCCTTCGAAAATATATCCGCACTTCAGGCACATCCATTTCTGCACATCGTCCCGTTTGAATACGGTTCCGTTCTTCACTTCATTAATGAAATACTGGTAACGATCGCGGTGATGATGCTCGATATTGCCAACTTCCTTGAACAGTTTTGCCAGCTGAGGATTTCCTTCTGCTTCTGCATCTTTGGCAAAATTCTCGTACATCGTTTCCCATTCGTAATTTTCTCCGTTCCATGCATCATGCAGGTTGGTCAGCGTATCAGGAATGATGCCTCCATGCAGCGCCTTGAACCACATTCTCGCATGCTCGTTCTCGTTTGTAGCTGTTTCATTGAATACATCATAAAGGACACGGTATCCGTCTTTCAATGCCTGATCCGCATACCATCTGTACTTCATGCAGGCCATCATTTCGCCTGTCAAAGCTGTTTGTAAGTTCTGAAGAGTTTTTTCGCCTTTTACATCTACATTAAACATAATAAGTCCTCCGTTCTTTTTTCATTGTATGCTTCTTTCAAAAACAAAACAAACGAGGTGAACATGAAAAAAGCAGGATCATTTTCCTGCTTTCAATGCCGCATTGATACCGGCGATCGCCCCGTCGCTGACAGCCGTTGCCACCTGCCGGACCTTTTTGGAACGGATGTCCCCGGCCGCAAAAACGCCCGGAACACTTGTTTCCATATCCTCGTTGACCACGATGAATCCTGCCGGATCCAGTTCGAGCTGTCCATACTGTTCTGTATTCGGAACGATACCGGCATAAACGAACACTCCCGCTTCCGGATCTGTGATCACGGTCGTTTCTTTCGTCTTATTGTCGATAAATTCAAACGTGTCCGCCTTGCCGTCTTTTCCTGATACAGCCTTTAAAGAACTGTGCGGCATGATCTCGATGTTGTCCTTGTGATCGACCTTCTCCTTGAATTCCGGAATGCAGGCCAGCTCGTCCTCCACGCAGACGATCGTTACCTTTCCGGCCAGGTCAGCCAGGTATAAAGCTTCCTTGACAGCACCATCGGCACCGCCGATCACAAACACTTCTTTTCCGGCATAGTCTTTGCCGTCCTTAGGCGCATTCAGACGAACACCTTTCAGATCCTCGCCCGGAATGCCAAGCATCTTCGGACTGCCGCCATTGGCAAGAACCACTGTTTTTGCCTCGTATGTTCCTTTGCCGGTCTTTACCGTTTTGATTTCCGGCACCAGATCGGCCGAAAGAACTTCTTCGATCCGGATCGGAACGCCCGCACCTTCTGCCTGCTCAAGCAGACGTCTGGCGAATGTTTCCCCGGTCTCCCCTTCGACAATTGCCGGATAATGCGTCACGGTCGAAACTTTTCCGACCAGTCCGCCAACTTTATTTTTTTCCAGGACCAGCACATCTTTTCCGCGGCTTTTTCCGTAAACGGCGGCTGCGATGCCGGCAGGTCCTGCTCCAATAATGATCATATCGTACATAGATCCAGCCTCCTTCAGACTCCTGTCTATACGTGTATTTTCTCTCATTTCTTCACTGAATTCATCAGAAATGACCTAAAAATAAGAATACATTTAGGAGAATCCATAAAAAAAGCGCCCTATCTTAAGATAAAGCACGTTTTATCAGCAAAAGGATAGATCTCGATCTCAGTCGCTGGATGCCCATCCCGGCATTTCCGAACCCCGTCGGACCAGAATCGCCTTCTGGAACTGCGTCTGATTCAAAAACTGCAGGATCAGATTTGTTTCCTGCTCTGTGCATCCGACAAGCAGCTTGACCTCACAGTCCTTTTTTAAAATATCCGCCGAAATAGCGATCGCTTCCACACGATTGGATTTGATCGAACCTTTGAACAGATCGATCGGGCTCTGGTCCGAACCGACACTGTCCGCAAGAAACCCGTAATCGACCGGGTAAACAAGATTGGAATATTTAAAATGGGTTGATCCTTTTGGCCTGTCGATCGTGCACGTGCACGACAGAAGCAGTGTATCTAGTTTTTGCCAAAAATATACATTATTCTCTAAAGCTTGCATAAAGACCTCCTCATGGTGCGGCTCTCCGGTTTCATCATTATACAGCTTTATTGAAAGTTTTTCATTAGTTTTTTGAAATTAATTTTCAAAAATAATCCGAAAAGTTCACCACATCCTGGCGCAGGCACTTGCGCAGGATCTTCCAGACTTTTTCATCCGCCACGATCCCTTTCGGATCCATATTTCCGAAAAACAGCCGGACAAGAGCCTGGACATCCATTTTCGCACAAGGAAGGCTGGTCGCAAACACTTTTTTGACTTTCGTCATTTCCTTTGTATGCCGGACTTCATAAATTCCTGCATTCCAAGGCGCATACTGGTCCTCGAGGATCTCCAGGGCAAATTCCGCCTTCTTTGCGAACGGATACTGTTCCAGGAAGGCTGCCACGTCCACGATCCGCGCCATCATGCCCTGCCGGATCATCACAAACGAATCTTTCGACCGGTCCTCGAGCAGCTCATACAGCCGGTTCTGCTGCGGCGTGCATGTATAGGTCATCCGATCGATATCTTCTTCGCGAAGCCGGCCGATCATTGCTTTCAGCGCATCATCCGACCCTTCGATCTCGAAGAGCGCAAGCTCTTTTTCATTTCTCAAAAACGCCATATATCCGATCGGCGTATCGCGATCATAACAGATCATGAATTCGTACGGCTTCCGCAAGTGAAATTTGTATTCCTCCCACCACGGCTCGCGGATCATCATGCCATGATCGAGATTTTTTGTCTTTTCATAAATTTTATGCACAATGTCTTTCGCGGCATCCCAGTCCATCCTTTCAAAAGAAAAAGTGCTGCGGTCGGCAGGAAGATCCGTGCGCAGGATCGCGAAATCAAGCATATCGAAAATTGTTTCATAGCCGAAGCGACGGTAGAAGCGATACGAAAACGGCGCAAGATATGAAAGGATCGTACCATCCTTATGCAGCTTTTCAAAAATATAGCTCATCAGATCGTCAATACGGTGCTGATGCTGGTAGTTGTGCGATGTAGCCACGAACCCGATCCCGGCCATCGGATACTTTGTTCCGTAAAAGTCGATCGTATACGGTGTCGAAATGATCTGGCTTGCCAGAACGTCGTCTTCGAATGATCCGAAGGAATCCGAATGAGCGGCCAGCAGATCGAAACGCTCCTTCATAGCCTCGGGCGTGTTCCACGGAAATCCTTCACAGATCAGTTCAAGCTGCGCTTTGCGATCCTTTTCGCCAAGTTCTCTTACATGTTTCATATGATACCTTCCCTCAACAAATCCTCGTTTCCATCCAGCAGGCTGTCGATCACGACACCGATCCCGTTTTCATCGTTGGTCTTCGTCACGACATCCGCCACCTCTTTTGCCGCCTCCATGGCATTGCCCATCGCAACACCGATCCCGGCCTTTTCGAGCATGACAAGATCATTTTCGGCATCTCCGAATGCCATGACCTCATTCATCGTATATCCGAGCCTGCGGGCGATCTTATCAAGTGCCGATGCTTTCGACACCCCTTTGGGCATGATCTCCAGCCATCCCGGGCCGACAAGAAGCACATCATAGTCATGCAGATCGTTCTTCAGATTTTCCAGGTTCTTTTCGAAAAACTTCGGCGCATGGACCAGACACACCTTGTTGATATCCTGGGTAAACGTGTTTTCCTTGTACGGCAGATTGATAAAATTGCGGTTCTCCGCTCCAGCCTTCAGCCCGTAATCGACCGGTTTGCCGAACAGCGTGTTTTTTACCGCCTTTTTCATCCGTCCCATCGTGGAAACATAGCTGTAAAAATCATATCCGCAGCAGAAGATCCCTTCCACACCGTATTTGCGGCAGATTTCCTGGATCTTCAGCCCATCCTCAGGAAGAAGGACATCGTCAAGGTCATACTCCTTCTTCGCAAAATCATAAATGATCTGTCCGTTGACAAGGGCAAGAAAATTTTCGCCTTTTTCGAGCCCGAGCGGCTCGTACACGAACCGGCATCCGTTTTTATCCCGTCCGGACGCGATCACAACATGCATTCCGGCCTTCATGGCCTTCCCGATCGCCTCTTTCGTGCGGGGATCGATCTGTTTGTTCGAATTCAGTAAAGTTCCGTCCAGGTCAAACGCTAATATTTTTATCATGAAAGCTCCCTCTTTGTTTTCCCTTCTCATTATACAACAACCAAAAGAAAAAGCTTCCGAAACAGAAGCTCTTTAATACAATTCGAACACCCGGTCAAGATCTGCCTGTTCATATCCCTGCGCCAGGGCGAGCATGAGCAGGATCCGCGCTTTATGAGGAGAAAGACGGTATGCCGGGATCGTTTTATGCAGAGGATCAAATACATCCGACTCGAACACCGATCCTTCCAGAAGCCTGGAGGCCCGCACGATCTTCGCCCTTCCTTCATAGTTTTCGATCACTTCCTGGATCGCTTTCGGATAGTTTCCCGAACCGCTTCCCGCAATCACAACACCATCATAGCGATCCAGCATCCACGCGAGCAGCTGCGGATCACAGTCCGTATGCACATAGTAGATTCCCGCTTCGGGCAGCACATCAAATTCAGCACGGGCAAACTCGCTCTGATACGTATGAAGACGATATGGCAGATTCTGCATATACACTTTATCATCCCGCATATAGCCAAGCATTCCGACATCGCCCATATCGAACGCGTTCGTTTTCAGACTGTTTGTTTTGGTGATATCCCGTCCGGAATAGATCGTATCCGCAAAAACGGCCAGAACCCCCGCACCCTTTGCCTTGGGACGGCATGCCAGAGCCACAGCCTCGTACAAATTCATCGGACCGTCCGCGCTGGTCGCGGTGGCCGGACGCATCGCGCCCGTCATCACGACCGGCTTGTCGATATCAAGTGTCAGGTTCAGGAAATAAGCCGTTTCCTCAAACGAATCGGTACCATGCGTAATGACGATCCCGTCCACCTCTTTATCGCAGCCCAGCGCATAGCACAAGCTTCGCAGTCCGAGCCAGTCTTTTTCCGTAATATCGTTGGAATCCTTCTGGCAGAAGTCGATGAGCCGTATGGAAGCGAGCTCATTGATCCTGGGAATCGTGGCAAGGATCTCGTTGACATCGATCTGCCCGGCCTTGTAGCTCGAAGCGATCCCGCTGCCGGCAATCGTTCCGCCAGTCGCGATAATGACAATATTTTTCATTACTCTTCCAGATACTCCCATACGCCGATCGTATCGGCTTTGTCCCAGTCGATGGTCGAATCGACATCCCACAGGCTCATCGACTGTTCTTCGCCATTATAGCCTATTGCCGCCTGTTCCGGCACGCCATCAGTGATCGTATAGATGGTTGGCGTATAGAGGAAATACGGAAATTCCTCCAGAAATTTCTTTCCGTTTTCATTCTCTGATACGAGAGTCGTATCGCCTTCGTTTTCACGTTTGAAATCAAAATCGGTCACATCGAGCCGGTATACGGTTACGCCATGATCCGCCTTCGTTTCCTGGATATATTCGTTAAGCTGTTCGCAGAACGGACAGTTGTCGCGTTCGATCAGCAGCTTGAACGATTCCTTGTCCCCGAGTTTCTGTTCCAGCTCGTCCATCGTGATATCGATCTGCTCATAGGTATGGTCGCTTGCACACGCGCTCAGCCCCATACAAAGAAAAACAGCAGTCAGACATACAATTAGTTTCTTTTTGATTTTTTTCATCTTTCTATCTCCTTAATCCCGTTGATCAGCTTTCCGATCGAAAAGGCCAGCTGTTCCAGCTTTTCCCTGCCGCACGACAAGGCAGTCTGAAAATCCATGGCACGGTCGGCTGTCGAAAAAACACCAATGACTCCTTCATTATATAATGGTTCATAGCCCGGGCCGAGCGCTCCGCTCAGACAAATGACCGGCACCTTGTGCCTCTTTGCGACCCGGGCAATGCCGAACGGAACTTTCCCGTACAAGGTCTGGGCGTCCGTCTGTCCTTCTCCCGTGAAAACGAGATCCGCTTTTTTTACCGCTTCCTCGAACTTGGCATATTCCATGCATACTTCGATGCCTGGCCGCATTTTTGCCTGGAACACGCCAAGCAGCACCCCGCCGATCCCGCCGGCAGCACCTGATCCGTCAAAGGCGTCGATATCGACATGGAATGTCTGATCGACCTTTTTCACATATCGATCCATGGCCTGATCGAGCCGTTTCATCTGGGATGGAAAGATCCCTTTCTGCCTTCCGAACGTATAGGTCGCCCCGTCTTTTCCGAGCATACGGTTTTTGACATCGCACGCTACGACCAGATTGACATCCCGGTCAAAATAAAAGCTCCTCTTGTCGATAAAGGCGATCCGTTCCAGGTTGTAGGCGCTCGGGCTCAGCTGGACCCGGTGCTCGTCATAAAACCGGGCGCCGAACGCTTTCAGGATGCCCATTCCGCCATCATTGGTCCCCGACCCGCCCAGGCCGACGATGATCTTCGAGCATTTGCGCCGCATCGCGTCTTTTATGAGCAGACCTACCCCGTAGGATGAGGCGGCCATCGGGTTGCGCTGATCGCGCGGATACAGGCTGAGGCCGATGCAGCTTGCTACATCGATCACCGCAAGACGACGCTTTTCATTCCAGGCATAACGGGCCGTGATCCGTTTTCCAAGCAGATCATACGTCGAAGCCTCGACCATGGTCCCTTCGATATAGCGGCACATGATCTCGGCGAAGCCCTCTCCGCCGTCCGCCATGGGGTATGTGCAGATCGTCTGGGCGCAGTCCGCTTCCAGAAGTCCTTTTTTTATACTGTCGCACGCCTGCTGTGCAGACATGCATCCTTTAAATGAATCACAGGCAATTAATATTTTCATGCATTCATTATAACGCACGCTCTATTATTGAACAATTCACAGCGCAGAAATATCCAGCGGAACATTGGAAACGGGAGAACAATGTTTTATAATGGTAAAAACAAAAAGGAAAGGAACAAACATCTTATCGATGTATGGAATGATATATGAGCAAAAAACATATTGTGATCGCTGTGACAGGCGGTATCGCTGCCTACAAAGCCTGCGATATCGTGAGCCGCCTTTCAAAAAAGGATTATGAAATCAAAGTGATCATGAGCAAGCATGCGATGAAGTTCGTCGCGCCGATCACGTTCGAGGCGCTTTCCCACCACAAATGCGAAACATCGCTGTTCGATGAAACCAACGAGGATCCGATCGCGCACATCACGCTTGCCAAATGGGCCGATGCGTTCGTGATCGTTCCGGCAACAGCGAACGCGATCGCCAAGGCAGCGTACGGAATAGCGGACGATCTCGTTTCGACCACGGCACTCGCCTGCCATACCAGAAAGATCGTATGCCCGGCCATGAACGTGCATATGTATGAAAATGAAGCGACACAGAACAATCTGCAGATCTTAAAAAGCAGAGGCTGGATCGTTGTCGAGCCGGAAGAAGGAATGCTGGCATGCCAGGATGTGGGCAAAGGAAAGCTCGCGTCGGTCGATACGATCGTCGATGCGATCGACCATCTGTTCGAACAGCCGGTCCTTGCCGGCAAAAAGGTGCTTGTCAGCGCCGGTCCGACCCAGGAAGGACTGGATCCGGTCCGCTTTATTTCCAATCATTCGTCGGGAAAACAGGGGTACGCGATCGCGCACGCTGCCAGAGAGCTGGGTGCAGAAGTGACGCTCGTTCACGGTCCGGTCAGCCTGCCGGATATCGAAGGGGTGCAAATGATCGAAACGAAGAGCGCGCAGGATATGTTCGACTGTTTCACGAAAGAATATGCCGACAAGGACTATATTATCATGGCGGCGGCTGTTTCGGATTACCGGCCGAAGACCGTCCATGAACAGAAGATGAAGAAAAATGCCGATCAGATGTGTATCGAGCTTGTGAAAAATCCGGACATCCTGGCATGGATCGGAGAGCATAAAAGGCCCGGGCAGATACTTTGCGGCTTTGCGATGGAGACCGAAAACCTGGAACACAACGCGAAGGAAAAGCTGTCCAGGAAAAACTGCGATCTGCTGGTTGCCAACAACCTGTTCACCAAAGGGGCGGGCTTTCAGACACCGACAAATGTCGTGACCATCTTCTTTCCGGATCATAAGATGGAGCTTGGCACGATGACAAAAGAAGAAGTAGGAAAAGTGATCCTGAATACGATGAAAGAGCTGGAGGAAAAAGCATGCTGGTAGCCATTGATGTAGGAAATACAAATATAACGATCGGAGTATTTAAGAAGGACGATCTGATTGCCAGCTATCGTCTGACAACAAAAATCCGGCGCACTTCGGATGAATACGGTTCGAGCCTGGTCAACTTTCTGACGGCTGCCGGCATCGACACGAAAGATGTGAGCGACGTGATCGTCTCATCTGTTGTTCCGAAGATCATGCACAGCTTCCGAAACGGGATCATCAAGTTTCTCGGGATCGATCCGATCATCGTCGGGCCGGGCATCAAGACCGGGATCAGCGTACAGCTCGAGAATCCGCGCAGTGTCGGAGCCGACCGGATCGCGGACTGTGCCGGCGCGTTCCACGAATACGGCGGACCGGTCCTCGTGGTCGATTTCGGTACGGCAACGACATATGACTACGTCACAAAAGAAGGACACTTCAAAGCGGGAGCGATCAGCGTAGGGATCGAATCGGGGGCCAACGCCTTGTGGGGGCAGACGGCGCAGCTGCCCGAGATCGAGATCAAGCGGCCTGAAACGATCCTGGCAAAAAACACGCAGTCCGAAATGCAGGCCGGTATTTTTTACCAGTTCCTTGGCGGCTTCGAGCAGACTGTCAAACAATTCAAAAAGGAGATCAGAAAAGACTTCAAGGTCATCGCGACCGGCGGTCTTGGCCGTGTCATCTGCGATCATACCGATCTGATCGATGTGTACGATCCGAACCTGATTTTTAAGGGATTGAAGCTGATCTACGAAAAAAACAAGGAAACGAAGCCAAAAGAAATCATCAAAGAGGAAATGATCATTGAATAAGCAGAAGAGCCGATCTTCTGCTTTTTTCGATTCATGAGCAACGGAAAAGTTAAAACGTTATAAAAAAGGTATGATAATCATGATCAAAGGAGTGATAGGAATGAAAACAGATATGTTCACGAACGATACGTTAAAAAAGGTACATGAGCGTACGATCGAAAAAATGAAAGAGCAGGAAAAAGCGCTGATCGATAAAGCGAAATCCATGGATAATGCCGACAGCTACATTGAACTGACCGAATTCTGCTACAAGGAAGTACGCAAATTTGTCGGAAACGATGAAGATCTCGAGCAGATCCTTACGTATCCGCAGATCACCTCGAAAATATTCAGTACGATCGTCGAGACGGATGAATTCAAAAAATTCGAAGCCGAAGAAGTGCGCCGTTTCCCACGTGTTGTCCTGATGACCGTTGTCACAGGCAGCGAATCGATCGCGTGCCAGGCTGCCGAAGAAGTATACGCAGACGATAAAGAAGCAGTCGAACAGTTTGAGAAACTCAAAAAAGTCTACCATGGCTATCTGCAGGACGCACTTGCCTATGGCCGGGGCGAGAAGAAGAATATTTCATTTACGGGCAATCCCGACTAATCGAAAAGAAGATGCGGCGCATCTTCTTTTTTACTGGTTCATGATTTTAGAAAAATCAGCATATCGCCTTCCTGAAGGATGGTCGTTCCGTCCGGCACCACATAGCCTTCTTCTCTTTTGATGCATACGATGCGGTGCACATCGCCCTGCAGGTCCATGAGCGCACGGCCGATCCGCTCATCCTGCGCCTCGATCCGTTCCTGATCGAGCAGTTTTCCGGCCGACTCGAATTTCGTGCCCGTGACGATCAGCGTATCCAGCGCGTGCAGGATCAATCCGCCATGCGGAACGAGGGGCTTGCGGTTTCGCAGCACCAGGGCGACCGAAAGGCCGGACGGCAGAGCGAGCGATTCGATCGTATGTCCGTGCAGCGGCGTGCGCTGGTCAAGCACGACCTGGCAGAAGCACAGATCTCCGTCTTCGCTGTAATCATTGAAAGTTTTCAGAACATTTCCTTCCCCGTTGACCATATCCAGCTTTCTGGCGGCAAAAGGAAGCAGCGTTCCCTGGATGGTGATCGAAAACAGCACGATACCGAAGACAAGATGAAATACATCGAGCCCGAATTCTGCCTGATCAGCCATGGCCATGATGGCGAAAACGATCGAGGCGGCGCCGCGCAGTCCGGCAAAGCTGACCAGGGCGCTTTGCTGCCAGGGCGCCTTTTTCAAACCGAGGATCGCGAAAACGGCAGCTGGTCTTGCGAACAGCGAAAGAGCCAGGAAGATCACGAACGCCATAGGCAGCATAGCAAGAAGAAGGTCCGGTTTGGCAAGCAGTCCGAGAATGAAAAAGATCACGATCTGCATCAGGGCGCTGAGCCCGTCAAAAAAATGGACGAGCTCTTTCTTTTCCCGCAGCTTGGCGTTTCCCATCAGGATCCCGGTCATATAAACGGCCAGATATCCGTTGCCGCCGATCAAAGCGGCGCTGGCATAGGAGGCCAGGGCGCATGCGAACACAAAGATGGTCAGGAAGCCGGCAATTTCAAGTTCCACTTTTTCCAGAAAGACTTTCGCTGCGTAATACACGAGCCATCCGGCCAGCAGGCCGAGCGCGATCTGGGCCACCAGCATCGTAACGATATTTTCAAAAGTCATGCCCCCTTTCATCATGGTCAGTATGATGAGCACGAGCATGTAGGACATCGGGTCATTGGAGCCGGATTCCACTTCGAGCAGCGAGTCCGTATGGTATTTGAGGGCAAGATGACGGGAGCGCAGAATGCTGAACACGCTGGCTGCGTCGGTCGAACAGATGAGAGCACCGATCAGCAGTCCGGTCAAAGGAGGAAAGCCAAGCACAGCGATACAGAATGCGCTGGTCAAAAGGGCAGTCGCCAGAACGCCAAGGCTTGCCAGCAGGCCGGCTGAGACCGCGACCGGTCTGGCTTCCTTCCAGCTTGTTCCGAATCCGCCGTAAAACATGACGATGATCAGGGCGCACGAACAGATCGTTTCGGTCAGCGAATAGTCTTCGTAACGGATCATAGACATGGATCCGTTGCCGATAAAAAGGCCGAGCGCAATAAAGCCGAGCAGCATGGGCATCTTGATTTTTGATGTCATTTTTTCCACAGCCACTGCACAAAAGATCAGCAGTGCCGCAAGCAGGATAAAGTACTGGGTCATGACAACATTATACAGGATGCGCGCAAAAAGAAAGGTCCATATACTTCCTGACATGTCACATGAATGATCATGTGCCCGATCTTTCGATTCTTCTTGCCCTCATTTTGATAGCATGCTATCAAATTGAAGAAGGAAGTGATTGAATTGATCGAAAATACCTGCGGATTCCTGATCAAACAGATTAATGATATTCTGGAAAAGAAAGGCAATCAGGAAATGGAAATGTTCGGGATCACCATGTCCCAGCATTCGGTCCTTATGTTTCTTGACAGTACGCCGGATCATGTTCTTGATTTCAAAGAACTGGAAAGAAAGCTTCATGTGGCCCAGTCCACTACGGCAGGGATCGTTAAACGGCTTGAGCAGAAAGATCTGGTCGAAGTTGTCATGAACCTGCAGGATCGAAGAGCGAAGCAGGTGCGGCTTACAAAAAAAGGCCAGGCCTGTATTGAGATTTCCCGAAAGAAGATCAATGAGGTCGAAAGAGATCTGCTGTCTTCTTTGAACGATCAGGAAAAAGAAGAATTATATGAGCTTCTTTCAAAAGTGAGAAATCATTTATAAGTTCCCGTATTTGTACGGGATTTATTTTCGCACAATTCAATAGCATGCTTTCATTTTGATCAAGGAGGTAATATATGAACAATCAAAAAGCGGCTGCTCTATTCGCTGAGGCGCCGGGCTGGAAAGCAGTTTCCCTAAATGCCGTTCCTGCGATGATCGCCATGCTCATGGTGCTGATCTACAATCTGGCCGACACATTTTTTATCGGACAGACGGGCGATCCGTTTCTTGTGGCGGCCGTTTCGCTTGCGACTCCGGTTTTCCTGCTGTTCATGGCAGTCGGTACGATTTTCAGGGTCGGCGGAACATCCGCGATATCAAGAGCGATCGGCCAGGAGAAAATGGAATCCGCAAGCCGTATCAATTCTTTTTGTTTCTGGTCCTGTATTGGTGCGGGCATCATGATGTCAGCTGCGCTGATCTTATGCATGGATCTGGTCCTGGAACTGATCGGGGCGAGCGCTTCTATATGAGAATACACGAAACAGTATTTATTGATCGTCAGTCTGTCCGGACCTTTTGTCCTCATTTCAACATGGTTTTCCAATACGATTCGTGCCGAGGGGTTTTCCGGAACAGCTATGGGCGGGCAGCTGCTTGGCAATTTTCTGAATTTGACGCTCGATCCGATCCTGATCCTCGTATTCAAGTAGGATATTGCTGGAGCGGTCATCGCGACAGACATTGGAAATATAGCGGGAGCCCTTTTCTATCTGACCTTTTTCTGGATGAAAAAATCGGCTTTGAGCATTTCGATTCGCGATTATTCCGGTCTTCTTTATCCTGCAGTCCGGGTCTTGTATGGGCACAGCCGGTTGCGAACGTTTTATCGACACTTCTTGTGATCCTGCTCTATATCGAAGAAACGAAAAAGATCAGTCAGAAATCGCTTGCCGCAGCCTCTTCGGCTCTTTAAACTTTTTTTCTGTTTTTATCGTTCTAAGCCTGCAGGAAAGAGATCCGCTCCTTGTTATGTGTCGGGTTGAGCACTTCGTTTACGAACGCATCCGCGTAATCGGCATAGCTGATCACGCTCTGCCCTTTGCGGTTGAGGGTGAAATCCTCGCCTGCCTCGATCACTTTTCCGGTTCTTTCTCCGTCGGCCTGGAAGTCGGCTGCCGGCGAAATATAGGTCCAGTTCAGATCCTTGCGCTTTCTAAGATCGGCCAGCGCTTTAGCATGCGCTGTTGCGACCGGCACAAAGATTTCCGGGAAATCTTCGCCATCCATCAGTGTCTTTGTATGAGCGGCGTCGGTATACAGGCTGCCTGCTCCCCCTACGACAACAAGGCGGATATTTGTTCCTTCGAGCAGATCAGCCAGTTTCTTTTCTCCGTCTTCGATCACGTCGACTGTTTCCGGGGTCCATCCTCCCAGAGCATCCACGACCACATCAAAACCTGCCAGATCGTCCTTGTTCAGATCGAATACATCTTTGATGACCGCCTGGGATGCGGCCGAATGGTTCTGATTGCGTACAAATGCTGTCACATCCTCCCCATGTTTTACGAGACCTTCTGTAATACGATTTCCTACGCGTCCATTGGCGCCGATTACTGCAATTTTCATCTTTTTCTCCTTTCGGGCTTGTTCAGCTCTTCTGTTGGCTTTATTATGTACCTGAAAGGATATAAAAGAAAGTAGGCACTTTAAAGTGCTGTAAGCACCTGAAAGTAACTATTGGATCCTGATCACAAAAAAGCCCTCTTTGAAAAGAGGGTTTTCTTAAATAAACAAAAGCAGAACAGACAGTATGAGGATACTGACGATCATGGAAACAGAACCGACAATGGCTGGCATATCGCCCCGGTAGCCGACATCGTGCGAATACAGAGGCGTGACTGTTGCGCATGGTGACATGACTCCGATCGTGAGCATGATCTTAGGCAGAGGATCGAGCGGCAGCACAAGCCAGATCAGGGCGGTCAGAGCAAGCGCAATACAGATGCGGGCCGTTACGATCTTTGCCACATCCTTCTGCTCGCTTTTCGGCGCTTTGAAATCCAGCAGCGTCCCGATCATGAACATGGATAAAAATGTATTGGCTGCTCCGATACGGGCAGTCAGCCGGACCACGATTTCCGGCACTCCCTGTCCGAACACGGAAAGGGCGAAGATCACAAGATACGTATCGAACGGGACCGAAGAAAACAGCTTTTTCATGCTTGCTTTCCAGTCGAACGAGCTTTCCCGGTCCGCAATCGCTGCTCCGATACATTTGTTCAGGCCCAGTCCCATGATCGAATTGCCGATATCGAACATGCTGATATAGGCAATCGCTTCTCCGGGAAAAAAGTACTGGGCGAACGGGATCGCGAAGTTGCCGATATTGTAGCTGGCTGTGTTGAGCGCATAGGCAGCCTGCACATCCGGCTTTCTTTTGCGGGCCAGCATGAATCCGGTACCAAGAGACACGAGCTGAGCGAAGATGGCGAGCGAGACCGCAATAAATAAAGTGAGCCCGATATTGATCGAACGGACATTGGACAGAATGGCGCACGGCAGCGTGAACAGCACGATGATCCGGCCGATCTTTCTGCCGTCTTCTTTGCTGAGAAGTCCTTTCTGACGGCACATATAGCCTAGAAACATGATCAGAAAAAACTCGACTGCATTTTGAATCACAATTTGCATAATATAACCTTTCCTTGCAGAAATTGCATCAGCGTTTATTGTACAAAGAATGGTTTCAAAACACAAGAAGAGCCTGCCTAGGCAAACTCTTTCTCGATTGCTTCACATTTTTATTTTTCCACATGAATGATCTGGGTCGCTGTTTCCAAAAAGTCCTGTTCGTGACTAACGGCGATCAATGTTGCCTGGCGCTCTTTTACCATTTTTAATAAATTCCGGCCTATGATCTGACGACCGGTTTCTTCTATTCCTGTAAAAGCTTCATCAAGAAGCAGTACGTCCGGTTTTCTCAGAAACATTCTTGCGAGCGCCACCCTATGTTTTTCTCCGCCGCTCAGATTGGTCCCGTTTTCCGAGACCATCATATCCAGTCCGCGGTCATTGCATACAGTATCAAGTCCTGCCTGCTTGCATGCCCATTTTATTTCCTGTTCAGAAAATGAATCTCCAAGTTCCAGATTTTCCCGCAATGTCCCTTCTATGATGGCTGGCTCCTGTTCGACCAGCAGCAATCGTTCATACAAATTATCACGGCAGAACGTGTCAATTGGCATTCCATTATACAGAATTTTGCCATTTAGTCCTTGGGGGTCGATCAATCGTGCGATCAATTTAAGTATTGTCGATTTGCCGCATCCGCTTTCCCCTTGAATCACTACTATTTCTCCCCTGTTTATTTTCGATCTGAACAAAGGATATATACTTTGTGCTCTTTGTCCTGAATAGGTATAGGATTCAATGCTCAGATCAAGCTGTTCAAATTTTCCTATCCTTCTTTTTTGTTCAAGTTCATCTGCATGAGCCATATATAAATTCTGTATACGCGCATATACCTGTTCGGCATTTTTCTGATCTGAATATAATTCTGCAATAACGATCACAGGTTCATTGAGTTTCTGTGCAATCAGCATTAAAGACAATGCTGTTCCAAGGCCTCCTTCGTACTTTCCGAGCACCAGCATCCCGACGCACAAAATCACAACAGGAATAAATTGGGTCATGAACACTAGCGTAGCTTCATTGAGCGAAGTATACAGCGCAAATCTCCGGATCCCTTTCTTATCTACTATTTCTCTTAATTTTTTACGTACATAAGAACCGATCCCAAGCTGCATAATGGTAAACTGATTCAGGAAATCATTATGAATGGCAAGACTGATTTTCTCCTGAACCTCTTTTAACCGCGAAAAATAAACGGCTTGCTTTTCACTGATCTTTTTCGTCAAATAAAATACGATTCCCATCAGGAAAACAGCAAAGATCGTAATTAAAAAACTGTATCCTATCATGGCACACACATACATGAAAAGAAATAAAAACTGACAGATCCGATTCACTTTTCCGATCGAGATCCAGTTTGCTAAAACAACAACGTCCTGATTGAGCCTGGAGCATAGCGCAGCAGGATTTACATTTTCTATATACTCCTGATTTTTCAGATACATCTTCATTGTATACTTTTTAAGAGATAGTTCTCCCTGATTGGTAATCGTGCGGAACCATTTTTGATCTAAAAAGGTAAAAACAAGATTGCATCCCAGAAAGCAAAGAAAATTCATAAGTGTCGAATGAAATGAGGAAAGATCCATCGCAAGCGCAAAAGTTACTAATTGCCGGGTATCGTTGATCATAACCAGATTTGTCAGTATTCCCATGAAGAAGAAAAAAGCATAAACCAGTTTATATTTGAACGGAACTCCGATTTCACGAGCCAGATTTTTCATTTTTCCCTCCGATTTTCAACACACGATCTGCTGCATGATCAAATTCGTGATCATGCGAAATAGTCAGAATAGCCATGTTGTTCTGACGAGCATATAAAACAAGACGATCAACAATATTATTACGAAGGTCTTTGTGAATTCCGCTTAATCCTTCATCAATCAAAAGAACATCCGGTTCTTTTATGAGCATTCTGGCTAATGCGATCCTCTGCTTTTGTCCTCCGCTTAGGTTTTTTCCATTATTTTCGATCGGAGCATCTCTTCCTTTCTTTTCGATCAAGTCTTCTAATCCGCAGATTTTTATGATTTCTTCTATTTTTTGTGCCGGATAGTTTTTTCCAAACGTGATATTGTCCATAATTGTTCCTTGAAACAAAGCAGGCTCCTGCTCAACACATAAAACTTTCCGGTAATATTCCTGGCGATCAATAAACCGGATATCTTCCTCATTATAGGTAATTTCACCTTCATATTCTTTTTCTTCATTTCTTCGCACGAGCAAAGAAAATAAAGTGCTTTTTCCCGTTCCGCTTGCGCCTGTGATCCGCCAGATCTGCCCGGGAAGGATCATAAAATGTAAGCGGGAAAAAGAACCGCGTATAGTTAAAGGCCCCTGTCTGTGAGATACTT
>ERZ778497.1123-NODE-1123-length-18597-cov-5.432370_pt1 | contig 18597 bp, 17 predicted proteins | sample MGYA00509938_ERZ778497 | MGnify/ENA primary metagenome ERZ778497 (study PRJEB29527, sample SAMN07138969) | mouse gut metagenome | material: feces | host: mouse | place: China:Nanjing | collected 2016-01-25 ... | reverse complement strand
GCGGCCCTGCCGGATATGCCGGTGACGGAGAGGATGGAGGATGTGGGGATCTTTATCAGGAGCAATAAGCCGGAGAACTATTTTATAAATCAAAAATGATCGGGCAGAGATTTTGAGCGGATGTCGGCCAGGGTATGGAAAATTGCAGGAAAAAAGGACAATCCGGGTTGTCATAGGACAATCCGAAAGAGAAATAAAATGAATACGGGACAGCAGACAGCTGCCGAATAAAATCAGAGCAGTGTATCTGCTGACTGCAAAACCGGAATGTGGAATACACGATATTGAAATTTGCAGCAACCTGCAACGAAAGACCGCCAGCCATATACGTTCGCCGTGGAGAGATAAGTAAATTCTGGCGGTCTTGAGTACCGGAAGGAAAGGAGAGGCTGTCATGAAGCTGACAAAAGAGATGCTTGCAGAAATGGCACAGACCGATATCCGCACTGTGGACATTTCCGAACTGACCGATCTGCGGGATATCAAAATTGACACTTCACAGCCGGTGGAGAAAAAACTGGCTGCCTTTGCTGAACAGACAAAGAACATCTATGTGAACCGGATTGGAGATTATGTGGTAAAGGTCAGGTTTCAGGAAAGCGGGGCAACCATAGATGACAAAATGGCGGAGTACCTGCGGAGGATGTCAGAAATCTACATATAAAAAAGAATGAGAGTCCGAAATGAATTTCAGGACGGATTTCAGAAAAGTTTGGAAAAGTCTCCGAAAGAGGCTTGAAGAATGACAGGATTTATGTTAATCTGATGGCGGGACAAATCAGTGGAACTCCTGGCTCCCAGTCTGGTGAAAGCCATCGGCTTTTCTCTGACTAAAAAAGTCAGGAGTGATACCATGAAAAACGAATATTCAAAAAAAGAATCAAGACATTTCTATGCGGCCATGTATCTACGACTTTCCAGGGAGGACAGCGATGTGGGAACCACCGCTGACACTGGAAGCGCAGGAAATGCGGAAGCCACATTCAGAGCCGAGAGCAACAGCATCGGCAGCCAGAGGGAGCTGATCCGTTCCTTTATCCGGGAACAGGAGGACATTGAACTTTTTGACTGCTATGCAGATGACAATTATTCCGGCAGCAACTTCGAGAGACCAGAATTTAAAAGGATGATAAGCGACATCACGGCGGGCAGGGTGAACTGCGTCATCGTGAAAGACCTGTCCCGTTTCGGGCGCGATTATATTGAGACCGGGAGGTATCTGGATCAGGTATTCCCGGCTCTGGGGGTGCGCTTTATCGCCCTTACCGACCGGTATGACAGCTTTTCGGCAGATGCCGGGGAGCGCAACATTGTACTGCCGGTAAAAAATTTCATAAACGACAGCTATTGCCGTGACATATCCACCAAGGTAAAAAGCCAGCTTGCGATAAAGCGCAGGAAGGGGGAATGCCTTGCGGCTTTTGCCGTGTATGGCTACCGGAAATCGGCGGAAGACAGAAACAGGCTGCTGGTGGACGATTATGCGGCGGGCATTGTCCGCAGGATTTTTGCGTGGAAGATTGAGGGAATGGCTGTTTCCGCCATAGCGGAAAAACTCAACGGCCTGCACATCCTGTCCCCAAAGGAATATAAGAAATCCCTGGGGCTGAACTATCGGGGAGGTTTTACCAGGGGCAGCGACTCCAGGTGGAGCAGCCCGTCTGTCCGGCGGATACTGACCAACGAAGTGTACCTGGGTCATCTGGTACAGGGCAGAACAGAGCGGGTTAACTATAAGGTAAAGAAATGTGTGGAAAAACCGAAAGAGGAATGGATACGGGTGGAAAATACTCATGAACCCATTATCTCTGCCGATGATTTTACCATTGTTCAGAATCTTTTGAAAGCGGACGGCCGCATCAGCCCGGAGAAGAAAGAAATCAGCCCGTTTATGGGGCTTCTGTTCTGCGGGGACTGCAGGGAGCAGATGGTGAGGAGGGTCAACCGCTATAAAGGGACGGAAAAGGTCTATTATATCTGCTCCACCAAGAACCGTGGGGAGGGATGCAGCCGTCACAGCATAGAAGAAACCGTGCTGAAGGAACTGACCGGGACTGCCATCCGCCGGTATGCCAACGATTTTCTGGATCAGGAACGGCTTTTCGCACAGGCAAAAGAGCGGGAGGCAAACCTGCAGGCGGTCATCAGCTATAATAAGGAAATCGCCCGTCTGAAAAAAGAGCAGGATAAATATTACAGCCTGTGTGCCGGGCTGTATGAGGACCTGGGGACGGGAGTCATTACCAGGGAGGAATTTGAACGGCTCCACGGGGAATTTCAAAGGAAGGCAAAGAGCCTGTCAGCTTCGGAGGAAAAGCAGGAGCAGCTTGTCCGGGAGATGTTTAAATCGGGCGTATTGAGCGCAGGGCGTCTTGCATCTTTTAAGGATTCCCTGGAACTGAAAGAGATTGACCGCCATACCCTTGCAAGCCTTGTGAAAAGGATCTGGGTGTATGAGGGGAAACGGATAGAGATTGAATTTTATTTTACCGATCAGTATCAGGCAATGAAAGATTTTCACAGGGGGGCATGATATGGGAAGGACATCGAAACGCGCCCGTGCTGCCGCCGGTGCCGAATCCGTCGCGCCGGGATCCGTACAGGGAAAGATGCAGGGAGTAAAATATTATAAAGCGGGTATCTATGCCAGACTGTCTTCGGATCGGGATTTGAAAAAGAATGAGTCTGTGGAAACGCAGATTGAGATTGCCAAAAGGTATGTGGAGGACTGGAACCAACATCATGGAGATAAGATAGAGATTGTTGGTGAATACGCCGATTTGGGAAAAACAGGGACGAATTTTGACCGTGACGATTTCAAGCGGCTGATGCAGGACATCCGCCTGGGCGATATTAACTGTGTGATCGTAAAGGATCTGTCCAGATTTGGCAGAAACTATCTGGAGGCAGGGAATTATATAGAAAAGATATTTCCGTTTCTGGGAGTCCGTTTCATTGCGGTTACAGACGGGTACGATACCGGGGCGGATGCCAATAATACAAAGCAGATGGCATCCGAAATAAAAAACCTGGTGAACGATATGTATGCAAAGGATTTTTCGGCAAAGGCAAAGCTGTCCCTGAAACAGCGCAGGGAAGCAGGCTCCTATGTGGGCGGCCCGCCGCCTTATGGATATGAGGCGTGCCTGGAAGGAAGGCTCAGGAAACTAAAGCCGGATGGGAATACGGCGGAGATTGTCCGACTCATCTATAAGAAATTTCTTGAAATGGGAAGCTATCAGGCTGTGGCAGACGAACTGAATGACAGAAGGATCAACCCGCCGACCGTTTATAAAAAATGCAAAGAGGTCTACTGTCCGGCTGAAACGGCATATAAAGGGTGGGACAAGGGCGCGGTGGAGCGCATCCTGAAAAGCGCCACCTATACCGGCGGGCTGGTGCAGGGCAGGACTTCCCTTACCGCAGGGAAAGAGGAAAACCGTGTCCGCAGACCAAAAGAAGAATGGGTGAGAAAGGAAAATACCCATGAGGCCATTATCAGCCAGGAGCTTTACGGGCAGGCACAGGAAATCCACCGCAGGATTCAGGAGCGGACACGCAGCCACAACCATCCCACAAAGGGATGCCCCATCGGGGAGAATATCTTCGACAAGGTTCTGTACTGCGGCGTATGCGGCAGGAAAATGACCCGGCACAGTTATGTAAAGGACTATCGGGACGGCAGGCGGGAACGGAAAGGCGGTTATTTCTGTCTGGACAGCGTCAGCACTAAGAGGGAAACCTGTCCGGAATCCAACCGGATATCCAGGACAGAGCTGGCGGATATCCTGTCTTTCCTGTTTCGGGCGGAATTTGCCACCCGGCTGAAAAAGCAGAGGGATTATGTGGAGCAGGGGCAGGCTCTGGTTCATCAGAAAAAACAGGAACTGGAACGGCAGCTGCGCCAGACAGAAGGAGCGATGGCGGCATTGTCGGAAGAAGAGGGCGAAAAATATATGGCATACCGGCTGGGCAGTCTTCCCCAGGAGGAATATGTCCGTTACCGGCTCTGGAAGGAAGAACGTCTTCGGGAACTGGAGAGACAGAAAAAGCGGTATCAGGAAGAGGGGAAGAAGCTGGAACGGAAAGGGGATATCTATCTGAGGGCTGTCCGCTCCCTGATCAGGCTGAAAAGCGGGGACGCCCTGACCAGGGAGCTGGTGGAGGCGCTGATTGAGAAAATTTATGTCTATCCGGGGAAACGTGTGGAGATTGTATTTACTTACGGAGATATCCGCAGGGAAGGGGTGGAGTAAAGTGGGAGAGAGACGAAAGACCGCCATCTATCTGCGGGTTTCCACAGAAGATATGCATTTTAAGGCGAACTGCAGGGGACAGGAGGAAAGCTGCAGCATCAGCCACCAGAGGACGTATCTTCAGGAATATATCAGAAAGGACAAAAGGCTTTCTGACAGTGAGGTGGTGGAATTTTGCGACGACGGATTCACAGGCACCAACATGGAGCGTCCGGGGATGCAGGAAATGCTGAAAGCAGTAAAGCAGAATCAGATTGGGTGTATCCTTGTGAAAGACCTTTCGCGCTTTTCCAGGAACTATATTGAGGCGGGGACATATTTAAACCAGGTGTTCCCTTTTATGGGCGTGAATTTTGTAGCTGTAAATGACGGCTATGACAGCAGGGAGCAGAAAGGCATGGCGCTTGCTTTTGACACGGCATTCCAGACTCTGATTTATGACTTGTACAGCAAGGACATTTCCATCAAAGTAAAAACGGCTTTTGACAGTAAATGCGCAGCCGGAGAGTATGTGTTCGGACAGGTTCCCCTGGGATATGAGAAGAGCAGGGAAGTGAAAAATACTATTATTGTCAATGAGAGGGAGGCGGAGATTGTTCGTTCTGTTTTCTCCATGGCATTGGATGGCATGAGCAGCGTGCAGATCGCAAGGCGGCTTTTTGAAGAAAAGGTTCCCACGGCAACACAGCTGCGCTGTCCTGACAGAAGTACCCTGAATAAAAACCATACATGGAGCAGTACCATGGTCCGGCATATCCTGGGTAATCGTTTTTATCTGGGTGAGATGGCATATGGGAAAAGTGTGCGTAAATCGGTGGGGAGTAAAGAAGGAAAAGCTGTTCCCGAAAGCGAGTGGAAAGTGTTGAAAGATCACCACGAGCCGCTGGTGACGCCTGAAATCTTTGCCCGTGTCGCTCTGGAAACTCCCGGGCATTCCACGAAGCGTAAGAGGGAGAAGCACCCGCTGACCGGGAAGATTTTTTGTGGCGGGTGTGGATATTCCTTAAGCTACAAGCCACAGAGCGGAAACACTACACGCCATTTCTGGTGCAGAAAGTATTCCCTTTTGCAGATACCGGATTGCTGCACCTGTTTTAATGCGGCTGCTCTGGAGGAAACGGTGCTTACCCTGTTGGACCGGGAACTGATGCGCAGGGGCGACCAGATCAGGCAGCGTAGGGCTTTGGAGCAGTTCCAGAAGGAGAATCTGGAGAGGCTTGCGGGGAGAGGCAGGGAGTACCGGAAGGAATACCATGATATGCAGAGGGAGAGGGATTCCCTGTACGAGAGCTACGCTTTCGGTCAGATGGATGCCCGGGAATACCGGAGCAGGGCTGACCGGTTGACTGCCCGGATGGAAGAACTTTCCGGCAGGATTCAGGAAGTGGAGGAGGAACACGGCCAGATGGAGGAAGAGGCGAACAGGGATAAGCAGGATATGAAACAGATTATCCGCTATTCTCATTTGGAGACATTAACCCAGGATGTGGTGGATGTCTTTATCCGGAAGGTGACGGTTTATAAGAATAAGCGGGTGGAGATTGAGTGGAGTTTTTCCGAGTAAAAAGGGGCTTTCACCACGAAAACAACCTGACACTAATTTAACATCAATTTACGCTGAACTTGACACTAATCTAACATCAGCCCTGCGAAAATATCAGGTTTTCCGAGACTTTCGACAAAAAATAAGTAAAAAAGTTCGTGACACTAACTTGACATACACGGGCTTCGGTCTTCTGGACTTGTACGGAAGCTTCCGCGCCATGCGGGGGATCCGCTGATTCCGTCCGGGAGAAACTCTGCTGTGAAAAACAGCGGAAGGGATCGATATGAGACAGGGGAGTGCCGGATGAGTGTTCCTCTGTTTTTTATCCATACCTTTTGTAGAGAACCATACTGGTCTGAATCTTCTTTACTGCGGGATGAAAACCGGCTCCGATCAGATATTGAAACCCATTGACAGGGGCTTTCAAGCCTTTCGTTCCCTGTCCCCCAAAATAACAGAAAATCTGCCGATAAATTATAAAGGAGATAACAGAGAAGCTGGCGATGGTCTGATCTGCGTCTCCGTGTTCAATGCCATTACGGACACAGTGCCTGATATGTCCTTCCAGAACCACTTTTCCGCAGCCGTGCAGGGCGGATTTGGCGGCGTTGATCTGCGCCAGAATATCTTCACACGGAATATCTTCATCAATCATGCGGTCAATAGCCTGTACCTGTCCCAAAATCTTTTTCAGTAATGGGGAGGCATGAAAAAGGAGATTGCCTTTCTGGTGATTTCGGGCGCGGCACTGCTGGCCGGCATCTTCTGTGGTTCTTCGTTCCCTGTTGATCCGGCGTGGGAAGCGATATTCCCGTGGATGCCGCTGACATTGTGCTGGTCAACGATGAGATCAGGGAGATTCCCCATCTGCTGCAGCTTTCCCGGCGTATGACGCTGACTATCAAATGCAACCTGACATTTTCCATGACACTGAACGCTGCCGCAATCGTTCTTGCCGTCACCGGAATACTGCATCCTGTTGTGGGAGCTCTGGTACATAACGCCGGTTCCGTTTTTGTCATTGTCAATTCTGCGCTGCTTCTGCAGTGAAGAAAAAACAGATAGCGCTTCCAAGATCTCTTGATTCCTTTGCATGTGCATGGTAAGATAAAAGAAAATACAACGGTTGCTTGCGGAAGCGGTTATATCCTGTTATACATGCTTGGCTCAGCATCCAGGGAAGAGAGAATGTAGAATATGAACAGATCAGCAGGTATTTTATTGTCTGTCACAAGTCTGCCCGGACGTTATGGTATCGGGTGTTTTTCGAAAAGCGCTTATGATTTTGTAGACTGGTTAAGAGAAGCAGGTCAGACCTGCTGGCAGATCCTGCCTCTTGGTCCTACCAGCTATGGGGATTCTCCGTATCAGTCCTTCTCCACTTTTGCGGGAAATCCTTATTTTATCAGTCTGGAGGAACTGACAGAAGAAGGTGTCCTGACAAAAAAGGAGTGTCAGAGTGCGGATTTTGGAAAGAGAGCGGACGATATCGATTATGAAAAAATCTATAAGAACCGTTATCCGCTCCTCCATAAAGCCTATGAACGCAGCCGGATCAGCGAGGATCCGGATTATGTGTGTTTTGCAGAGGAGAACCGCTGGTGGCTCGCAGATTACGCGCTTTTTATGGCGGTAAAGGAACGTTTCGGAGGCGCGCCATGGACGGAGTGGGCGGAGGACATCCGGCTTCGCCGGGACTATGCCATGGATTATTACCGCAGGGAGCTGTATTTTGACATAGAGTTCCAGCAGTATCTTCAGTATAAATTTTTCAGTCAGTGGAAAAAACTGAAGGCGTATGCCAATGAAAAAGGTATTCAGATTATCGGGGACATTCCCATCTATGTGGCCATGGACAGCGCGGACGCCTGGGCGCATCCGGAACTGTTCCAGCTGGATGAGAGAAATATGCCTGCAGCAGTGGCGGGCTGTCCGCCGGACGGTTTTTCTGCCACCGGACAGCTGTGGGGCAATCCGCTTTACCGCTGGGAGTATCATAAGAGCACCGGTTATGACTGGTGGATGTCCCGGATGTGGTTCTGCTTCCAGATGTATGATGTGGTACGGATCGACCATTTCCGCGGATTTGACGAGTATTATTCGATTCCGTACGGAGAGGAGACCGCCGTGAACGGGCACTGGGAGAAGGGACCGGGGATCGATCTGTTCCGATGCATGGAACAGCGTCTTGGAAAGCATCAGGTGATTGCCGAGGACCTGGGATATGTGACGGATTCTGTAAGGAAGATGGTCCAGGAGAGCGGTTTCCCGGGAATGAAGGTGCTGGAGTTTGCCTTTGACTCCAGAGATTCCGGTTCGGCCAGCGACTATCTTCCTCACAACTATGCGGAGAACAGCGCTGCCTACACAGGAACGCATGATAATGAGACAATTGCCGGCTGGTTCAGGAGCATTACGGACGAGGAACGGCAGATGGCACGGGACTATCTGTGCGATCAGCACACACCGGCAGAGGAACTGTATAAATCTTTCATCGCTCTGGTTATGCGCAGCCGTTCGGACCTGTGCATCATTCCCATGCAGGATTATCTGGGACTGGATAACCAAAGCCGTATGAACCAGCCGTCCACACTGGGGAAGAACTGGAAGTGGCGGCTTGTAAAAGGAGATCTGTCGGACGAACTGAAAGAAGAGATTCTGGCCATTACCAGGCGGTATGGACGGATGAATCAGAATCATCATCTTATCTGACTGTGAAGCGGTAAAAACGGGCCGCGGGAACGATATCCCGCGGCCTGCGGTATTTTCGGATAAACAGGGCGCCAGAAACCATGGTGCAGAGAAGAAAAATGATTTCCTCTTTTCTCCGGATGTTGTATAATATGGTATACAGGAAAATACAAGGAGGAATTATCTGTTCATGGATGCCAACACAAAGAAACTGCGTGATAATTATCTTGACTGGGCGTTGTCTCATTCCTCAGACGGGGTCAGGATCTATGAAAAAAAGCCGGATCGTTTTCGCTTTGAATCGGATTTTGCCATTGGCGAGCTGAATTTTTATGATCTTGAAAAATATGTGGCAGAGCTGCAGATCACGGACCGGAAGACTGATGAAACCGCATTTTTTCTGCATTTCGAATTGAACAGCCTGGATTACGCCAAGGAGCTTTTTGGTGAATTCTGGGATACCTACCAGATGGTGCGCGACCAGCGAAAGGTGCGTGTGCTGCTTTCCTGCACCTCCGCCGTCACGACCAGCTATATGGCGAATAAACTGAACGAGGCGGCAGAACTTTTGTCGCTGGATTATACGTTTTCTGCCGTATCGTACATAAATATCTATGAGAAATCGGATGAGAATGATATGGTTCTGCTGGCTCCGCAGATTGCATCGGAAGCCGCCCGTCTGTTGGAAGCACTGCCGGATCTTCCGGTGCTCTGTATTCCTCCGGGGCTGTTTGCAACCTATGACGCACCGGCGGTACTGGAATTTGTACGGGACAGCTGGAAGAAGCATCGGATGCGGGAACGGCAGGAAGTACAGAAAAAATCAGCCTCCAATATTGATAATAATTTAACGATCCTGGCCATTGCGCTGCTGCCGCAGGGAAAACATAAATTCCGGATCTATTACCGCTATTATCATCACGGAATGCCGGAGGTGGAAGAGACAGTAGTGAAATGCCATCTGAATCTTGTGGAAGATCTGTGCGATATTCTGGATACGGCGGCGTGCCGTCATAAAAAATATGACTGTATCGGCATCAGTGTGGGCGGTGTCCCGCACCATGGACGTCTGGATCTGCCCTGCCGCATCGATCCGGATTTTGACCTGGAAGGTTTTCTGACAGAACGCTATCACGTTCCGGTTCTGATCAAAAACAATGTGAATATGGCGGCTCTTGGTTTCTTTGCCCGGCATTCTCATTACCGGAATCTGGCATTTCTCTCCGTTCCGCCCGGTTACCGGCACGGCGGTGTGGGCAGTATTGTGAATGAAAAGCTGTCGGAAGGCAGTCATGGTATTGCAGGAGAAGTGAAATATCTGCTGAAACAGCATGAGAAGGGCGATGCTTCTGATTTTCGACTGCTGCCGGATGAGACACTGGAAGTGGTGGAACAGTATGCCCGCAATATTATTGCAATCAATGATCCGGAGATTCTCGTGATCCGGAGCGCCCAGATTACGGACATGCATGTTCTGTATGAGAGGCTGCGCCGTGATATCCCTGCGGATTATATGCCGAAGCTGCGCAAGGCAAATGATGATGATACCCTGGAATACATGCTTCTTGGCATCATGATGATGTGCATATCAGACCATGGCGGAAAAGGAGCCTGATGCTATAATGGTACAGCAGCGGACGACAAAGTTGAAAGCTTCACGGACCATGTGGATTACGGAGTGCCTGAACGTATGTCCGGGGGCAGGAACTTTGGCGGCCCTGGGAAAAGAAATGAAGGGAAGGGAAAAAAGAACTGCTGCGGGATCTGCAGTCCAGGATCCGTGGCAGTTCTTTTCGTCCTGTTAATTTGCCCAGGAAACCTGCTGTGATACGACCAGCGGAAAGATCCGGAGTATTTGGGCATCCAGATTTTCATGCCGAAGGTCTACGGCGGTAAGCTGGTTGTTGGTATAGGTCCTGTAATAGTAGATGCCTCGGGTGGCATTGATGCCGCAGGCATAGGTGGTGGTGTCGCAGGCGTCATTCTGGGACAGCACGCTGCCTCGTATGATGGAAACGGAGTCCAGAATGTGAAAAAGCTGTGCCAGACTGCCGGAATCGCTCCCGGGGCAGATGGAATTCAAAAGCAGCCAGGCAGCTTTCACAAAGCGGGAGGAAGGAGAGTAGTCTCCGGGCAGGCCGAAACTTCCAAGTCCCTGTCCGAAGGGAGCGACGCCTTCCAGATCGCTGAAACAGTTCTTTGGATAGCCGGAACTCAGATTCATGTACTGGCACAGATTGGTCAGCTGAAAATGAAAGGCGGGATTGTTAGTCAGGACGCCTGCCGAATTGTTGTACAGACGGAGCCCGTTTTCCGTGTTTTCCAGTGTGACAGAGCTTTCCCTGTCTGCAATATGCCAGTGCAGAGGGGTCAGGGGAAATTCATCGCTGAACGGAATCCGAATCAGATGGGTGGTGCCAAGAAGACGCCGCGCTTCTTCTACAGAATCGCACTGTCCCAGGATCCAGTGGATCAGTTCGAAAGGGGAGACATTTGCCTTACGCGGGTCTTCGGTCGGGGAATAATCGGCGCTGTCCGGAAAATTGAGGGCAGCCATACAGAGCCCTTTTTCATTTGCCGCTTCTGCATAGAGGGGATAATTGTCTGCAATGGATGCCATGCCGATCATGGCATTATGTCTTCTTAATACACTGGAGCGCCGAAAGGCAATGGGATAGTTTCTGGGTGTGATCACCACAGACGTATGGAATTCGCGGTCCAGGTCCATGGTACGTCCGAAATAAAAATCACTGGTTTTCATAGCAATGCTGGTACACATGTTCATTCTCCCTGTGTCTGGTCTTGCAGATATTCCCTACAGTTTATTCGGAAAATACAGGATTATATGCAGAATTCCAGAACGGTAAAAATTTAAAAAAATCAGCACTCGACTATTGACATGGCTGATAACTGGTGTTATATTCAATATAGAACAAGCAAAATACAGCAGAAGCCTGAACAATGCCGGGAAGGATCCCGGGACCCGGATGCGGACGGAAATCTTTCCGGAAGCGGAAGATTGGGAGGGCCAGGCGGATGAAAAACAGGAGGTCATATGAATTTTCAGAAATTTACGCAGAAATCCGTCCAGGCAGTGAATGATCTGGAAAAGACTGCTCTGGAATACGGAAATCAGGAGATTGAGCAGGAGCACCTGCTGTACAGCCTTCTGATGCAGGAGGAGAGCCTGATCGCCAGACTTGTCACAAAGATGGACATAGATGCTGCTTTCTTTAAAGAGAGAGTAGAGGAGGCTCTGAACAAAAGGGTGAAGGTGTCCGGCGGGCAGCCCTATATCGGCCAGTATCTGAACCGGGCGCTGATCAGTGCGGAGGATGAGGCAAAGCGGATGGGAGATGAATATGTCTCTGTGGAGCATCTGTTTTTGTCCCTTCTGGACAATCCCAGCCCGTCTGTGAAGACGCTGCTGAAAGAATGCGGCATTACGAGAGACCGTTTTCTTCAGGCATTGTCCACGGTCCGGGGCAATCAGCGGGTGACCAGTGACAATCCGGAAGCGACCTATGACACACTGAATAAATACGGTTACGATCTGGTGGAGCGCGCCAGAGAACAGAAGCTGGACCCGGTCATCGGAAGGGATGCGGAGATCCGCAATGTGATCCGGATCCTGTCCCGCAAGACGAAGAACAATCCGGTGCTGATCGGAGAACCCGGCGTCGGTAAGACGGCAGTTGTGGAAGGGCTTGCCCAGCGGATCGTCCGCGGGGATGTGCCGGAAGGACTGAAGGAGAAGAAGGTCTTTGCGCTGGATATGGGCGCGCTGGTGGCGGGCGCCAAATACCGGGGAGAATTTGAGGAGCGTCTGAAGGCAGTTCTGGAGGAAGTGCGCAAGAGCGAGGGACGCATCATTCTGTTCATCGACGAGCTGCACCTGATTGTGGGAGCGGGTAAGACGGACGGCGCCATGGATGCAGGAAATATGCTCAAGCCGCTGCTGGCGAGAGGTGAGCTGCACTGTATCGGCGCCACCACGCTGGACGAGTACCGGCAGTACATCGAGAAGGATGCGGCGCTGGAGCGGCGGTTCCAGCAGGTGCTGGTGGATGAACCGACGGTGGAGGACACCATCTCGATCCTGCGGGGCTTAAAAGACCGCTATGAAGTATTTCACGGGGTAAAGATCACGGATTCGGCACTGGTGTCTGCGGCTTCCCTGTCTCATCGTTACATTTCAGAGCGGTTCCTCCCGGATAAGGCCATTGATCTGGTGGACGAGGCATGCGCCCTGATCAAGACGGAACTGGATTCGATGCCGACGGAACTGGATGAACTGCGCCGGAAGGTACTGCAGCTGGAGATCGAGGAGGCAGCCCTCAAAAAAGAGACCGACCGCTTAAGTCAGGACCGCCTGGAGTCTCTTCAGCGGGAGCTGGCAGAACTTCGTGATGAATTTAACAATAAAAAGGCCCAGTGGGATGACGAGAAGAACTCCGTAGAGAGACTGAGCAGGCTTCGGGAAGAGATTGAAGAAGTGAATAAGCAGATCCAGGCAGCGCAGCAGGGCTATGATCTGGAAAAGGCGGCGCAGCTTCAGTATGGACGGCTTCCGCAGCTTCAGAAGCAGCTGGAGGAAGAGGAAGAGAAGGTGAAAAAGCAGGATCTGTCTCTGGTCCATGAAAGCGTGACGGAGGAAGAGATCGCCCGGATCATTTCCCGCTGGACCGGCATCCCGGTGGCGAAACTGACAGAGAGCGAGCGGAACAAGACGCTGCATCTGGACGAAGAGCTTCATAAGCGGGTAGTGGGACAGGATGAGGGAGTCCGGAAGGTGGCGGATGCCATCATCCGCTCCAAAGCGGGCATCAAGGATCCAGGCAAGCCCATCGGCTCCTTTTTGTTCCTCGGTCCCACCGGCGTGGGTAAGACGGAGCTTGCGAAGACGCTGGCTGCCAGCCTGTTTGACGATGAACAGAATATGGTCCGTATCGATATGAGCGAGTACATGGAGAAATATTCCGTTTCCCGTCTGATCGGAGCGCCTCCCGGATATGTGGGGTATGAAGAAGGCGGTCAGCTGACGGAAGCGGTCCGCAGGCGTCCGTATTCCGTCGTGCTTTTCGATGAGGTGGAGAAGGCTCATCCGGATGTGTTTAATGTGCTGCTGCAGGTACTGGATGACGGCCGGATCACCGATTCTCAGGGAAGAACTGTGGATTTTAAAAATACGATCCTGATCATGACATCCAACATTGGGTCTTCTTACCTTCTGGAGGGCATCGACGAAAAAGGAGAGATCCGCCCGGAGAGCGAAGCGCAGGTGATGAATGACCTTCGGAATCATTTCCGTCCGGAATTTCTGAACCGTCTGGATGAGACCATTCTGTTCAAACCGCTGACAAAGGACAACATCGGGCATATTGTGGATCTGCTGCTTCAGGACCTGAACCGGAGGCTTTCGGATAAAGAGCTGACGCTGGAATTGACAGACAGCGCGAAGGAATATATCATAGAAAACGGATATGATCCGGTATACGGCGCCCGTCCGCTGAAGCGTTATCTGCAGAAATATGTGGAGACCATGGCGGCGCGGTACATCCTGTCCGGAGAAGTGCACGCAGGAAGCGTGATGCTGGTGGACCGGGATGCAGACGGACTGGTGATCCGGGAGAGATAGATGGAGGAACCGTATGATACCAAAAGACCCCCTGATGCTGTTAAGCTATGTAAATACGCAGCTGCGTGATTTTTATCCGAATCTGGAGGAACTCTGCCGGGAACAGGGCATCGATGCGGAAGAGGTCACCGGGAAGCTTCGCGGCATTGACTACGAATATGATGAAAAATTAAATCGTTTTGTGTAAAAACAGTTGACATTGGTTTGTTTTTGTGTTATGGTAGTCAAGGTTATGAGATGAAAGAAGAGTATCCACTCTCACCCTGGCACAGGAAGTGACCCGGGTTAATATGGCAGGACTGTATGCGTATGCATATTTCGTTTGTGTATGAAAGTGGATAGTTTTCTATCCACTTTTTTATGCGCGGAGGTGTACAGTTATTAGCGAATTAATGATTAATGAGCAGATCAGAGATCGGGAGATCCGCCTGATCGGCCAGGATGGAGAGCAGTTAGGCATTATGTCTGCCAGTGAGGCAATGAAAATGGCGAGGGAGGCTGAGCTGGATCTTGTAAAGATTGCTCCTGCTGCGAAGCCGCCGGTATGCAAGATTATTGATTATGGCAAATACCGTTACGAGCTGGCAAGAAAAGAGAAGGAAGCAAGAAAGAAACAGAAAACCATCGAAATCAAAGAAGTTCGTCTGTCTCCGAATATTGACGACAACGATCTGAATACAAAGGTCAGTGCTGCAAGGAAGTTCATTCAGAAGGGTGACAAGGTAAAGGTTACTCTGCGTTTTCGCGGACGTGAGATGGCGCATGTGCAGAGCAGTAAGCGGATCCTGGATGTATTTGCCGAGAAGCTGGCGGATATCGCAGTCGTCGACAGGGCGCCGAAGATGGAAGGCCGCAGCATGACCATGTTTTTCAGTGAAAAACGCAATTAACTTATCCAAAAAGCTGTAAAGGGCGGGTCCCTGTCAGGGGACCGGTAAGTTATGCCAGGTCTTACGATCTGGGCAATATAGAAAATGTTTACAGGAGGAATCAACATATGCCAAAGGTAAAGACAAGCAGAGCAGCTGCAAAACGTTTTAAAAAGACCGGAACCGGACAGTTAAAAAGAATGAAAGCTTATAAAAGCCATATCTTAACTAAGAAATCTCAGAAGAGAAAGAGGAATCTCAGAAAATCTACGATTACTGATGCGACCAATGTAAAGAATATGAAGAAGATCTTACCGTATTTATAAGATTTTGACAGTTAAGGAGGAAAAAAGATGGCAAGAGTGAAAGGCGGATTAAACGCTAAAAAAAGACATAATAGAGTATTGAAGCTTGCAAAGGGCTACAGAGGAGCAAGGAGCAAGCAGTACAGAATTGCAAAGCAGTCCGTTATGAGAGCGCTGACCAGTTCTTATGCAGGACGGAAGCAGAAAAAGCGTCAGTTCAGACAGCTCTGGATTGCACGAATCAATGCGGCAGCACGTATGAACGGTCTGTCCTACAGCAGATTCATGTACGGATTAAAGACTGCAGGCGTTGAGATGAACAGAAAGATTCTTGCTGATATGGCAGTGAATGATGCAGCATCCTTCACCGCACTGGCAGAGACTGCAAAAAATGCACTGAATAAATAAGGAACATTTGTACAAAAGCCCTTGGGAGGACTGTCGGACAGGCAGGTTTCCGAGGGCTTCGTTTACGGAATAAGACGCATAAAGAGACGGGAAAGGAGCAGGCCATGACGAAGATAGAGATTATTTCCGGTTTTCTGGGAGCCGGCAAGACCACACTGATCCGCAAAATGTTAAAAGAGGTGTTTGCGGGAGAAAAGACAGTTCTGATCGAAAATGAATTCGGAGAGATCGGAATTGACGGAGGATTTTTAAAGGAGGCAGGCGTACAGATCACAGAGATGAACTCAGGATGTATCTGCTGTTCTCTGGTGGGGGATTTTGGCGCTGCACTGAAAGAGGTGATTGAAACCTATGCGCCGGACCGGATCCTCATTGAGCCTTCCGGCGTGGGCAAGCTGTCGGATGTGACAAAGGCGGTACAGGGCGTGGCAGCACAGGAGCCGGTGGAGTTGAACAGTTCTGTGACCGTGGTGGACGGACAGAAATGCCGGATGTATATGAAGAATTTTGGTGAATTTTTTAACAATCAGGTGGAACATGCCGGGACGATCGTCATCAGCCGGACGCAGAAGATGACAGAAGAGAAACTGGAAGCATGCGTGAAGATGCTCAAAGAGAAAAATCCGAAGGCAACCATCATCACGACTCCATGGGAAGAACTGAAGGGAGAACAGATTCTGGCGGCCATGCAGCATCAGGATCTGCTTCTGAAGGAGGAACTGGAAGCACACTACCATGAAGGGCATGAGCACGACCACGAACACCATCATGAAGAGCATGAGCACGACCACGGACACCACCATGAAGGGCATGAGTACGACCACGGACACCATCATGAAGGGCATGAACACGATCACGGACACCACCACGAGGGGCATGAGCACGATCACGGACATCATCATGGAGATGACTGTACCTGCGGCTGCCATGACCATGCACACGATCATCACCATCATCATGCGGATGAGGTATTTACCAGCTGGGGGCAGGAGACGCCGCACCAGTATACGGAGGAGAAGCTTCGGGAGATTCTTGGAGCGCTTTCGGACAGTGACAGCTGCGGGATCATTCTTCGTGCCAAAGGCATCGTGCCGTGTACGGATGGAAGCTGGCTGCATTTTGACATGGTTCCGGAGGAATACGAAGTGCGCCGCGGAGAGGCGGATTATACCGGCCGTCTCTGCGTGATCGGCTCTCATCTGGATGAAGAAGCGCTGGCAGGGCTTTTTGAGCTTGCCTGAAAACGGTCGTGAAACTGGAAAAGAATGAAGGCTATGGCTGAATAGGAGAAGCGGACAATGAAAATTCCTGTATTTGTGATCCACGGATTTCTGGAGGGCGGAAAGACCAGGTTTGCACTGGAGACTCTGGCGGATGAGTATTTTTCCGGCGGGGAGCGCAATCTGATCCTTGCCTGTGAAGAGGGGATCGAAGAATACGATGATGAGACTCTGAAGCAGGCCAACGCGACTCTGGTCATGCTGGAGGATAAGAGCGAATTCAATGAGAAATTTCTGGCGGCATGCCAGAAGAAATACAAACCCACACAGATCGTTCTGGAGTATAACTGTATGTGGGGCATGGATTTTCTGAGGGATATGTATATGCCCGAAGGATGGTTCGTGGCGCAGGTCATCACGGTGGTGGATGCGTCTACTTTTGATGTTTATCTGAAAAATATGAAGTCGATATTTATGGAGATGGCAAAGGATTCGGATCTGATCATCTTCAACCGGAGCAGCGATGACACTCCGGCCGCCGCCTATAAACGGAATATGCGCGCGGTAAATCCAAAGGCGCAGGTGGTATTTGAAAAAGAGGACGGGACGGTTCTGGAATTTGAAGAAGAGCTGCCCTTTGATCTGGAGGCGGAAGTCATCGGCATCGAAGATGTGGACTATGGGATCTGGTATATTGATGCCATGGACCATCCGGAGCGGTATGACGGGAAGACGCTTCGGTTTACTGCCATGGTGTATAAGGGAAAGCATCTGCCGGAAGGGTATTTTGTCCCCGGACGTATGGCAATGACCTGCTGTGCGGACGATACGGCGTTCATAGGGTTTTTATGCAGGTCGTCCTATGTGGATCGCTTAAAGCAGCGTCAGTGGATCACGGTCACTGCGAAAGCCCATATGGAGAAGCGTCCGGAATACAACGGGGAAGAAGGGATCGTTCTGCATTCCGTAAATATCAGGAAGGCAGAAAAGCCGGAGGAGGAGCTGGTGTATTTCTGAGCGGCGGCCGGTATGGAGACGGCGGGAGAACGGAGTACGGGTCCGGCTGCCTGTTCAGAGAATGTAAAAAAGGGAATACCGTGTCTGCGGCATTCCCTTTTTCAGGTGATTTATTTGTCTGCAAATAAAACTTTTAACAGATTGATCGCCAGCGTCTTTTCCTCAGGCGTGCGATCGTGCATAAGTTGAATCAGCAGGTTAATGCTGGTATCATCTGTTGCTATGACATAGTCAGCCAGAAGGAAGTCGATGGTAACCCCCAGACGGTTTACGACTTTCACCAGCTTGTCCAAGGTCAGGCTGCGCTCCCCTCTCTCAATCTGACCGATATAGGCGGTGGATACTCCGACCTCTTCCGCTAACTTTTCCTGGGTCAGATTCAGCCTTAGACGTTCTTCCCGAATTCTTTTTCCTAATGCATGATAATCCATTTTTGTACCTTCCTTTCAGACTGGGTTCTATTATTAAATAATACTTTGAAACAGGTCACAATTAGAACCTGCGGAGAGCATTTTTTAAGATACATTGTAAAAATATTTGACTTTTTTGTCAAGTTGTTGTATTATAACGTTTGTGATGGTTATATTTGAGATGCGGAAGTGTCGGAATTGGCAGACGAGCAAGATTCAGGTTCTTGTGAGCGCTAC
>ERZ778497.1105-NODE-1105-length-18800-cov-3.799840_pt1 | contig 18800 bp, 10 predicted proteins | sample MGYA00509938_ERZ778497 | MGnify/ENA primary metagenome ERZ778497 (study PRJEB29527, sample SAMN07138969) | mouse gut metagenome | material: feces | host: mouse | place: China:Nanjing | collected 2016-01-25 ... | reverse complement strand
TATTGGGTCGAGAATGATGTTCACCTCCTTTCTCAACACGGTGTTTCTCAATATATATTCATTCTTCATAGGCAACAGGGTGGGTATGGCTTCATTGGGATATTACACGCAGGCCGATAAATGGAGCAAGATGGGCGTTACTTCGATAACGCAGGTGCTTACTTCCACATTCGTGCCGGCACTGGCCTCGGTTCAGGACGATTCGGAGCGCTTCCGCCGCATGGCATCGAAGATGAGCCGCTTCACGGCCTATCTTATGTTCCCGGCTTTGATAGGGCTTATGGTAATGGCCCGTCCAATCTTCCATACGCTGTTCGGCGATAAGTGGGACGCTTCCATAATCCTGTTCCAACTGTTGCTTTTCCGAGGGCTTTTTACTGTGGCAGTGTCGCTCTATAATAACTTTTTGCTCGCATTGGGGCATTCTAAAACCATAGTGCGGCTCGAGGTGTTGCGCGACGGCACGGCACTCGGTGCATTGGCTCTCACATTCCCTTATATGGCTATTACGCTGCCCGATAATCCCGTGTACGGTATCACCATACTACTGTGGGGGCAGGTGGCGGCATCGTTTGTCACGTGGGTGTTTTCTTTCTATGCCACAGTCAAAGCAGTAGGAGCCACAGTGTGGTCTTTTGCAAGCGATATGCTGCCATATTTTGCCCAGACAGCTGTTATTGTTCCGTTTATGTATGCTGCGTCCTTGCTTTTCGAACTTGCGTGGCTTAAATTGCTTGTCGAGGTATTAGTTGGGGCTTTGCTGTACTTCGGCGTAAACAAAGTGCTCGGTTCCCGCATACAGCAAGAAGTGTTTGGTTATCTCCGTGGTGGCAAAATTGCAGTATAACGCTGCATAGTGCATCGTTTTGGGTGGATTTCTTACTTTTATCCGTATATTTGACTCACATAATTCGCTTCGCGACCGCAAACCGGGCTGCGCCCGACATTTGCTATTATGTTTCGTCGAATATTCTCCGTACATTTGCGGATAATAAACCATCTAAAACCATCCGATGAGAAAATTAATCTTGCTTTTTGCCGTACTGATTCTATCGGCACCTTGGGCTGCGGCCGCACCGGGCGCTCCGTCGCGTTCGGCCTCGTTGCAAAATCTGAGAATCAGGGGAATCTTGATGTATGACAACGACAAGAGTGTCGAAACCACAGGCCTCTATTCCTACACAGTGACGGCTCCCGTCGAGCGTCGTATGCTAACGGCTATGCCGCGTGTGTATGTAAACGGCGGCAGCGTGGTGTTTGCCGACAAGCTCCATACCTTTTCTTATCAGATAGACTACGGATATGTGAGTTCGGCCAAATACTATGTGTATGATATAAATACAGGGCAGGAAATATCATCGAAATCGATGGGCTACGATTTGGCCACAGTTTATGGCCACGCCGCGACATCGAGCGCGGTAAATCCTGCCGACGGTGTGGTTTATTCGAGCGGCTACGAATACAATGCCGCAGAAAAGACCTTGCAGCCCCAACTTAAAATTTGGGATTTGGATAGTGATACCAAGACCACGGTAGGAGATATGCAGGCGTCGCTTATTGCCATGGCTTTCGATAAAACCGGCCAGTTGTGGGGAATAACTGCCAGTTCGTCGCAGACTTCTGCCGACGGCGGTTTTCTGGTCCGTGTCGACAAATCCACCGGTGAACTCACGATGATAGGAGATACGGGCGTGAGGCCCTATTTCGACCAGTCTGCGGTAATTAATCCTGATAGCGGTGTGTTTTATTGGCTTGCCAACACGCAGACAGAAGACGCTAATCTGTACACCGTTGACCTGGCCACGGGAAAGGCGGAGCTTGTGTCCGCTCTGCCTAACGGCGACGAGGTTGTGGCGGCTACGATAAATCCCTCGGAGTATGTCGACGCGGCTCCGTCGTCGGTTGGGAATCTTACCCTTGTCGCAGAGCCTGCCTATACGCTAAAAGTGTCGTTCGATATGCCGACAAAGGCTTATGACGGCTCTGATATCGCCGGACAGTTGGGCTATACCATATGTGTGCGTGGAGCCGATGCCGAGCTGCAGAAGCAGGGAACTGCAAATGCGGGTGGCAAGGTGGAAGTTTCATTCGAACTTGCCAAGTCGGAAGAAGTCGCTGTGACGGTTGCGGCATCTGCGGGTGATATTGCGGGGCCGGACGTTGAGAGTAAGGCATATGTGGGTTATGAGAAGATGCACGCCGTAGGTAACATATCACTCAAGAACGAGAATGGCAGCAATATATTGCAGTGGGAGGCTCCGTCGACGGGTCATTTCAACGGCCATTTCAAGCCTGACGAACTAAGGTATCTCATTACTCGTATGCCTGAGGGCGAAGTAGTTGCAGAGGCTCACAATAAAACGATTTTTACCGAGGCTGTTACCGACGAGAATCTGCGTAGCACCTACTATACGATAGAGGCAGTGAATGGTGATGTGAAAGGCGATGCCGCCCGTTCGGAGGCAATCATAACCGGATCCGCAGTCAATCCGCCATATCAGGAAGGCTTCGATGAGGAAGGCTCGCTCGGACTTTATGCCATATTGGACGCCAACGAGGATGGCAACACGTGGTATTATTCGGTGAAGTCGGTCAAGTATCGCCAATCGACAAGCTCCGCTGCCGACGACTATCTGTTCCTTCCTCCGATGTCCCTTGTCGAGGGCTATAGCTACGAATTAAGCTTCGATGCTTACGGCACCAATACAAGATATGTGAATGTGGTCGATGTGCTTATGGGGTCTTCGATGTCGCCTGATGATATGGAAGTGCTCAATGCCGAGCCACTGTCCTATTCCAACGACAGCCGTTCGGTAGTTAATGAAAAAATCACTATAACGCCGGCCTCGACAGGCAGGTACTATATCGCCCTGCATCTGGTAAGTGGCAAGTCGCAAGGCACGTTCACGATTGACAATGTGGCCGTGTCGGCAGGCAGCTCAACAGCAGTTCCTGCGGCGGCTTCGTCTTTCATTGCTTCGGCAGGCGCTCGAGGCGCTCTTGAGGCATCGCTTGCCATCACCGCACCCACGCTTACGGCGGGAGGAAAAGAACTTGGCTCGGAGAGTATCGACTTGACGATAACGCGTGGTGACGACAATGTTTTTTCAGGCAAGCTTGCCCCGGGAGAGTCGAAGATTATAACGGACAATAAGATACAGTCTTCAGGGACAGTGAAGTATGAGGCATATTTCTCAAACACTTATGGTGACGGCGAGCTTGCCGAGGCAGAGGTATATGTGGGAGTCGACGAGCCGTCTGTGCCTTCCGACGTGCTTCTTGTGGATAATAACAACGGCATCGGGCGTGTTGCGTGGACTCCGGCGTCTGAGGGGCTGAATGGCGGCTATGTCGATTCCGACAAGGTTCGGTATACAGTCTTTGAACCGTTGTCAGGCAAAGTTTTCAAAACCGGGGTTGCGGGCACGTTTGCAGACATTGACCTGCCTGCTGAAGGTGAGCAGACTGTTTATTCCGTTGGTGTGGCTGCAAGTTATGGCTCGGAAGCGACTTCGCCGTCCGCGTCCTCGAATGAGATTCTTGTCGGAGCGCCTTACGCGCTGCCATATGCTGAGTCGTTTGCCGCCGCAACGGTTTCTACCAAGCCGTGGATTAAGGAGGTTGTTTCGGGTAAAAGCAGCGATTCGCAGTGGTATGCGCGTCCCGATCAGGTTCAGGACGGCGATGGCGGAGCTGCCGATATGACGGCCTATGCCGCGGTGGCGAGCCGTTGGGCTGGCCCGAAGATTGATATATCGGGAGCTGTTGACCCTGTGGCGAGTGCATGGGTCTATATGCCGACAGGAAGTATGGCTTTCACGCTGCAATTGCAGAAAGACAATGGCGAGTGGATCAGCCTAAAGACTATCGACAACGCTGCCGACGACTGGGTATGCGTGTCTGCGCCCCTATGCGAGTATAAAAGCAAGAATGTGCGCCTCGGACTTTTAGGAGAATGCTTCGGTGGAATGCACTTCCTCTATGTCGATAATATCAGGGTTGATGATAGCACGAGCGGTATTGGTATGGCCGCCGACGCGGAAGGCTGCGAAGTGACTGTTATTAATGGTGATATAGAGGTTCGTTCTGCGTGTGAAACACAGATATCGGTATATTCAGCCGATGGCAAATGCGTTTCGACAGCGACTGCCCGATATGCCAGCATCACTGTTTCGCCCGGCGTCTATATGGTGCGTGCCGGCAACCGCACATTCAAAGTCGCCCTTTGACAATCGCTTACCCGACTGCGCCCCAAAAGTACTGTGCTTGACTTTTGGGGCGCAGTCCTCCCTTCCACGTTTTTTGTCGCAAATAGAAAAAGATGCAATCTATGTCATCAGATAAGGGTATTATAAGAGAAACCCTTTCTCAAATCATAGAGGGTATAGAACAGTGGAATAGCAATATGCTTTTTGATGGTGGCTGGTTTTTCAAAATTAGTTAATAAGGGTTGAATGGGCTTGCCGGAGAGCGGGCTTTTGCGTATTTTTGTAGGTTAAAAGTACGTCTGTATGGTTTCCAATATATCTGTAAAGGGTGCACGGGTCAATAATCTTAAGAATGTTGACGTAGAGATACCCCGCAACGAACTCGTGGTAGTTACCGGGCTTTCCGGCTCCGGCAAATCGTCGCTTGCCTTCGATACTCTGTATGCCGAGGGGAGGCGTCGCTATGTGGAGAGTTTGTCGTCGTATGCCCGGCAGTTCCTTGGGCGTATGAGCAAGCCCGAGTGCGACAGTATAAAGGGGCTTCCGCCGGCCATAGCCATAGAGCAGAAGGTAAACACGCGTAATCCTCGGTCAACAGTCGGCACTTCCACAGAGGTTTACGACTATATCCGTATGCTCTTTGGCAGGGTGGGGCGCACCTATTCGCCGGTTTCCGGTTCGTTGGTGAAGAAACACACGGTGGAAGATGTGTTGGCTGCCGCCTCCTCATATCCCGATGGCAGCAGGGCTGCCGTGGTGGCTCCGATAGTGCTGCCTGAAGGGCGCGATCTGGGCACGCAGTTGCAGATTTACGTGAAGGAGGGCTTTACGCGCGTGGTAAATGCCAATGGCGAGTTTGTTGATATTGCCGACTATGCTCAGGGGCGTTCCAAGCGTCTGCCGGATCTGTTGGTAGACCGTCTTGCACTCCGCAAGGAAGGCGATGAGTTGTCGCGTCTTGCCGAATCGGTAGAAACGGCATTCTTCGAGGGGCACGACCAGTGCGCGCTTCTGGTGTGGAACGGCGGCGACAAGCCTGTGCGTCACGAGTTTTCAAAGCGCTTTGAGGCCGACGGCATAACATTTCCAGAACCTACCGAGCAGATGTTCAATTTCAACAATCCGTTTGGCGCATGCCCGGTGTGCGAGGGCTTTGGCAAGACGCTCGATATAAGCGAGGAGCTTGTTGTGCCCCAAGACCATCTGTCGGTATATGAGGACGCCGTGGCAGCATGGCGCGGCCCGAAGTCAAAAAAATGGAAAGATAATTTCATACACGCCGTAAGCGGCACGGGTTTCCCTGTTCATACCCCATATGCCTCTCTCTCTCCGGCTGAAAAGAAACTCCTTTGGGAGGGTGACGGAACAGGCAAGGTAAAAGGCATACGGGCGTATTTCGACTGGGTGGCCGAGCAGAGGCAGGCTATAGAGTTCCGTATGATACTCGCCCGTTACCGTGGGCGCACGGTATGCTCCAAGTGCGGAGGCTCGCGCCTGAGGCCTGAGGCCGACTATGTGAAGGTGGCAGGGAAGACCGTGACAGAACTTGTAACGATGCCGGTCGACAAGCTTAAGGAGTGGTTCGACAATATAGAGCTTGATGAGCGCGACGGCCGTATCGCCGAACGTCTTCTTGTGGAAATACGCAAGCGCCTCACATTCCTTTGCGAGGTGGGGCTTGGTTATCTTACGCTCGACCGTCTGAGCAACACTCTCTCTGGCGGCGAGAGCCAGCGTATAAATCTTGCCACGTCGCTGGGCAGCAGCCTTGTCGGCTCTCTTTATATTCTCGACGAACCGTCGATTGGACTTCATTCGCGCGATACCGACCGACTCATAGGTGTGCTGCGCAAGCTTCAGCGCCTCGGAAACACGGTAGTAGTGGTGGAACACGACGAGGATATAATGCGTGCGGCAGACCGTATTATCGATGTGGGTCCGGCAGCGGGGCGCCTTGGTGGCGAAATTGTGTTCCAAGGCACCCCTACGGAGCTTGAAGGGGCTGAAAACAGCTATACCATGCAGTATCTCAGCGGGCGAATGGCCATACCTGTGCCGGAGTCAAGGCGCCCGGTGCGCAAGCTGCTGCGGGTGGAAGGCGCCACAGAGCATAACCTCAAGAACGTGACGGCAGAGTTCCCGCTCGATATGCTTACGGTGGTTACCGGCGTAAGCGGTTCGGGCAAGTCGACGCTTGTGCGCGATATTTTCTATCGGGCATTGTGCCGCCGAATAAATGGCGAGGGTGATGCGCCGGGGCGTTTCCGCAAGCTTTCGGGCGATCTCGACTGTGTGTCGGACGTGGTGTTTGTAGATCAGAATCCGATAGGACGCTCCACACGCTCCAATCCGGCCACATATATCAAGGCTTACGACGAAATACGCCAGCTTATGGCCTCGCAGCAGGCAGCCAAGCAACTCGACCTCACGCCGTCGTCGTTCTCATTCAACACCGAGGGAGGCCGATGCGAGGAGTGTAAGGGCGAGGGCGTTATCACGATTGAAATGCAGTTTCTTGCCGATGTCACAATCGAGTGCGAGGCCTGCCACGGACGCCGTTTTAAGAACGAGGTACTCGAAGTAAAATACAGAGGCAAAAACATTGCCGACATACTTGATCTCAGCGTTGACGAGGCCATAGAGTTTTTTGCCGATGAACCTCGGATAGTGCGCCGCTTGCTGCCTTTGCAGGAGGTGGGATTGGGATATATCAAGCTCGGGCAGTCGTCGTCTACCTTGTCGGGCGGCGAAAATCAGCGCGTGAAGCTTGCCTATTTCCTCAGTCAGGAACACAGTTCGCCCACGGTGTTCATTTTCGACGAGCCGACCACGGGGCTGCATTTCCACGACATACGCTTGCTGCTTAAAGCGTTTGACCGCTTGATTGCCATGCACCACACTGTGGTTGTGGTGGAACACAATATGGACGTCATAAAATGTGCCGACCATATTATCGACATGGGGCCTGAAGGCGGCAACGAGGGCGGCTGTATAGTGGCTGCGGGCACACCCGAAGAAATCGTGGCATGCCCGCAGAGTGTCACAGGACGTTTCCTGAAAGAGAAACTACCGTAGTCTGTCGTAGCTGCTGAGTGTCTTGCGATCCTTGCCCATAAGGCGGTATGCGAAAAGTGCGCATATCAGCGCCACTATCAGCAGGATTACTCCTCCGGTCCATATTATCTCGGCATTCGGTGTCGAGCGGTAGAAAATGATGCCGCATGTCACCATCGATGCGCAGATAAGAATCATAGAGAGCAGTGTGACAGTCATCTGCCGTTTAAGATTCTTGTACATGAATATGGATATGAAAAGGAGCGCCGCTATCACGAGGTTGAGCACAAGGAACACGGGGGCGTCGCTTACATATACAGGCGCGCCGCCTCCTATCTCTGTGGCTATGGAGCGGTCTATAGCATAAGGGGTGAGGCAGAATATGCCCATAATGATTACTGCCACGAGCAGCAGTACTGTTTGCCAGCGTTGGATTACCATTTTTTTTGTAGGTGGTTAAGTAGTTAGGTGATTAGGTGATTAGGTGATTAGGTGGTTAAGTGGTTAGGTGATTAGGTGTTATATTTGGCCGAGGCGGCTTCCGAAGTTGCGGAATGCCAGAATGTCGGGCACGGTATACAGAGCCGAGAATCTGTCGGGGGACATGACCGCGCATACTTCGTCGTTAAGGGATTCTTGGAATTGCATTCTGAAATCTTCTGCCGATTTCAGGTCGGCGGAGCGCTCGGCCCGGCTGTAGGCATCGAGGGCTTCGTTGGTGCGTCCTGCCGCCCAAAGCATATGGCCGTAGCGGATAATGTCCTGCGAGGATTTGCTTTCGGATATGAAGTCGGCGAATGTCATCTCGGCGGCATCGAAATCGCCAGTTACTGTGAGCAGCCATGCCATAAGGGGCTTTATGCTTGTGTCGTCAGGAGCGATGTAGGCTATGTTGTAGCATATTTCGAGCGCTTTGGCATTTTTAGAATTGCCATAGTATGCGTCGGCAAGCATGCGCAGCAGCTCCAAGTCATCAGGGTGGGAGGCGGCTGCGGGTGCAAGCAGGCTTTCGGCTTGCTCGTATTCGGCGTCGTTGATATATAATCTTGCCAGAAGTTTTATTGTAGGCAGGTGGCCGGGACGTAGTTCGAGGGCTTGCTCGAAATTGGCTGATGCAATTGATATGCCGTAGTCGGTATTGATGCTGATACCTCGGTTTAGCCAATAATCGGCGTTTTCCGGGTCATAGTCAATAAGCAGGGAGTATACCAGATATGCGGCATCATAGTTTTTCTGCCTCATAAGCAGTTCGCCTATCGCCTTGAGGCCTTCGTGATGGTTTTCGGCAAGCGTGGTGGCCGGGAAGTTATGGAATTGTCCCTTGGGGTCGAATATTACGGGAAATTCGTTCTTGCGTCTGAACAGTCGGAAAAACCGGTAGATATTACGCACGTAATTATTTATAATGGCGCGGCGTCCTTTGCGGCGCATTCCTTCCATTGCGTTGTCGAACTCTTCCGAACCGGGCATCATGGCATTGTTGCTTGTCATGGCGCTGAACATCTGCGCCTGCATCGCCTTCGGTGCCATGCCGATGGATAATATGAGGGCGTATTTGTCGCTGTCGCAGAACATCGGCATACGGTCGATGGCCTCTGCTATGGCAGCGCCTTCGCCGTCGGTGACGTCGGCAAGCTCGCTGTGCGATGTGTGGAATGGCAGAAACCAGTTTGCCACATTATGGAAGAAGGGGAACTGGCGCATATGGCCGAGGGTGTCCATATACACGTCGTCGCCGTTTGCCTGAGCCTCCATAAACCCTTTTATGGCATCGAAGCCATCAACACCTATTTGCTCGGCTATGCTTTCAGGGTCTTTGCCGAGCTGGTCGGCAAGTTTGCGTCCCATATCCATCATTCCGGGCATAATGGTGTTGCGCATATCGGACGACATTGCCTCTGTGCCGTTCGCGCGATATAGCTCGAGGTATATGTCGGCAAGGTCATTCGGCTGGCTGAGGTCTATAGCCTCGGCGGTATGGTCGGATGTCAGCTCCGTGTTAGTCCGGCTTGCGGCTTCCCCTGCAAGAACCAGCCATATGGCGGCTATGGCGCTGAGATTCTCTGCTCCTTGTGCGTGTATGCCGAGCAGCAAGTCTGTGCGGCCTTTGTCGGGATAGAACAGAGCGCCGAGTCCTGTCGCGCCGAGCCACAGAATGCGGTCGTGTTCGGGTATGTCGTTGTCGAGCAGCAGGCTTTCGAGCAGCGCGGCTGTTTCTTCGGCAAGTGGGTACTCCACCCAGAGGCGGTTGAATATGTCGACGGCAAGACGTTCGCGGGTTGCCTGCCGCCTGCTGTCGGTAAGCGATGCCGCGTCGGTGCGCAGACGTTCGTGCTCGGAGAGATAGTCGCTCACAAGGCTGCCGAGTGTTTCTTCCGGGCGCAGCTTCTGGTAGCGTATCTGCGAGAAATAAAGCGCGTTGTCATCGATGGCTCGGCATTCTATATAGAGCCTGTGGCATAGTTCGTCGGCGCTTTGCCCTATATTATCAAGCTCTGTGTCGATATTTGGCACGGTGTTTCCCTCCGATATGAAGCGGAGCATATAGAAGTACCTTTGTTCGAGAGTGTCAAGCTCTGAAAGAAGCTCGAGAGCCTTTGACGCGTTTCCCATACGCCGCATCGAGTTGAATGCAGAGCGAAATTCGTGACGGCAGATGCTGTCACGGGCATCGTCATAGAGGGTTGTCAGTTCATCTTTTGTCATTGTTGAGGCAGCTTGGCGCCCGCCGGAATGAGCGAGGCCGTTATGATATAAGACCGCCGGACGGTGCTTTTTGTTGAGTCCTTGTAGAATAAATATGCGTGTTTGCCGCGGTACTCGATATTGTCGAGGGTGTCGTGCGGAAGTATTTCGGTGTCGATGGCCGTTTCAGGTTCTTCGTCGGAATCGAAATATTCGATGGTTATGCCGTCCTGCTCAAAGTTCCAGCGCTGCGGACGGCATCGCAAGGCAGCGTCAGGCGACGACAATGCCGTTATCCAAGCGATGAGAGATATCAGCTGGTAGGATATGAACACGAGCATTACTGCCACGAGCAAGAAGCGGCTGTCGTAAGGCGACGCAATGATGAGGCCGGTTATCGGTATCGCAGCCACGATTGCAGCCCGGCTTATACGCGGCCGCGCGGCCTCCATCGCATAGAGGCGCGCGGACACGCGGAAAACAGGTGTTACAGCCGTGGCGGTGCTCATCAGTCTTTCTGCGGACGGGCAACGTGAGCCTCCTGAGGCTGCTTGATACCGTCGCGTATAAGCAGGGCGTCGATGTCGGCGTCCTTGCCACGGAAGCGGCGGTAGAGTTCGGCGGGATTTTCAGTGCCGCCGCGCATCAGTATGTTGCGGCGGAAGTTGTCGGCTGTGGCTTTGTCGAAGATGCCGTGCTCTTTGAAGAAAGCGAACGCGTCGGCATCGAGTACCTCGGCCCATTTGTAGCTGTAATATCCTGCCGCATAGCCTCCTGAGAAAATGTGGCTGAACTGGGGAGATATCATTGTGCCTTCGGCATCAACCGGGAAAATGCGTACTTTTTCAAGAGCCTTGGCCTCGAAAGCCTTGGCGTCGCTTACAGGCTCGGTGACAGTGTGCCAGGCCATGTCGAGGTAGCCGAAGCCGAGCTGGCGCATGCAGGAGTATGCGGCGCCGTACTGCATGGAGCGCACGAGGCGGTCAACGAGTTCCTGAGGTATAGCTTCGCCGGTCTGGTAATGGCGGGCGAAGCCGTCGAGAAACTCTTTCTCGGTGAGGTAGTTCTCGTTGAATTGCGAAGGAAGTTCCACGAAGTCGCGGTATACCGAGGTGCCCGAAAGCGATTTGTACTTGCTGTCGGCGAGCAGCCCGTGGAGGGCGTGGCCGAATTCGTGAAGGAATGTTTCCACTTCGTAGGGAGTCAGCAGCGAGGGCTTGTCGGCGGTGGGCTTGGTGAAGTTCATCACTATCGATACATGCGGACGTGAATCCTTGCCGTTTTCGTCGACAAACTGGTCCTTGAAGCCGGTCATCCACGCGCCGGGGCGCTTGCTGGCGCGGGGGAAGAAATCGGTGTACAGCACTCCGAGGAAGCGGCCGTTGGCGTCGGTAACATCATATGCCTTTACGTCGGGGTGGTATACCTCTACTTTTTCGTTGGGAGTGAATTGGAGGCCGTAAAGCTTGGTGGCGAGTCCGAAAACACCATTTACAACGTTGCCAAGCTCGAAATACGGGCGGAGGGCCTCTTCGTCGAAGCTGTATTTGGCCGCTTTAAGCTTATTGGAATAGTAGGAGTAGTCCCACGGGTTGATTTGCACTGGTTTGCCTTCGAGCTTGCTTGCAAACTCTGTCAGTTCTGCCATTTCGGCATCGAGAGCGGGGCGGTATGCGTCGCGCAGTTTGTCGAGAAGCTCGTATACTGCCTCGGGATTCTTGGCCATGGTGCGGCGCAGCGAGTGGTCGGCGTATGATTTGGCGCCAAGCAGGCGTGCGATTTCAAGGCGAAGCTCGGAAATGCGGCGTATATTGTCAAGATTGGAATATTCGCCCTTGGTATTGCGCGAGGTATAGAGGCTGTACATCTTTTCGCGCAGGTCGGGACGCGACGAGTACTTCATAAACGCCATATATACCGGCTGGTCGAGGGTGAAAAGGTACTCGCCTTTGCGGCCTTTGGCTGCCGCTGCTTCTGCCGCTGCCTCGACAGAGCTTTCGGGCAGTCCTGCGAGGTCGTCGGCGCCGAGCCATATCTCGTAGGTGTTCAGCTCGCGGAGCACGTTTTGGCCGAAAGCCGTTGTGAGTGCCGACAGCTCGGCGCTGAGGGTGCGGTATTTTTCGCGGTCTTCGCCTTTGAGGTCGGCTCCGGCGAGTGCGAAGCTGTCGTATGTTTTCTGGAGCAGCATCTGGTCTTCGGGCGAGAGGTCGAAGAGCGCGCGGTTGTCATATACTTCTTTGACGCGTTTCCACAACTCTTCGTTGAGAATCACCGAGGTTGAGTAGTCGCTGAGCTTCTGCGATACTCCCACGGCTATTTCCATCATTGCGTCTGTGCTGTTTGCCGAAAGCAGGGGGTAGAATACATTGAGCACGCGGTCGAGCTCGGCTCCGGCGTTTTCAAGGGCTACGATGGTATTGTCGAAGTCCGGACGGGAGCGTTGCATGGTGATGGCATTGATGTCTGCTTTTGCCAGTTCGATGCCTCGGTCGATGGCGGCCTCCCACTGGCTGTCGTTGATTCGGGAGAAAGGAGGTGTGCCGTGTTCGGTGGCAAACGGGGTGTAGAAAGGATTTTCTGCCTGGGTCATAAGCGGGGTGCTGAGTAAGCTTGCGGCGGCTATGGCCGCGGCGCAGATTCTGTTCATATGTTTCTGTTTTTTTATCTGATAACACAAAGGTACAAAAACTATGCCAAAGTTCAAAGAGGCAAAAAAGGCGGCCTGCGGGACAATCGTATAAATTCCGCAGGCCGCCGGGCGTGGTTATGAGAGATCTATCGCTTTTTGGGTTGAATGTTGAGCCGGTACTGGAGAGAGAAGAGCACATAGCGCGGCAGGGCGTTGGTATAGCTTACCGTGCGTCCGCTGGCTGTTACGGCATAGTTGACATTCGACAGTTTGTGGAGCAGGTCGAAACCGTCGACCATGAATACCCAGCGGCTGTTGCGCGGAGGGCTGTATGTGAGGCGCATGTTCCAGATAGGATCGGTGGTGTCGAGGTAGTCCACACCGTAGCCGCGGCGGGTGTAGCAGGTGAAGTCGGTACTGATGCCGAAGCCTGCCGGGAGCTTGAACATGCCTGAGATGCCGTAGTTGAAGTGGTTGGCGTTCAGAGTCGTGAAGCCGGGTTGCGACGATGTGGTGTGACGGTTGGTGAGGTCGCAGCGCAGTTGCAGGCTCTGACCGGCGAACTGCCATACGAGTTTCAGCTTTTCGCTCAGCGAACGGTGGCCCACTTTGGTATGCATGGGTTCTTCCATATCCACGCCTATCATGTCGGAGTAGGTGGAAATGTTGAGGTCGGACTCTGAGCTCAGCGTGAACTGCTTTGTGGAGCCGAACTGCCAGCGAAGCTCGTTGGTGATTGCCTTGGTGGTGTTTCCGCTTACGTTGTACATCTTGTTGTAGCGTATGCCCTTTGAGGTGTCGTAGGTGTAGCCACGGGTCAATGCGTTGTCGGTGTGGGTGTAACCGAGGTATAAGATGTTGGTAAGGGAGTGCGAATGCGGGCTGTAGCTCCAGCGCACGAGATGGCGGTGGGTGGTCTGTACCTTCAGGCCGGGATTTCCGAGGTAGATGTTCAAGGGGTCGGCGTCGTTTACCATGTCGACCATGTCGACCATGTCGGGAAGCGTGGGCGCTATGCGGTAGCTGTATCGGATGGCGTTGCGGTATCTCGCACTGCGGCCCTCGCCCTTGCTGTTGAAGAAATACTCTATCATTGCGTCCCAGATAGAGCTTACCGTCAGTGTGGCATTGCTTTTGGATAGCTGTTGGGAGCGGTCGTTGCGCCAGTAGTCGAGATGGCGGTGCACAAGCGACAGCCTTGGCCTGATACTTACCGCGAGCGTGCTATTGTTGGCAAACGCATTCCTGTAATGGACGGAAGGATTTATCGAGTGGGTGTTTTCGATGGTGCGCGAGGTGTAGCTGTTTGCCGGGTCGAAGGCTTCGAGGTAGTTGCCCGGCACCACGCCGTATACTCCCATGTCGCCGAGGCGCTCGAGGGCGTACATATAGGAATCTTTGACTTTGTCGGAGAAATTGTACTCGTAGTTTAAAGACAGGTAGCATTGTTTGAAGTGTGCGCGGTATCCCGCATTTCCCATAAGATTGAATGTGTGGTTGGGGGTGTTGTCGATGTACTGGCGTCGGCGCACGGCGCTTACGGGGTTGTTGCCGTAGTTTATGTCGTAGTCGCGCCATAGCTCTTCTTTGTCGGAGCGGTAGGACACGTTTATGTTGGCAAACAGTTGGTCTTCTGACTTGGGTATCATGAAAGAGAAGAAAGGCGATATGTTGCCGCTGAGCTGTCTGCTCCAACCATCGGAGCGGGTTTTGGAGCGGTTTATCACTGTTTCAAGGAGTTCGGGTGTGCCGTCGGAGTAGAGCGCGTCGAGTATTTCGGCGGTAATAGTGGTCGGCTCCTTGTCGAAGGTACCCGACAGGTCGGACTGGGAGTTCTTCGAGTGGGTGTATGAGCCGCTTACTTGTCCGCCGTATGAAAACATATTTTTGTCATAGCGGTAGTATCCGTGGCTTGTCTGTATGTTTGTTTCGCGGGAATGGCTGTTGCTGAAAGAGTTGTCGTAGGTGTCGCCTCCGGGCAGGAAGTTGGTTCGGGCAGTGGTGCGGTTGTTGTTGTTTATCGTCTGTCGGAATAATAGCCGCCCGTGTTTTCGGGATTCTCGATGTTATAGTCTATGCCGGCCATGCGGTATTCCTTGGTGCCGGAGGGCATCATTTCGGGAGTCCACGTGTCGTTTTTGCCGGGCTGGCGGTTGTCGTTGAGGTTGTTGGCATTGCCTATGAAGGTAACGCGCGATGTGGAGTTGAACCACGAAGCGAAGAGTTTGCCCATATACCTGTTCTCGGTGCCGTAGCCGCCTTGGGCATTTATGAGCCAGCCCATGTTGTATTCTTTTTTCAGGCGCACGTCCATAGTGAGGACTTTGGGTGCGGTTGTGTCCTGCATGCGCTTTGATTTGACGCTTTGTCCCTCGTAAACGTCGATGTTTTTCACGGTGTAGGCGCCTATGTTTTCGAGCATCAGGTTGTTGTTTCCGTCGAAAAACTCTTTTCCGTTGAGCAGCAGCGACTCCACAAATTCCCCGTTGACCTTTATCTGTCCGTCGCTGTTTAGCTCTACGCCGGGAAGCTGGGCTATGAGGGCGTCGAGCATCGACCCTTCGGCCAGCTGGAAGGCTTCGGCATTGTACACCACTGTGTCCCCTTTGTTGTAAAATTTGATTTTGGTGGAGGTCACAGTAAGCTCGTTGAGCATCTGGGGTGCTCTTTCGAGGTATATGGTTGGTATTTCGCGGCGTTGTTCCCTGCGGCCTATTTTTGTTACGGGAAATGATATGGTGGCCGGTTTATAATTGTCGCAAATGACTTCAAACACATATGTGGAGTCGACTCTCGGCACGGAGAAGAAGAACATCGACATGGTGTCGAGCTGCCCTGCACCGCGATAGGTCAAGCCTTTGTTGGCCTGCACGGTGTCGCAGACATTGCCGGTAGAATCGTAAATGAGTACACGGGCCTGAGTGAGGTCGATTTTGGTGATTTCCTCCTTCACTCTTCCTTGGAGGGTTAGCTTGTCCTCGGCTGCATAGGCAGAGAGCAGCGTAAGGGCAATGCTTAGGACTAAAAATAGTTTTTTCATGAAGATAAGATGTTTTAAGATGTGATGATTAGAGATATTATAGTCGTTCTTCTATTTTGGACAGGAGCCAGCTGTAGTTGCGCAGGTCGGGGCCGAAGTACAGCTCGCCCCTGCGGTCGGCTATGATGTAGTAGGGCAGTGTGTCGATTCTATATTTCCGCCATAGTTCGAGAGCCTGCTCCTCGCTTACGATGTAGTTATATCCTTTTAATTGCGCCGCGTATAAGTATATTTCGGGGAGGGGGCAGGAGGTGTCGGTGATATTGACAAGTACCACGTCGCTTTCGTTGAATTCTTTCGGCTGGAACAGATACGACATCGGATTCCAAAACGCTACCAGTACTACTTTGCCGGGATGTCGCGCCACGATAGCTTCGACTATGCTTTCGGCCTTGGTGTCGGGAAGGCGTTCTATGGCCGGTTTCCTGACGTCTTTCAACCGGGTTATTGTGCTGTCGTTCATCTGCTTGCACTTCTTGGCAAGATGTGGCATACCCGGCAGCTGTGTGTCGTCTGATGAAAGTGTGCCCTGGCGTGCTTTTTTTATAGCTTTGGCGTATGCCGTAAGATTGTCGTAAAGTTCAGAGCCGGAATACGTGCCGTCGTAAAGACCTCTTTTCCAGCTGTCGAGCAAGAGCAGTGTCGGGTTTCCCGCATCGACAGATGCGCCGATATCTGCCAGATGCTCCCTGCTCAAAGTCGTTTTTATCGAGTCGAGAGGAAGCTGGCGTCCGAAGTGACTGTTTTCGTACTCGATAGCAAACATCTCGCGGTAGTCCTTGGCGTCGAGAAGCAAGGCAAGGTCGAGGCGTGCCGCTGCCAAATCGGCCTGCATAGGAGACAGATTGTATGAGGCGAGCTGCCGGTATGCCTTGCGGTATGCGTCAGTGATGGCTTCGACGAATTTTTCGCCCGGCTGTTGATAGTCTTTGAACACGGGCGCGAAAAAGCGTCTGTGCAAATTTTCAAATATGGTGTCGTCGTCAAGGCATTCGTTTACCTTTTCGTACAGTCCTTTCGCCCACAGGCGCTTCGGAACTATGGCGAGGCCGCGTGCGCGGTCGCTGCCGGCCATTGCGTCGAGATATACTATGGCGGTATCGCCCGGTGCTGTTACGAATGAGCCGTAGTATACGTTACGCAAGCTGTTTACGTGTACGCGCTGTGGAAAATCAAGCGGAAGTTCAGCCTGTGCGGCTCCTGTCGAATCAAGGCGCAGGCATATCTCGAAGTCCGATGCGCTGAGCATCACGTTGTCCATCAGTCCGGGCGTCCAGTTAAGCATCTGTATCTTTACGGGCACGGCTGCATCGTCGAGCCGTATGCGGGGAGTGCGGTGTGCGTCGGCCTCGGGCACTGTGGCTGTGTCGGGAATTACAGGGACGGCAAAGGGATCGAGCCTGCCTGTCAGGTCGATGCCGAAAAGGTCGAAGCCGTCGTATGTTTCGTGTCCTTCGATAAAGTCAAAGGAGCTTGCATCGGCAGGAATAGGCTCGAAGCTTATCGAGAAGCTGTGAGCACCGTTGTCCGGCATTATGATTGGCTGGCCCGGACAGAAGCCGCAGGTGTCAGTTATCGTATATTCTTTGCCATCGACCCTGAGATAGCTGTCGGGAGCTATTTTCACCCACCAGCCGGGGCGGAAGTGGGCGGTGAATCGTACCACGGTGGCAGTGTCGGATAGTTCCACGCGGTCGATGGTGAGCATATTGGTGGTGGCATAGCGTACAACGGGCCTCTCCACCACGCGGTCCGAGCCACCGGTGGCACAGCCCCAAAGTCCGCATATGGCGGCAATAAGCAGTATCAGCAGGCGGTGTGTCATATGCCCGGTTTCAGAGTTATGTAGTAAACCCCGTCGGGATAGTCGGGAATGTCGCGGCGCACAACCACCGATTCCACCTCGTTTTCGTCGAAGTCGTTTGGCAGTCGGGTGTATGCGCGGCCGTTGATGTAATAGTACGGGGTGGCCACTGTGCCGGCGCGGCGCACGCTGTGAATACTGCCACAGGTGCGTATGTCGGCCTTCCCGGCTGTTCCTGCTTCGGCTGCAATCAGCTCTGTGTCTTCCAGCGAACTGCAGAATGAATCGAGTACGGATACGCGGCTTGCGTAGACAGCCACCGTGGCGGCAGGCACCATGATGGCGAGCAGCCATCGTCGGGCAGGCGGCGTGTCGCGGTCCATCATCATTGCGATGCGGCGTTTTATGCTGCCGTAGTTCAGACTGTTGGCGAACGCCGATGCTGAGCGGCCAACGGTTTTTTGCAGGAGCATGTACTGGTATTCGCGGGCGTTGACACCCATCGATATCACGCGCTTGTCGACCTGAAACTCGTGTACCTCCTTAAGCTCGGCAATCATCAGCCAGGAAACAGGATTGTACCACGAAATCACGGCAACGATATGCCCTATGGCGAGGTCGAGCCAGTGGAGCAGGCGTATATGCTGCAATTCGTGCTTGATTATCATAGAGCCTGCGTCGTCCCTGTCGCTGCGGCTGAGCACTATTGTGCGGGCGGTGCTGAACGGTGCCAAGCCCTCGTTGTCGGATATGGCCACGCGTATTGAGCCTGCCCTCCGGGTGGGGCAACGACGTATGGTGCGTCTCAGATTTATAATCGAAACGGCGATCGCTACCGATGCCACGGCTATTCCGGCTATCCATAGATATAATATGGCGACAGGCCATTCCGAATCTGCACAGGAGGCACCGTGGCGGGTGCCGACGGCCTCTATGGCCGGCAGATAGCCTGCAGGCATGGTCGTGTTGCCGAATCGGGCTTCCGACAAAAGAATCGCCAGCGGCGAAACGATATATATGAGAAGCAGAACCACACGGTTGAAAGTCGGCTCCTTGGCCTTGGCTAAAAACAGGCGGTATGCAAGGTACAGGGCCATCATTACAAGCCCCGATTTGAATATGAATACGAAGATTGCTCCCATGGCGGCTCTCGCTATTTGTTGCCTGATTCAATCATGTCGATAAGTTCTTTCAGCTCGTCGACTGATATTTTCTCGTCTTTCACAAGCTCGGACACAATGCCGAGATAGCTGCCTTTGAAAAAATTGGCGGCAAATTCGCCAAGCCTGGTTTTGCGCACGCTGTCCCTCTGGGTTACCGCGCGATACAGAAACACTCCGCCCTCGCCGGATTCGCGGCTTACGTGGCCTTTCTGCTCGA
>ERZ778497.1083-NODE-1083-length-19162-cov-6.955671_pt1 | contig 19162 bp, 14 predicted proteins | sample MGYA00509938_ERZ778497 | MGnify/ENA primary metagenome ERZ778497 (study PRJEB29527, sample SAMN07138969) | mouse gut metagenome | material: feces | host: mouse | place: China:Nanjing | collected 2016-01-25 ... | reverse complement strand
ACGGCCAGCTCCCCCTGAACTCCGCCAGGTCTTGATCGAAGCAACGGTAGGGGGTTGTAGCGGCGCGATGTAGTCAGCTTACCCTTTTTTATTTTATAGAAGTAAGAAGTCAGAAGTTGTAAGTTGCCAGTCGTAAGTTTTAAGTCGTAAGTTGTTAGTATGGGGGGTAAGGAATCGGAAGAATATAAAAGAATCAGAGACGGGTCACCTCCCGTCTCTGATTCTTTTATTGATATTTGTTGATGCCGATTGATTTGTGGCGAGGATTGGGTCAGTCGAGAAGGTCGACCGGAAGGGCTACGATTTTCATTCCATTGCCACGCACGAAATCGATGATCTCAGAGCGTATCTCCGACGGTTCAACGTCGGCTTCGATTCGACGCAATGCGTTGTAGACCGAAATGTTGCTCTGGTAGATATTGCGGTAGGCTTTTGCGATGTCGTCGATCTGCGTGTCGGCAAATCCGTGTTTGTGCATCACATAGGCGTTTACTCCGAAATATGCCGCAGGGTTATGGGCTATGATTACATAGGGTGGCACGTTTCCGGCTATGCGGCAGCCTCCTTTTATGAGACACCATTTGCCTACTTTTGAGTCTTCATGCAGTATGCATTTCGACGATAGGATCGAGCATTCGTCAACGATACAGTCGCCGGCGATGGCCACACCGTTGCCGATCACGCATTTTCCCTTGATCTGGGAATCGTGGCCTATGTGGCAGTCGGCCATGATGAAGTTCTCGTCGGTGATGAGGGTGCCCCCTTGCGGGTGGATCCCACGGTTGATGATTACGTGCTCACGGATTGTGTTGTTGTTGCCGATATGGCAGTAGGTGGCTTCCCCTTTCCAGCGGAAGTCCTGGGGGTCGGCGCCTATTATTGCGCCTTGGTAGACTTTGTTGTTCTTGCCCATGCGGGTTCCTGCCATTATGGAGGCATAGGGCATTATTTCACAGCCGTCGCCGATTTCCACATCTTTGTCGATGAATGCAAACGGATGGATTTTTACGTTGGCGCCGACTTTTGCCGACGGGTCAACATGAGCTAACGGGCTAATCATAGTGTGTGAGGATTTAGAGGGTTAACTGCCGCCCACGGGGCATTGTGCTGTTTCCGGCGGCATGGCTTTCCCAAAGTTACTAATTTAAAAGGAATCGCCTGGAATTTTCACAGGATTTTTTTGCTTGATCCTCTGGAAAATTTCAGGCGATATCGTTAGTCGGGCTGTAAAGCACCAAAGGCTATTATAGGTGTTAATGGCCTTTATAGCTGTAATAGCTTTATCGGCCGCCTCCGAGGCTCTGGTAGAGGTTGATCAGAGCTTGTTGACGGGATAGCTCGGTGCTGAGGAAGCTCATCTGTGCGCTCAGGAGGCTTGACTGGGCTGTGAGCACTTCGAGATAGGTTGTGCGCCCGTCGTAGGCCATCAGCAGGTTGGTGGCTTCAACGGCTTCTTCGAGGTCTTTGACCTGTTTTGAGAGGAATGCGCTCTTCTCGGCCGATTTCTCCAATGCGACACAGTTGTTGTAGACTTCGGCTGCAGCATTGAGAAGCGTCTGCTCGAAGTTGTTCATTGCCTGCTCCTGCTGCAGTTTGGCGCCTTTGAGGCGGGCGATGTTCTGTCCGCGTGAGAACAGGGGGGCTGCCAGCGACCCTGCCAGCTGCACGAACCAGTCGCCCGGATTCTTGATTATAGAGCCGAGCAGGTTTGTGAATCCGCCGTTGGTTGAGATGCTCAATCCGGGATAGAAGGCTGCCCGCGCGGAGTTGGTGGCGTAGTAGGCCACGGCGAGGCTTTCTTCGGCAGCACGCACGTCGGGGCGCATGGCCAGTTCACGCATAGGCACGCCTTCGCGCAGCACCTGCGGGTTTTCCATGCGGGCGTCGGCAGGGATTGCCCATGTCTGTGGCTGCTCGTTGAGCAGCAGCGACATGGAGTTGTTGGCTTGCACCAGGGCGGTTTCAAGGTCGGTTATCGATGCGAGGATTGACCAGTATTGTGCCTGGCTCTGCACCACGGCGGCCTGGGTTACGCGTCCGGCCTCTTTATAGTCTTTCATTATCTCGACGTTCTGTTTCCACAGGTCGGCGGTTTCGCGGCTCAGCTGAAGCTGGGCGTTGAGGTTGGCGATTGAGTAGAAACATGAAGCCACACCGGTGATTATCTGCGAGCGTACGGCTTGCATGTAGTCCTGCTGCATCCTCACTGCAGTTTCGGCACTGCGTTTGTTGTTGAGGATTTTGCCGAAAACATCTATTTCCCAGCTGATGGCCATGGGGATGGTGTAGTTCCAGCCGACTTCGTTGCCGGCATACCAGGCGTTTGCCCCGTTGGCGTTGATGGCAACTGCGGGCAGATAGCTCAGACGGGCGCCGAGCATGTTGGCACGGGCCACTTCGACGTTTATTTTTGCGTTGTCGAGGTTGATGTTGTTGGCCAGGGCGCGGTTTATGTAGTCTTGCAGCAGGGGGTCGGTGAATACTTGCTGCCAGCTGAGGTTGCCGTAGGCCGTTGAGTCAACCGGAGCCTCTTTGGCTTCGACATACTCGCGCGTCATGGCGGTGTCTTGCGGCATGTCGAATTTTTTGTAGATGTGGCACGACGAGAGCATCCCTGCGCCGAGGGCTGCGGCCACGCACATCTTTATTGTTATGTTTGCTTTCATTGGGTTTTATTCGTTTCGTTGTTAGGAAGCCCTGTCCCTGCGGGTCAAACCGTCGACCCGCAGGAGGGGGGCACCCTGTTTAGCGTGAATATTGCTCGATTTCGCTCTCGATGCCTTCGTTGTCAGTGTCTTTCCACTTTATCGGGGTAATCTTTTCCTGGATGAGCTGGAAGGCCACAAACAGGGCGGGCACGATGAAAATCTGGAAAATCATGCCGATTAGCATACCGCCGACCGAGCCGGTTCCGAGGGCGCGGTTGCCGTTGGCGCCTACGCCTGATGCGAACATCATCGGGAGCAGACCGATAATCAGCGCCAGGGAGGTCATCAGAATCGGGCGCAGACGGGCTGCGGCTCCGGCGATGGCAGCGTTGATAATCGACATGCCTGTGCGGCGGCGCTCCAGGGCGAACTCAACGATAAGGATGGCGTTTTTGGCCAACAGACCTATGAGCATAATCAGGGCGATCTGCAGGTAGATGTTGTTGGTTATGCCGAATATATGTGCGAATATAAACGATCCCATAAGGCCGAAGGGTATCGAAAGGATAACAGCCCACGGGATTATGTAGCTCTCATACTGGGCAGAGAGCAACAGGTAGACAAACAGCAGGCAGAGACCGAAGATGATGGCGGTGGCGTTGCTGTTGCCGCTGCCTTCCTCACGTGTCATGCCGGAGTACTCAAAGCCGTAGCCTGCGGGAAGTGTCTGCTGGGCAACACGCTCGATGGCGGCCAAGGCCTCACCGGAGGAATATCCGGGGGCTGGGTTACCTGTAACGGCGATTGACTGGAACAGGTTGAAACGGGTCATGAGGTCGGGGCCGTAGACTTTAGTGAGTGTCACGAAGTTTTCGAGCGATGCCATCTTTCCGCTGTTTCCGCGCACTTTGATATTGCGCAGCGATTCGGGCGACACGCGGGCTTCGGGTGCCGACTGCATCATCACGCGGTAGATTTTACCGAAGCGGTTGAAGTTGCTGACATACATCGAGCCGAAGTAGCCCTGGAGGGCGGAGATAATCTGGGTGGTCGACAACCCTGCCTGTTGGGCTTTTGCGGCATCGATGTCGATGCGGTATTGCGGGAAGGTTGGGTTGAAGGTTGTGTAGGCCATCTGGATTTCGGGCTGCTGGTTGAGCGCTCCGAGGAATCCCTGCACCACGGTGAAGAAGTCATCGATGCTGCCGCCGGTTTTATCCTGCATCTTAAGCTCGAAACCGTTGGTTGCGGAGTAACCGGTGATCATCGGCGGCGCGAATGCGATCACACGTCCGTCTTTGACCAGCTGCCCGGCCATGCCGTAGAACTGCTGGATTATTGCGTCGACACTTTCGGTTTTGCTGTTTCGCTCGCTCCAGTCTTTGAGGCGGACGATGAAAGCTCCGTAGGTGGGGCCTTGACCTGCGATGAAGCTGTAGCCGAGGATGGTGTTGCGGTATTCGATGGCGGGAATATTGGCCAGGATGGCGTCGACTTTATCCATTGTCTCTTTGGTGCGCTCCTGCGATGTGCCCGGGGGCATGTCGACCATCACGAAGAATGTGCCGGTGTCTTCATTCGGAACGAGGGCTGTAGGTGTCTTTGCCATTAGCCATACGAGTGCGGCGATTGATGCGGCCACTATTACGGCTGACGACACTTTGTGGCGGATGAAGAAGTTGGCGCCTTTTTTGTATTTGTTGAGCTGGGCGTCATACATCACGTTGAACCAGTGGTGGAAACGCTTCACGAAGTTGCGTTTTTTCCCGTGTTCGTCGGTGTGGGGCTTGAGGAATACGGCGCAGAGGGCCGGCGACAGCGTCAAGGCGTTGAGCGCCGAGAAGCCGATGGCAATTGCCATGGTGATACCGAACTGCTGGTAGAAGATACCTGCGGTGCCGGGCATGAACGACACGGGGATGAACACCAGCATCATCACAAGGGTGATTGATATGATGGCGCCTCCGATTTCGTTCATGGCGTCGATAGAAGCCTTGCGCGAACTCTTGTAGCCCGCATCGAGTTTGGCGTGGACCGCCTCGACCACCACGATGGCGTCGTCGACCACAATGGCGATTGCGAGCACAAGGGCCGACAGAGTGATGAGGTTGAGCGAGAACCCGATGAGGTTGAGCACGAAGAATGTGCCGATAAGGGCCACAGGGATGGCGATGGCGGGGATGATGGTTGAGCGTAAGTCCTGAAGGAAGACGTAGACCACCACGAACACCAGTATGAACGCCTCGATGAGGGTGTGGACAACCTTGTTGATTGAAGCATAAAGGAAGTCGTTGTTGTTCATCGGGATGGCGAACTTCAGCCCTGCGGGGAGGTCTTTCTCAAGTATTTTCACCTGTGCAAGACAGTCGTTGATAATCTGGGTGGCGTTGGAGCCTGCGGTCTGGAACACCATACACATGGTCGAGGGCTTGCCATTCAGGGTAGAGCCGAAATCATATGTAACCATGCCCAGTTCTACGTCGGCAACGTCTTTCAGGTAGAGGGTCTGGCCGTCGGGGGTCGATTTGATTACTATGTTCTCGAATTCTTCGGGGGTTGAGTAGCGGCCACGGTATTTCATGGTGTACTGGAAGCTCTGGTCTCCTTGCGCGCCGAATGAACCGGGGGCTGCTTCGATGTTCTGGTCGCGCAGGGCTGCAGCCACATCTGAAGGGTTCAGGCCGTATTGGGCCATCACTTCGGGTTTGATCCATATGCGCATGGAGTAATCGCCGCCGAATGACATGACATCACCCACGCCCTGCACACGTTGCAAAACCGGAATGATGTTGATTTTCATGTAGTTGTCGAGGAACTCGGCATCGTAGGCGTCTGTTTCGGTGTAGAGGGCTATGCCCACGAGCATCGATGACTGGCGCTTCTGGGTGAGCACACCCACCTGGAGGACTTCGGAGGGGAGGAGGTTCTGGGCTTTAGACACACGGTTCTGCACGTCGACGGCGGCCATGTCGGGGTCGAATCCCTGTTTGAAGTGCACGTTGATTGTTGCGGCGCCGGTATTGGTTGCTGTCGACTCAATGTAGGTCATGCCTTCGGCACCGTTGATTGATTCTTCGAGAGGTGCGATCACTGAGTTGAGCACGGCCTGTGCGTTTGCGCCGGAGTAGGTTGTGCTCACCGAGATGGTTGGAGGCGCGATGTCGGGATACTGGGTGATTGGCAGCGACACCAATCCGATCAGACCCAACAGCACGATGAATATTGAGATAACCGTCGATAGCACCGGACGGTTAATAAATGTATCCAGTTTCATCTGTTTGTTGCTGTGTGAATGGATTTTAAGTTAATGTTGCGGCTCGCCTTTGGGGGGTGATGCCGCCTTATTGTGCGGCGGCTTGTTGCTGCCTGGGGGCAGCGGCTGCGTCGACCGGTTTGATTGGCATGTTGTCTTTTACCTTGGTTCCGACCCCTTCAACCACGATGCGTTGGCCGGGGGTGAGGCCGGAAGTGACGATGAACTGCTTTCCGTCGTTCATCGGAGAGATTTCAACGGGGGTGGCTACGGTTTTGTTTGAGTCGTTGACAACATAGACAAAGCGGCGGTCCTGGATTTCGAATGTGGCGCGCTGCGGCACGAGAATCACGTTGGACATGCGGTTGGGGATAAGGATGCGTCCGGTTGATCCGCTGCGCAGCATACCGTTGATGTTTTTGAAGCGTGCGCGCACGTTGGCCGCTCCTGTCGAGCTGTCGATTACGCCTGAGACGGTTGCCACTTTTCCCGATTCGGGGTAGATGGTGCCGTCGGCCAGCTGGAGTTGCACATCGGGCAGCTCGCTGATGGCCTCGTTGAGCGATTTCTTCCCTTCGTTGGTGAGGTTGAGGATGTCTTTCTCATTGATTGAGAAGTAGGCGTAGATGTCGGAGTTGTCGCTCACTGTGGTGAGAGGTGTCACCATCGATGGCGATGCCAGCGAGCCTTCGCGGTTGGGTATGGAGCCTACGAAGCCGTCGGATGGAGCTGTCACAACCGTGTAGCTAAGGTTCTTGCGGGCTGTGGTCAGGGCTGCGTTGGCCTGGCTGAGCTGGGCTTCAGCCTGGCTGAGCTGGTTTTTCGCGAGTTGGTTTTCATATTCGCTGATTATGTTTTTGTCGAACAGACGCTGTTTGTTGTCGGCGGTGAGGCGGGCTGATTCAACGGCGGTTCTGGCAGCGTTCACCTGCGCGAGGGTCTGGTCGACTGCCGCCTGGTATTGCACCTGGTCGAGGGTGAAGAGAGTCTGCCCTTTGCTGACGTGCTGTCCTTCGTCGACATGTACCTTTGTGATGAATCCCGACACGAGGGGACGCACATCGATGTCGGTTTTACCTTTGATGGTTGCTGCGTAGTTGCTTGCGAGGTCTGATGTGCCTTCAGCCACTGTGATGGTGGCGATTTCGGGCGTCATGTCACCCATCTGCTGGGTCTTTTCGCCACACGATGTCAGGCCGAAAATGGTCGCCGTGGCTCCTATTGTTGCCACCAGCGAGAACATTCTGCTTTTCTTCATTGCTTTCGTTTTTTAATATCTACTTTTGGTCTTTTTTATCCTTAGAATAGTCTTGAGATATTTGTCAAATCTCCTGAAAAATTCGCCTAATCTGCGGTCTGTCAAAGCCGTAATATGGCCGATTTTTGATATTCGGTTGCAAAATTACCAAATTCCCCACCATAAAAATATGATAAAAATCATATTCGACCCGTCTTTAACCACATTTAACCTAAAGAGGCCGAAGCCTTTAACCATTGATAACATAGTTAAGGGCGCATGATTTTTGTGCATGCCATCATGTGGGAGGATGGCATGGATTTGATGTTTTGCCGATGCAAATGTTAACGGATGTATATGCAAGGGTGTGCGGATGGCTATTGGCGTTAATTGAAGTTAATATATGGAACATTTTCGCCCAAAAACTATGTTGCAAAACATAAAAGCTATATCTTTGCATCAGTTTTTCATGGTATTAGATTTAAGGTAAGAAGATTATTCGTCGTGACGACGAGTAATTTTTTTTGTGCATATATGCGTATGGGCGTTTCGGAAGTAATAATTCGGATGAAAGAGCGTGTATCCCTACAATCCGGAGTTATGCAGCACATCCAAAGCGGACTGGCTGGAGACCGGTGTTTTTATGGAAAAGCAGAGGGTGTGTCATAATGGCTCATCTGGGTCGTCGCCCGAGGGCTTCGGGTTCGGTCATTGACCTTAGTCAACTCCCTTCACCCTCACCCTCAGGCTCCTACCATCTGAACCATTCTGACAGCACCCTCTCCATCCGGATGCCAAAAAGGCGTTGGTCGAATTTCGACACAACGCCTTGATGCGGGTTGCGGTTTGAAAACCGCGCAATGGGAGAGGGTTATTTCACGATTACTTTGGAGGCGGTATTGCCCTGGCGACGGATGTAGAGGCCGTTGGCGGGGTTTTCAACGCGGATGCCCTGGAGGTTGAAATATTCAACCGGGGCGTCGGTTGCTTCTGCGGCTACGTTTTCGATGCCTGAAGACTGACCGTTGACTTTCACTCCGAGGGAGTAGATTGGAGAATCGTAGGCATCGGCATAGCGCATGAAGTAGTGGAGTGTGCCGGGGTTGGCGAACTCTACGGGAGTGCCGTCATAGAGGTTGAAGTCGTTTTTGTCGAGTTCGGCAAGTGCTGCCGGAGCTGCCGGTTCTGAAACTTCGTCGAGATAATAGAGGTCAACGGTTACGGGCAGTTCACCGAATGCGATGTTGCCTCCCCCTTCGGGCAGGTCGATGAAATTCTCAACAGGAGTTGTGGGGCCGCCATTCATCAGGAAGTCAACCTGCGGGAAGACATTCAGGCGCAGGATTGCGATGCCGGGGAGATAGGTGTCGGTGGCATCGCTCTTGGCGCGGAGGGTGTAAACGCCCACTTTGTCAACTGTTATGGCAAGTTTGCCGTCAGCTTCTGTGAGTGTGTATTCGTCAGGGTTCAGGCAGTCGATAGAGTATGTGGTAGCCACGTTGTTGGGGTTGTTGACTGCATTTACCTCGGTCTCGACACCAACAGTGGTGTTGTAGACAGTCTGTGTAAACGACAGGTCGGCAATCTCAAGATCGGAGGTTTTATTTTTCCAGACTACGGTTACAGACTTCAGCTTAATTGTACTGGTAGTTTTATTCGAGAACGTTATTGTATTGAACTCCTTTCCCTCGGCAGGAGTCCATACCTTTAATCCGGTTTCTTCACCGTCGCCAGTAGCTAGAGTTGTTCCATCTGATGGTGTAAATTTATCCACTGTGTTGATAGTTATTTTCTCAATTATACCATCGGTAGGAACTGTGATTGTGAATGACGATGTAACGCCGTTATAAACTTTTCTAAAAGTGAGAAAATCTCCTTGGGTTGACTGACTGTTATATTTATATGAACGATAATCTCCATAGAATGACATGACTACATTCCCCGATGTAACACTGCTGACTTCTGACTCATAGGTGTCTCCGGTATTATATGTCGTCATTCCATATGGGTTCTCGGTTGTGAAATCAAATGTCTCGCGACCGATTTGTGGTGCATTGGCGTCCTCTATAATTATACGGTATTTGGCAGTTGCTTCAGAATATGTGTCAGTGGCGGATGCTGTAGCGGTGATTGTTACTGTGCCGACGGTTTTAACGTCTTCTGGGAGGATTTGGCCTGTGGTTTCGTTGACGGCAACGATCTCGGGGTCAGAGGATGAGTAGGTGACATTGCCATCGCCGATATGTTTGGCAGCTTCCCAGACTACGCCTACGCCTAATTTGCCGTAGCGCACTTCGCGCTCAAAATGGAGCTCGGGGTTCTTTTTGGCGTAGGTGAGGGTATATGTTGCCGATGCGTTGTTATAGGTTTCGTTGTCTTTGATTTCGGCGGTTATTTCGGTTGTGCCGAAGCCGGTGAGTGTGAGGTTGCCTTCAACAAACTTGGCAACGGCCTCGTTGCTCGACGTGTAAACCACTGCATCTTTGGCTTCCGCAGGAGTGACTGTCAGAGCTGGTGTTTTGAGTTCTTCTCCGGCCAGCACGTTCACCTCTTTAACGCCCCAGTCAAGCTCGACATCGGTTTTCGACGGGTCGCCAGCCTCTTCTAATGTTAAAGTTATTTTCCCTATACCACACTGGTTGCCAGTATTCGCGGTTACAAATTTATAGGCTATCCCTGCAGCTTGCTTGGCTTCTGGAATGTTGAATGTCTGGATTCCTTTGTCGCCCATTGCAGAGAATGTGAATTGGTGCAATGCTGTTGTTGAACCGTTTTCAAACAAATCGAATTTTGATTTTGTAGTTGATTGGCATGTGATTGCAATTGATGTTATAATTTTCCCCGGAAATGATGGCAGTGAAAGTGATGCACCGTTGAGTTTGGCAAATGCAATGTGTGAATTTTCTTTGCTTTTTTGCCATTTTGTTTGATACATCGTCAGGGTATAACCGTTGAAATCTACATTTGTCTCTTTCGTGGCAAAATTGGTAGGAAGGTCGGATGTTGTGCTGGGCCCAAAATTCAACTCAATGGTTTCGGCATGTAATTTCACCCCCCCCAATGTGCAAAGGACTGTAAGGAGTGATAAGAGTAATCGTTTTCTCATATTTAAAAATTGATTTAGAAGGTTAAAAAATCAAGTTCGGGTTTCGCGTGAGATTCGTGTGTTGAGGGCAGTCTGAGGCAGGTGCGGCCACGGATGCCGGGCGCGAATGTGAAATGTCGTTTCTGATAAGCACAAAGGTATAGATTTTTTCACAGACCGCCATCTGTTTGGTCTTCTTTTTTCGAAGTCTTTTTAAGGATTAAGAGATTGTTTAAATTGGGTGGAGTATGGAAAATCATGAATTGCATGAAGGTGTAACATGGGTTTGCCATCCTTTGCTCATTTAAATTATCCAAAGATATTTAGGCTTGCCCCTAATCCCGATATTAGGAAAGAAAAAAGGAGTTAAGCGGTGGGGCTTAACTCCTTGGAGGTGTTGTCTTACCTGGATTCGAACCAAGACAGGCAGAACCAAAAACTGCAGTGCTACCATTACACCATAAGACAATCCGGTCGGCTCAAACAGGGATGAATCTGCCTAAAGCCGATGCAAAGGTAAGTATTATTTTCGGGTTGGCAATGGGAATGCATAGTTTTTTAGGCGTTATTTGGGATTTTTAGGGTTTCGGGATTAGGAAAAATTGTGTAATTTTGCGGTTTATAACGGCATGTCTTCATAGGAGTGCCCAACATGTTTTTATGGGATTGCTGAACATGTCGTTATAGCTGTGTTAAAGTTGTGCCTCTCAGAGCATAGGCGGCCGTGGAACCGGCCGGCATAAATTCAGATGAAGATTATGGAAAAAAAGTTCAAACGGACACTTGTGACAACCGCGCTGCCCTATGCCAACGGGCCGGTGCATATAGGCCATCTGGCCGGGGTTTATGTTCCCGCCGACATCTATACCCGTTTCCTGAGGATGCGTGGCGAGGATGTTGTCATGATCGGCGGGAGCGATGAGCATGGGGTGCCTATCACCATCAAGGCCAAGGCTGAGGGTGTGACCCCCCAGGATATTGTTGACCGTTACCACAAAATAATAAAAGACAGTTTTGAGGAGCTGGGTGTGTCGTTTGACATCTATTCGCGCACCACGAGCGATATCCATTCGGCCACGGCGTCGGAGTTTTTCCGCCGTCTCTATGACAACGGGCAGTTTGTGGAGAAGAGTTCGATGCAGCTCTATGACGAGAAGGCCAACCAGTTTCTCGCCGACCGCTATGTCACCGGAGAGTGCCCCCATTGCCATAATGAGCGGGCTTATGGCGACCAGTGCGAGGCGTGCGGGTCGAGCCTCAATGCCACAGACCTGATCAATCCCAAGAGCGCCATCACCGGCAACACTCCGGTGTTGAAAGAGACCAAACACTGGTATCTGCCGCTCGACCGTTGGGAGAAGGCTCTGAGCGAATGGATTCTCGAGGGTCACAAGGAGTGGAAGAGCAATGTCTACGGCCAGTGCAAATCGTGGATTGACCTCGGTCTGCAGCCGCGTGCGGTGAGCCGCGATTTGGACTGGGGTGTGCCTGTGCCTGTCGAGGGAGCAGACGGGAAGGTGCTCTATGTATGGTTCGACGCCCCGATAGGCTATATCTCGAACACCAAGGAGCTGCTGCCCGACAGCTGGGAAAAATATTGGAAAGACCCGGAGAGCCGTGTGATTAATTTCATAGGGAAGGATAACATTGTGTTCCACTGCATTATCTTCCCGGCGATGTTGATGGCCTATGGCGATAATTTCCAGCTTCCAGACAATGTTCCGGCCAACGAGTTCCTGAACCTTGAGGGTGACAAGATTTCGACCTCACGCAACTGGGCGATATGGCTTCATGAGTATCTGCGCGATTTCCCCGGCAAACAGGATGTGTTGCGTTATGTGCTGACGGCCAACGCCCCGGAGACGAAAGACAACGATTTTACGTGGCGCGATTTCCAAAGCCGCAACAATTCGGAGCTTGTGGCGATACTGGGCAATTTCGTAAACCGCGCCATGGTGCTGACCCACAAATATTTTGCCGGAGTTGTGCCGGAAGCGGGCGCATTGGAGGCGGTTGACCGGGAGGCTCTTGATGAGCTGAGCTCAATCAGGGAATTGTTGACGGCTAATCTTGATACATTCCATTTCCGCGAAGCGCTCAAAGATGCGATGAACATAGCCCGTCTGGGGAACAAATACCTGCAGGAGACAGAGCCGTGGAAGGTGGCAAAAACCGATATGGGCCGCGTTGCCACAATCCTGAACACGGCTTTGCAGATATGCGCGAATATCAATGTGGCTTTCGCGCCGTTCCTGCCATTCATGGCCGATAATCTGCGCCGTATGCTCGCCCTGGAGAAACTCGACTGGGAGGATCTTGGCAAAACAGACCTGATTGCGGCAGGAGCCACTCTGGGGCAACCGGAGCTGTTGTTTGAAAAGATAGAAGATGATGCCATCGAGGCGCAGCTCAACCGCCTGGCACGCATCAAGGAGGAGAACAAACTCAAAAACTGGCAGCCAGAACCGCAACAGCCCGATGTGCCTTTTGACGACTTTATGAAGGTTGACATCCGCGTCGGTACTGTCATGGAGTGCAGCCGTGTGCCTAAGGCCGACAAGCTGCTGCAGTTCCGTATCGACGATGGTATGGAACAGCGCACCATAGTGAGCGGCATCGCCAAATATTATTCTCCCGAAGACCTTGTGGGTAAGCAGGTCTGCTTTGTGGCTAACTTCGCGCCGAGGAAGCTCAAGGGGGTTATGTCGCAGGGGATGATTCTGTCGGCACAGAACCCCGACGGCTCGCTTGTGGTGATCGGACCTACGGGGGCTGTGACGCCCGGGGCACAGGTGAAGTAACCTATGATGGTGTGTCAGAACGGTTCAGATGAACCGTTCTGACAGCACCACCCTCCCGTCCGGACTCAATATGTAGGGCAGTAGATTCCCAATCCAGTTTTTGCCGGATGGCATATAATAAAGTAATACCGGAACAACACAAGCAACGAGAATGGAAAAAACGAAAGGTCGTCCCCGCATTTTGATTATCTATACGGGAGGCACTATCGGCATGATAGAGGATCCGGAGACCCGCACCCTCAGGCCGTTTAATTTCAACCACCTTATCGACAATGTGCCTAAGGTGAAGATGCTCGATTATGATATCGAGCATATGCAGTTCGACCCGCCCATAGATTCGAGTAATGTGACTCATGCGCATTGGCAGCAGATTGCCACGCAGATCGGGAAGAATTATAATGACTTCGATGGTTTTGTCGTGCTTCATGGCACCGACACGATGGCCTATACTGCCTCGGCTCTTTCGTTCATGCTCGAACATCTGCGTAAACCGGTGATTATAACTGGGTCTCAGTTGCCGATAGGGGAGGTGCGCACCGACGGTGAGGAGAACCTCATCACGGCGCTTCAGATTGCGGCGGCAGTGGATCCGGTCAACGGTGAGCCGATGGTTCAGGAGGTGGCGCTGCTGTTTGCCAACTACCTGTGGCGCGGGAATCGCTCAACGAAGATGAGTGCCGACAATTTCAATGCTTTCAAGAGCAATAATTATCCTCCGTTGGCGCGAATCGGCTTGTCGATACAGTTCAACAACGATGCTTTGTGGCGTGTGTATGACAAGACGCCTCTTAAAGTGCATCTTGGCCTGAACTCAGATGTTATTGTTGTTTATGTGACACCGGGTATGACGGAGCATAGCCTCCGTCAGCAGCTTGAGACACCTGGTGTGAAGGGAGTTGTTCTGAAAACCTACGGTGCGGGGAATGCACCGGCCTGTGAGTGGTTCAACCGCCCGATCAAGGAGGCGATAGACCGGGGGATAGTGGTGCTGAATGTGACTCAGTGTGTCAATGGTGCGGTGAGCCAGCGCCGTTATTTCACCGGCGACTGCCTGGCGCGTTGTGGGGTTATTTCGGGTCACGATATGACTACTGAAGCGGCTCTTACCAAGATGATGTTCCTGTTCGGCACGGGTCTTAGCGCCAAACAGGTAAGCAATTGCCTTTTGCGCCCGATTTGCGGCGAGATGACAATATAAAGGGGAGTTCTTTTCGCGGGCCGAAAAGAACCAAAAGGCCGAGGGCGCGGCGAAAATCTGCGGAATCGGCTTGCCGGCATCCGCAGGGGCGGCGGAACTCGCTTCGCTCAAACACCGACACCCTTGTCTGCGTCTTCACGGCGCTGCTTCCTGCTTTTCGCCAATGCGCCCGCCATGCGGGTACACGGGTTCTGCAAAATTTATGTTTTTGTGAATTAACTGGAGACTCCGGCGATTTCAACGGGATGGCCGTGGGCTATCTCTTACTTCATGCTTGCGGCTTTTCAGCTTCTGACGTCTTTTTTCTATTCGGATTATCGGGGAACCAGCCACGGGCTACGCGGTCGCGCTGCTCGAAGATTTCTTTGATGGTCCAGAAGGAGGAGAAAGCGAGTACGCCCAGGAGGGTCTGGGGGAAAATGGCGCTTACGAAGAGGGATGCTATGGATGCGGCGATGCCCAGAAGCAGGAACCACCACCAGCAGCGTGTGCCGAACCAGTAGTAACATTTGATGACAATGGGATGGAATATCCCGATTATCAGAAAGGTGCATATGCCTAAAAGGAGTCCGGTGAAATGCATGGGCGGTAATTGAGTTTGGGTGTTGGTTGTTTAGGGAATTGAATTTGTTTAAAGCGATGTGTCAGAATTCGATTTTTTGCATTGTTTTGTGTGGTTGTGATTGCGAGTTATGACGTTTATAGGCGGCGGCCAGGCGTTTGTGGTAGCCTCGTGAGCGGGCTTTTGGGCCATTGTATTTTAGAGCGAACCGGAGCCATTTGTGTTTTTTGATATCGTTGACCATGCCTGAGTTTTTGATGAAACGGGCAAACAGTTCGAGCTGGTCGCGCTCGGAGCGGCTCATCATTGCCACAAACTCTTTGATGTTTCCGGCTCCGCATTTGCGCCAGTTGAAGCCTCCGATCTGGAACATGCCCCAGAATGTGCTTTCCCACGCGGATATTGAGTCGATTGCGGCGGCGGCATCGAGACGTGCGTGTTGTGCGGCTTGGTAAGAGCCGTATTTTTTTGCGTTTGGGCGGTTGAAGATTTCCGGCGCACGTTTCCTGGCTTTCGACAGCGAGACATTGCGGCGTGGTGCGAATTTGCGATACATCGACAGGTCGAAGTTTATCAACGGTTTCCCGGGTTGCCAGAACCCTTTGTGCTGCGGTCCGGCTTCGATGTCGACCACGGCTTTTATCGCGGCTACCTCCACGCCGAGTTCTTCGGCTACCTGTCGGTAGTCTTCTTCTGTCAGTGAGGAGAAGCGTGGTTCCATTCCCGCTTCCATGCCGTCGGCCAGTGAGTCTGTCAGCAAGCCGATAACAGAATCGATGGCTTCAACCGGTGGTTCGGCGGTTTTTTCTGCTGCCATTTGCAGTGCCGGAGCGCTCCACAACAGTAGGCCACATATAAGAAACCTGAAACACATCCCACTCTGTTGCGGGATGTGTTTCAGTGTCATCAAGTTCATTATAGCCACGGGCAGCGGTTTGATTATTTTTTAAGTCCGGCCACTTTTTCGAGTGTGCGACGGAGCTGCTGATAGAAACGCTCTACGGCAGGGATGTGCATACGCTCAGAGGGGGAGTGGACGTCGCGCAGCGTGGGGCCGAAAGACACCATGTCGAGGCCGGGATAGTTCTGCTGGAATAGCGAGCATTCCAGGCCGGCATGTATGGCCTTGATTGCCGGACGGACCCCGTAGAGTTCCTCGTAGGCGTCGGAAGCGAGTTTCATGATTGTTGAATCTAGGTTGGGTGTCCATGCGGGATATCCGTCGCCATGCTCGACAGCCGCACCTGCGAGAGTGAACACGGCTTCAACCTGGTTGGCTATATCGAGTTTCCGAGAATCGACCGAAGAGCGCTGTGAGGTTGTCACAACAATCTTGTCGTCGCCTTTCATCTTGACTGAAGCGAGGTTGGTTGAAGTTTCAACGAGGCCTTCGAGGTCGCGGCTCATTGAAATCACCCCGTGGGGTGCGCAATAGAGCGACAAGATTAGGTTGCGGCTTGTTGCCGAGTCGATGGCGAAATCGGGTTTGTCAACGCTGTCGAGAGAAAGTTTCAGGGTGGTTTCCAGGCCTTTGTATTCACGCTCGATGTCGGCGGCATAGCGGTTGAATGCGATGCGCACATCTTCTTTGCGCGATGTGTGGACGCCGAACACCACGTGGGCGGCACGTGGGATGGCATTGCGGAGGTTTCCGCCGTCGATTTCGCACACCGAAACTTCATGTTCTTTCATAAGATTGAAGAGGAAGCGGGCGATTAGCTTATTGGCGTTGGCGCGTCCGAGATGGATGTCGCCTCCGGAATGTCCTCCGAGACCGTCGCGCACGTCGAAAAGGAAGTAGTGGAAGTCGGAGGGCGCATAAGAGCGGTTATAAGAGAATGTTGCCACGGTGTCGATGCCGCCGGCGCATCCAACAAACACTTCTGCATCATCTTCTGAGTCGAGGTTGATAAGAATCGAGCCTGTCAGCTCGCCTTTTTTGAGGTTGTTGGCGCCTGTCATGCCGGTTTCTTCATCCATGGTAATCAAGACTTCGAGCGGGCCGTGGACGAGAGTGTCGTCGGTAAGGATGGCCAAAGCGGCTGCGACTCCGATTCCGTTGTCGGCTCCGAGGGTTGTGCCGTTTGCGCGCACCCATTCGCCGTCGACGATTGTCTGTATGGGGGTGTTTTCAAAGTCGAAGTTTTTGTCGTTGCTTTCGCAGACCATATCCATGTGGCCTTGTAGAATCACTGTGGGGGCGTTTTCATGACCGTGGGTTGCCGGTTTGCGCATGATGACGTTGCCGATTTCGTCGGCATGGGCCTCGATGCCGTGGTCTTTCGCAAATTCGAGGATGTATTTGCGGATTTTCTCTTCCTTCTTTGAAGGGCGGGGAATCTTTGTGATCTGATCGAAGATTTCGAAGACAGCTTTGGGTTGAAGGTCTTTTACTTCCATATCTTTTGGGGGTTAAATATTGGTTGCAACAATCTCAAAAACGCCCTAAGCGTTAATAAGGTTAAGGGTAAGTCCTTTTAAAAAGGATTTACGAATGGAAAATACTGTTAAAATCGTTGTTTCTCCGACCCTAAGTTACAAAATTAAATTTACATATAGCCAAAAATCAAGCGAACTTTCCTATATTTGCGGCGAAAAAGCGTGAATGCCCGATGAAAATGGTTCTGCTTGCGATAGGCCTTGTTGCGCTGAGTGTTGTGTTGCTCGGCGTGAAGGTTCTGTTTGTGAAAGGTGGCAGTTTCCCTTCGGGTCATGTTCACGACCTGCCCCAGCTAAAGCGCAAAAAACAAAAAAGAAATAACCACCAATCGCAATGAAAAAGATTACATTAGCAGCCTCCGCCATAGCAATCATGCTGCTCGGCAGCAGCTGCTCAGGCAAAGAAGGTGCCAATGAAACCGCCGCTCCTGCGGAGAAGAAAACCGTGAAAGTAGAGAGCGACACATTCGAGCCTACCACCAATATCCGCTATTACAACATGGATTCGGTGATGGCCAATTACGACCTTGTGAAGACTTTCAACGAAGCCAACCTGCGCACCATGACCGAATTGCAGAACGCCCAGCGCTCACGTGAGGGAGAACTGAACCGCATGGCATCCAACATACAGCAAAAAGTTCAATCAAACGGCTATCTGTCAGAGGCGTCGTATAACGCAGATATGAGTGAGCTCAACAAAAAGCAGCAGGCCGCCCAGAACTATCTCGGATCCCTGCAGGCGAAAGCGCAGGAAGAGGCTTTGCGCCAGCAGGAGGAGTTTATCGATTCGCTTAACAACTTCCTGGCAGAATATAACAAGACACGCCACTACGACGCTATACTGCTTTATGCACCGGGTGAACTGTTTAATCCCGCTCTGGATATCACCGACGATATCATCAATGGTCTGAACAACCGCTATACGCGTGCGGGAGTGAAGCCAGAGAAGGAGACAAAATAATCGCAAGCCATAATAACTCGATACGGAGCCATGCCTGTTATAGGTGTGGCTCTTTTTTCTAATTTCTAATGGCGTGCTGTCAGTAATGCCATGCAGAGAGATATGGCTATGCTATGGGAGGGTTAGAAGAGTAGTAGGGAGAGGGCCATCAGGGCCATGCCCATTATGAGGCCTATGATTGCCATGTGGTGGTGGCCATACTGGTGGGCGCCGGGGAGCAGCTCGTCGAAAGAGATGTAGACCATTATTCCGGCTACGGCTGCAAGCACCCATCCGCTGATGGCTGAAGTCCAGAACGGTAGGAGGAACAATGCCCCTACGAGTGCTCCGGCAGGTTCCGCGAGGCCAGACAGGAGGGTGTAGCGCAGGGCTTTGCTGCGATTTCCGGTTGCCTGGTAAATCGGAACGGAGACGGCGATCCCTTCGGGTATGTTGTGGATGGCTATGGCTGCCACTATCGGGAGGGCGATATCCCACCCTTCGAGTGCCGATACGAATGTAGCCATCCCTTCAGGGAAATTATGGATTCCTATGGCAAGGGCAAGCAGTATGCCGGTGCGTTTCAGGTCGTGTCCGTGATTGGATGAGGGCGTTTTATCGAGGAGGGCTGTGGAATGCTCTTCGTGGGGGTTCTGGGCTTCGGGCACCAGCAGGTCGATGAGCGCTATAAGACCCATTCCTCCGAAAAAGCCGATTAATCCGTAGAGGTTGCCGAGTTTGCCGGTGAAGGTCTGCGAGAGCTTCCCGATTGCTTCGGGCATCATTTCCATGAATGATACGTAGACCATCACCCCTGCCGACAGGCCCATTGCCCACGACAGAAGCCGTTTGTTGTCGGTGCGGGTGAAAAAGGCCAACAGGCCGCCTATGCCGGTCGACATGCCGGCGAGCAATGTCAGTCCGAGCGCAACGAGCAAAGATTCTATTCCGATTCCGTTTGGCATGTCTATGGTTTATTCCGGGTAGCCGGGAAAAGTT
>ERZ778497.1080-NODE-1080-length-19195-cov-4.092320_pt1 | contig 19195 bp, 18 predicted proteins | sample MGYA00509938_ERZ778497 | MGnify/ENA primary metagenome ERZ778497 (study PRJEB29527, sample SAMN07138969) | mouse gut metagenome | material: feces | host: mouse | place: China:Nanjing | collected 2016-01-25 ... | reverse complement strand
GATGACAACGGCGAGATCCAGACAAATACCGGATACCGTGTACAGTTCAACTCAGCTATAGGACCGTATAAGGGAGGTCTCCGTTTCCATCCTTCCGTGAATCCTTCAATCCTGAAGTTCCTCGGTTTCGAGCAGACATTCAAGAATGCGCTTACTACGCTTCCTATGGGTGGAGGAAAAGGCGGCTCCGATTTCAACCCGAAAGGAAAATCCGACGCTGAGATCATGCGTTTCTGCCAGGCGTTCATGCTTGAACTTTGGCGCAATATAGGACCTGACACTGATGTCCCTGCCGGAGATATAGGTGTCGGCGGCCGTGAAATCGGCTTCCTTTATGGAATGTACAAGAAGCTCGCACGTGAGCATACGGGAGTTCTTACCGGAAAGGGTATGACCTGGGGAGGATCTCTAATCCGTCCTGAGGCTACGGGATTCGGTGCCGTGTATTTCGTGCAGCACATGCTCCATCTTCAGAACAAGGACATAAAGGACAAGACCGTCGCAGTCTCCGGATTCGGCAATGTCGCATGGGGTGCCGCAATGAAGGCTACCCAGCTCGGAGCCAAAGTAGTAGCTATCTCAGGTCCTGACGGAGCCATCTATGATCCGGAAGGAATGAATGACGAGAAGATCGCATATATGCTTGAACTCCGCCGTTCCAACAATGACGTCGTAGCTCCGTTTGCTGACAGGTTCCCTTCCTCTACATTCTATCCTGGCAAAAAGGCGTGGAGCATAAAATGTGACATCGCTATGCCTTGTGCTTTCCAGAACGAGCTTACAGGTGCTGATGCCGAGGAACTTGTCGGCAACGGGACCTGGTGCTGTGCTGAGGTTTCCAATATGGGATGTACTCCTGAGGCAATAGAGGTTTTCCAGAAGGCAGGCATAATGTTCGCTCCGGGAAAGGCCGTCAATGCCGGAGGAGTCGCAACTTCAGGTCTTGAGATGACACAGAATGCCATGCACATCAGCTGGAGCGCGGAAGAAGTGGACTCAAGGCTTCACGGAATCATGTCGAATATCCACGAGGCGTGTGTCAAATACGGAACCCAGCCTGACGGATATGTCAACTATGTCAAGGGAGCGAATGTCGCAGGTTTTATGAAAGTCGCGACAGCAATGCTTGAGCAGGGTGTTATCTGATAATTCAAATATTTATTGCCGATGACAACAATGGTTAAAAAAGAGAGGAAATTCTCTCTGAAGCACTTTGTGATGCTTCCTCTTGTGGTTGCCGTTACGCTTTTCCTTTGGCTTGTGCCGTCTTCATTCTTCGGAATAGACGGGCTGACAGTGGTGGAGCAGAGGACAATCGCGATTTTTGTGTTCGCTGCGTTGATGTGGATGTTTGAGGTAATCCCTACGTGGGCGACATCCGTGATAACCATTGTGATAATGCTGTTGACGATATCCGACAGCAGCATCTGGTTTATGAAGGGGGCGGGAGTTCCTGCCGATATGGGGACTTTTGTGAGCTATAAGTCTCTTCTTGCGACTTTTGCCGATCCTGTGATAATGCTGTTCCTTGGAGGTTTTGTGCTGGCTATAGCGGCGACCAAGGTAGGGCTTGACGTACAGCTGGCAAGGGTGCTCCTGTGGCCGTTCGGGAAGAAGCCGCGTTTTGTGCTTCTTGGATTCCTTATCGTGATAGGTGTTTTCTCGATGTTCATGAGCAATACGGCGACAGCTGCAATGATGCTTACTTTCCTTGCTCCAGTGCTGAAGACGCTTCCGCCTGACGGAAAGGGCAAGATCGGTCTTGCACTTGCAATTCCGATTGCGGCCAATCTCGGAGGAATCGGAACACCTATCGGAACGCCTCCGAATGCCATTGCTCTCAGCTATCTCAACGATACCCTGCATATGGGAATCGGATTCGGGGACTGGATGCTTGTCATGGTGCCGTATGTCTTTGTCATGCTGCTGATCGCCTGGGGACTTCTCCTGTGGATGTTCCCTTTCAAGGCAAAGAGCATAGAGCTGAACATTACCGGAAATGCGGAAAGGACACCGCATACCTATATCGTATGGATTACATTTGCGGTTACCATATTGCTGTGGATGCTTGACAAGGTTACAGGCATAAATTCCAATGTGGTGGCAATGATTCCGGTCGGAGTCTTCTGTGTGACAGGAGTGCTTACGAAGGAAGATCTGAAAGAAATCAACTGGAGCGTGCTCTGGATGGTTGCCGGAGGTATCGCTCTTGGAGTCGCGCTCAACAGTACAGGTCTTGCCGAGCATCTTGTGAATGCCATTCCGTTCGGCTCGTGGCTTCCTCTTGTCGTACTCCTGGCTTCAGGCTTTCTGGGATATTTCATATCAAACTTCATCTCCAATACTGCTGCGGCGAATCTTATCGTTCCGATCCTCAGTGCCGTGGGAGTCGGTATGGGTTCCGCTCTTGATCCGGTAGGAGGTGTAAAGACTCTGCTTGTCGGAGTAGCTCTTTCTACATCCCTGGCAATGCTTTTCCCTATCTCGACGCCTCCGAATGCACTTGCGCATTCAACTGGGCTTGTCACAACAAAGGATATGACGAAGTTGGGACTGCTTCTCGGTGTCATCGGCTTTATTTTGGGATACTGTCTGCTGATTTTCATAGGAATTTGATATTTTATTAATACCTTTGCCGCCCTGTCGGGGGATTTGGAAGTGACATCCGGAATCCGTTTCGGATGTCACTTGTCTTACCGGCAGCTGTTCTGTGCCGGGACGGGATTGATTGTAATGAAATTAAATTAGTGTTTTGAAAATGAGAAAACTCGCTTGTCTGGTATCGGCCGTTTTGATTGCTTCTGCAGCAGTTTCTGCGCAGGCGGCTGATTCTGAAAAAAAAGGAAATACGGAAAGTGCCGTAAGACAGGAACTGAAAAACCATTTCAAGTTTTACGGTTTCATAAGGAATTATTTCGCGTTTGACACAAGGGAAAGTACGGCAGGTACGGGAGACTTGTACTATTATATTCCGAAAGACCGCAAGATGAATGAAGACGGGTCGCAGGACCTTAATGCGCAGCCGTCTTTCAGATTTCTTGCCCTGACTACACGTCTGGGAGTTGATGTGTCTGGATATCAGTATGGAAGGACAAAGTTCGGAGCCAAGGTAGAGGGGGATTTTTATGCAGGACTGACAAATTCTCAGACATCTTCAAAAATCAACGGTGCCGCCCAGTTCCGGCTCCGTCAGGCATACGTCACTCTCGGATGGGATGATATGAAGATGGGTGAAGAGCAGAAGGCTTCTGTGCTCCTTACTATGGGACAGACCTGGCACCCGATGGCAGCTGACCAGCCGCATGTGATCAGTCTTGAGACAGGTGCTCCATTCAACGCTTTCAGCCGTACCCCTCAGGTAAAGATGGATGCAAATCTCGGAAAGAATTTCGTCATTACTGCATCGGCTCTCTGGCAGATGCAGTATCTTTCAACAGGTCCTTCCGGAGCTTCAGCCGAATATATGAAATATTCATGTACTCCTGAGACGTATCTCGGATTTACTGTAAAATCAAATGACGGGTTTCTTGCCAGGGCCGGTGCCACTCTCCTGAGCATCAAGCCGAGGAGGACAGGAAAGAATGACAATGATGTCACCGTCAAAGTATCGGACCGTATAACCACTGTTTCGCCTTATATATATCTGCAGTATAAGTACAAGACCTTTGAGGTAAAGGCGAAGACTATCTACAGCCAGGCAGGTGAACACATGAACCTTATGAGCGGATACGGTATCGTGGGTGAGTTCAAGGACGGCTGCCGTATCTACACTCCTCTTCAGGCTTCATCTACATGGGCTTCACTCAGCTATGGAAAGAAATGGCAGGTGATGCTTATGGGAGGATATATCAAAAATCTCGGTTCCGTAAAGAACCTGCGCAATGACAACGGAGTTGTCGACCCTGAAGACTTCTATTTCAGCGGAAACGGTTCCAAGAATCTTAATTCCATGTGGAGGCTGATTCCTGCCGTTGCATACAATGCCGGAAAATTCACATTGGCCCTTGAATACAATCTTACTGCTGCACAATATGGCGCAGGCAGATACAATGCGAAAGGACTTGCGCTGGATAATCTTCACTGGATATACAACAACCGTATCCAGATGATGGTCAAGTTCACGTTTTAGAGCATAAGTATATAATGCATACGGATGTGGTAAAAGCCCCGTGGTGGTTACCACATTCTTTTTTTTCGATATGAACTACAGGAGCATTCCCTGGGGACGGATGTTGAGATAAGCAACAATTTTGTCGCTGCGGGATTTTTCCCCATTCCTGCAGCGGCCGTGAAATGGACATTTTAGAAAAACAAGATATGACAGACAGATTGGCACGTGTTGGCTTTGCCGTCTTTGTTTCCCTTCTTATATTGAGCGGAACAGTGTCTGCGCAGAAGCCTTCAGACAAAGTTTTTGTGGATGCCGTACAGTTTCCTTTGTACGGCAAGGTTTCGGATGACACGAATACGAGGTATGAGAGGCTTCCTGCCTCCCTGGAGGGGATTTCCCGTGGCCCGGTATGGTCTCTCGGCAGGAACTCCGCCGGACTTTTCATCAGATTCCGTTCAAATTCGACTGCAATATGGGCGCGCTGGGAATCCACATTCTGCGTGTCTATGAATCACATGACTCCTGCAGGCACAAGGGGGCTTGACCTCTATGCCATTGAAGATGGAGAGTGGCGTCCTGTATGCAGTGCCCGTCCATCAAAGGACAAGCTGACTGAAACCTGTATAATTTCCGGAATGGACGGTAGAGAGAGGGAATATATGCTCTATCTGTCTTTATATGACGGAGTGTCTTCGCTTGAAATAGGAGTGGACAAGGATGCCTTGATCGCCCCTCCGGCAGTGGACAGGCCTTCAAGGGAGCGTCCTGTGGTAATGTATGGTACAAGTATTCTTCAGGGAGGATGTGCAAACCGTCCCGGCATGGCCCATACCAATATAATAGGCCGCCGTCTTGACAGGGAAGTCATCAATCTGGGTTTCAGCGGAAATGCTCTGCTTGATATGGAGATTGCCGGTCTGATGGCGTCTGTTGAGGATCCAGGAGTATATGTTCTTGATTATGTCCCCAATGCGTCTGTACAGATGATTGATGAAAAGGGGGAGGAGTTTTTCCGTACGTTGAGGGATGCTCATCCTGACGTGCCTGTCATTTTCATAGAAGACCCGACCTTCCCGACGACTGTATTCAACGGCAGGATAAGGTCTGAGGTGCAGAAAAAGAATATGGCCCAGAAAAGACTTTATGAAAAGCTGAAAAGAAGCGGGGAGAAGAGGATATACTATATTTCAACGGACGGTCTTATAGGAGATGACGGTGAGGCTACTGTGGATGGTATACATTTTACTGACCTTGGTGCTGTAAGGTATGTCGACAAGGTGCTTCCTGTAGTCAGAAAGGCTTTGAAAAGACGGTGATACTAACTGAAAAACGAGGCGGGCTGAATATTCCAGTCCGCCTCGTTTTTGTAATGTGCCGTCCGTTATCTGATGTGTTCCAATATCATCGGTTCCATGATCCTGTAGCCTTCAATATTAGGATGCACTCCGTCAGGACCAAATCTTTCAGGCAGTCCTCCGTTCCCGTCGGTCATAGCGGAATGGTAGTCGACATATTTGATCTTTGCCTTCCTGGCATAGTCTTTTATCATCCCGTTGAGCCTTATTATGATTTCCGCCGGCTTTACTCCAGGTCTCCAGCTGTAATGGTCTGCAGGAGTTATCGAGCACAGTATAGGGCGGATCCTGTTCGCCTTTGCCAGTTCACACATCGATATTATGTTGCCGAGGATGTTTTCTTCCGAAATATATCCGTTGTTTTTGGCGATGTCGTTTGTACCGGCCATAATCACTACATATTTCGGATGCAGGTTTATTACATCCTGTCTGAATCTGACAAGCATTTCTGATGTGGTCTGTCCGCTGATTCCTCTGCAGGCGAAATTGTTGTCCGTGAAGAATTCCGCGTCCGCATTGTCCCAGTTGTCGGTTATGGAGTCTCCCATAAAAACCGCGACAGGAGCCTTTGATATTTCAGAATTGGCCTTGGCATATCTTCCGAACCTTGCCCAGTCGTGGTCCTGTGCGCCTGCGATGCCTATTGTAATGGCTGCAAAAGCAGCCAGCATTATGATTCTTTTCATCTTCATCCGGTTATTCAAGGCCTGCAAGGCATTTTGACACATTGCCCTCTATCCTTGCAAGGATTTCATCTTCGGTCATATCCTCTGAACCCTTGCAGTCTCCTTTGTAGAATTTCTCTCCTGTGATGTTCTCGTACAGCTCTATATAACGCTCTGTGATTCCGTTTACGATTTCCGGTGTCATCTCAGGTACCTTCTGGCCTTCCTGGCCCTGGAAGCCGTTTGCCATCAGCCATTCACGTACAAATTCTTTTGAAAGCTGTTTCTGCTTCTCTCCTTTGGCAAGCCTGTCTTCATATCCTTCAGCATAGAAGTAACGTGAGGAGTCAGGGGTATGTATTTCGTCCATAAGATATATGATACCGTCTTTCTTGCCGAATTCATATTTTGTGTCCACAAGGATAAGGCCCATCTTTGCCGCTATCTCAGTCCCTCTTTTGAAGATGGCCTTTGTGTATTCCTCAAGTTTTTCGTAATCCTCACGTCCTACGAGTCCGGAAGCGATTATCTCCTCTTTGGAGATGTCCTCGTCGTGTCCTTCGGCAGCCTTTGAGGTAGGGGTGATTATAGGCTCGGGGAATTTCTGGTTTTCAACCATGCCTTCAGGCATCTCGACTCCGCATATTGTGCGTTTGCCTGCCTTGTATTCTCTCCAGGCGTGTCCAGAAAGATAACCGCGTATGACCATCTCGACTTTGAACGGATCGCATTTGTGTCCTACTGTAACCATTGGGTCAGGGACTGCAATTTTCCAGTTCGGAAGGATGTCGGTTGTCGCATCAAGGAAATTTGCCGCTATCTGGTTCAGCACCTGTCCTTTGTATGGTATACCTTCTGGAAGTACGACGTCGAAGGCTGAAATTCTGTCAGAAACTACCATCACAAGGTATTCGTCTTTGATGTTGTAGACATCACGGACTTTGCCGACATACTTGTCTGTCTGTCCGGAGAAATTGAAATCGGTCTTAACAATTGCTGCCATCTTTTGTAGATAATTAATTGTGTATAAGCTTGTTCTATTATATTTTCACGAATGTTGGATTTAGAACCACAAAAGTAGTAAAATGTTTCTAATAATCGGTCAGCTTCAACCTGTATTTGAGGCTTCCCGAGTTCATAAAATATTCCTCTTTACCCGTATTGTCCCGGCTGCCCGCCGACAGCTCCGCCGTGATGCCCGCCGATGCCGGAATCCGTCTCCAAGTGCCGGTGTCAATCCTGAACATAACAGGGGTTTTCTTTCCTTCCGGCATAAATCCGAGCCTGGTGTATACGCTTCCGTCGGACCATTCAAGATCTGCATAGCTCATGATATCGTCAGGATGTATGTCTCTGATGAATGCCTTGAGGAGTTTTCCCATTCCTCCCGTAACCCTCGTTTCAGGAAGGGAGGCATATCTTATCCATTCGTATGACCGTATTTCCTTGCCGTCTTTTGCCCATTTTCTCGCATTTGAGAATACGGCGACAGCCACAAGCGTTCCTGCAGGGAACCTTTGCTGATCCTGTCCTGTCAGGTTGCCGGAATATCTTGATATGTACAGTCCGTAGCAGTATCTGCAGGAAGCTGACCCGTAGCTGTGATACCGGTCAAGGAATGCCTTTGCCTCAGGCTTTTCGATGCGCCTGGCTTCACAGTTCCTTGCGAATATGCCCGTGAATATTCCGCAGTGGGCTATTATCCGTTTCTGTATGGTGTCACGACGGGTTTCCCATCTGTCGCGTGCCACGACAAGCGGTCTGTCAGGCATTGATGATATGAGTGATTCGAGACGGGCGGCATTCTCTGCGGCTTCTTCTTTTGTACGGCTGAATGAACTTACAGGGATCAATGAAGAGCTCCTTCCGCCAGGACCTGTCACATCAAGAACTGTAAATCCGTTTCTGAGTATGGTCCTGACATCCGCCCCCTGTGATCTGATGGAGGAAACGATATCTTCTGTAAAACCGTTTGTCTTCACGGCGCAAAAATATCAGAAAGAGCCGACTTTTCCTATTTTTGACAGGGAATCAATGAAAAATAATTGCTGCTGGGAATTTACGGTACGGATAATGTATGGGCCCGTTTGTCTTGCGTGCATCACAGTATGCAGGAGATTTGTATATTTGTACCCCAAAAACCAATGTCAATGTTCAAGGAAAACAGAGGAGATGTGCTCCACGGGATACTTCTGATTGTATTGTTCTCATTTTCTGCTTTTTATATCGCTGATTTCGATGTGATGAAAAAGCTGTCGCTCAGCCCTCTTATAGTCGGGATCATTCTCGGGATGCTGTATGCCAACAGCCTTCGGAACAAACTGCCCCAGACCTGGGTGCCTGGAATACACTTCTGTACGAAACAGGTGCTGCGTCTGGGTGTCATATTGTACGGTTTCAGGTTGACTTTCCAGCAGGTTGCGGCAATCGGCCTTCCTGCCGTGATGGCGGATGTCATAATAGTGGCGGTCACTATTCTTCTCGGCATCCTGCTGGGACGGCTTTTGAAAGTGGATTCACAGACTTCGCTTATGACCTCGATGGGAAGTGCGATCTGCGGGGCGGCAGCCGTGCTCGGAGCCGAGCCTGTGGTGAAATGTCCTCCGCACAAGACAGCCGTGGCTGTGTCCACCGTCGTTATTTTCGGCACGCTTTCAATGTTTCTCTATCCCTTGGCGTATCGTAGCGGACTTCTTTCCGGGCTGGATGACCGTCAGGTGGCCGTGTATATCGGAGCTACTCTGCACGAGGTGGCCCATGTCGTAGGGGCGGGCAATGCAATAGATGCCGCAGGAGGAAATGTCGCAGATGCCGCTACCATCACCAAAATGATAAGGGTAATGCTTCTCGCGCCTGTACTGCTGATAATGAGTTTCGTGATGTCCCGTATGGAAAAGAAATCGTCGCCTTCCGCCGCTTCAGACAGGAAGATCGCCGTGCCGTGGTTCGCTTTCTGGTTTCTTGCCGTAATCGGTATCAACTCGATACTGCAGAGCTCAGGATTCATACCTTCCGACATTCTGGACAAAGGAACAGACGTTGTAAACAGTTTTGATACATTCCTGCTTACTATGGCTATGACAGCCCTTGGTGCGGAGACAAGTTTTGACAAATTCAAAAAAGCTGGTATAAAGCCTTTCCTGCTTGCCGGAGGACTTTATCTGTGGCTGGTTGCGGGAGGCTATTTTGTCGCCTTGCTTATTGCCTGAGGCTCATCGTGCGCGGCGGAATGCGACGGATGCTAATGGATCTGCCGGTCGAGATAGCTCTGGAGTATGATGGCCGCGCTGATTCTGTCGACGGAGTTCTTGTCCATTCTGTCTTTTTTCTTCATTCCTCCGTCGATCATTGCCTTGTGCGCAAGTACGGATGTAAATCTCTCGTCTTCAAGTGTTACGGGGATGTCGGGGAATGCCTTTGCAAGATGTTTGAGGAAAATGTCGATGTCTTTTGCCGCTTCTGAAGGCCTGCCGTCCATATTGATGGGGTAGCCTACTACAAAACGAACAACATTCTCTTTTTCAGAATACAATTTAAGATATTCTATTATCTTTGCAGACTGGACTGTATCCAATGCCGACGCAAAGATTCCGAGCGGATCGCTGACCGCGACGCCGACCCGTTTTCTGCCATAATCTATGCCGATTATCCTGTCCATCGGGTGCAAAGTAACATAAAAACCATGTCAAGACAAAATAAAAATCAGAAAACAGATCATTACAGGCTTGTCCTGTTTGACAACAGGATTCATAACCAGCTTTGGACTCTGAGGTTTTCAAAGCCGGGGTTCGTTCTTGGAGCTGCTGCTGTAATCGTCGGATTTTCAGTCATTTTTTATCTGCTCATAGCCTTCACTCCTGTCAGGCTTACAATTCCCGGGTATCCTGATTCCCATTCCAAAAGGACAGCCATACAGAATGCCATAAAAGTGGATTCTCTTGAAAAGATAATTGTACGCTGGGAACTCTATTCCGAGAATCTGAGGAGGGTGATAGACGGTGAAGAGCCTCTGAAGATCGACAGCATCAACTGGGTCAATTCCGCAGCATACACCAAGACAAGGGCTGAACTTGACAGGCGTGATTCCATTCTCCGGTCCAATGTGATGAATGAGGAGCAGTTTGAGCTGTCCAACAGGAATATGCGCGACCTTCCCATAGAAGGCATGCATTTCTTCTCTCCGCTCAAAGGTGTGATCTCACAGGGATATGACAAGGTGATACATCCGTATATCGACATAACCGCACCGGAAAATTCCGTCGTGATGTCTGTACTGGACGGCACGGTAATATTGGCCGGCTGGAATGACGATTCCGGATACACGATCACGATACAGCATGAAAACGATATTATAACCACTTATAAGCACAACAGGAAACTTCTCAAAAAGCCGGGGGACAAGGTTTCCGCAGGAACTCCTGTGGCACTTGTCGGAGGTACAGGGTCGCTGAGTACGGGAGAGCACCTTCATTTTGAACTTTGGCACAAGGGAGAAGCGATTGATCCAGCAAAATACATCAATTTCTGATGAGAAAGAGAAGAATAGCGATATTGGGGTCCACGGGCTCTATCGGCAGACAGGCGCTTGACGTGATTGCGCAGCATCCGGATATGTTCGAGGTCGAGCTGCTGACTGCGAACAACAGCAGCGAGCTTCTGATTGAACAGGCGGTCAGGTTCAACGCAAACAGCGTCGTGATAAGGAACGAGGACAAATACGAAGAAGTGTCAAAGGCACTTGAACCGCATTATATAAAGGTCTTTGCCGGGATGAAGTCTATCTGCGACCTTGCTGCCGGGGACAATATAGACATCGTTCTGACTGCGATGGTCGGGTTCAGCGGTCTGGAGTCTACTGTGGCTGCCATCAGGGCCGGGAAGACGATCGCCCTTGCCAACAAGGAGACGCTTGTAGCGGCAGGTGAGATCGTGATGGGACTGGCGGAAAAGCACAATGCGGTGATTCTTCCCGTGGATTCCGAACACTCGGCGATATTCCAGTGTCTCCAGGGTTCACACGGGGCTGAAATAGAGAAAATACATCTGACTGCGTCCGGAGGACCGTTCCGTGAATGGACTCGTGAGGATATCGCCCGCGCCTCGGCGGCTATGGCTCTCAAACATCCGAAATGGACAATGGGCAGCAAGATCACTATAGACTCTGCCACTATGATGAACAAGGGGCTTGAGATCATTGAGGCGAAATGGCTGTTCGGTGTGGATGCTTCAAAAATAAATGTGGTGGTGCATCCGCAGTCAATCATCCATTCTATGGTGGAATTTGCTGACGGGGCGGTCATTGCCCAGCTGGGACATCCCGATATGAGGGAGCCGATCCAGTACGCTCTCGCTTACCCTGAAAGACTTTCGCTCAGCAACCTGAAGATAGATTTCGCCGAACTGGCCTCGCTTTCGTTCTATGCTCCGGATAGGGAGAAATTCCCTGCCATAGGAATAGCGTTCGATGCTTTGGAGAAAGGCGGTAATATGCCTTGCATAATGAATGCGGCCAATGAAGCCGCCGTAGCCGCATATCTTCAGGACAGGATAGGATTCTACGATATTACAGGTGTCGTATGTGAATGTATGGCTGGTGTGGATTTTGTCGGGAAGCCCGACCTTGACGCTATTTTCAGAACCAATGAAGAGGCATACGCTAAAGCGTCGGAAATAATAGGGAAAATATCTTCCGCAAGATAATATACAGAAATTATGGTTGTATTGATGAAAATCCTGCAGGTGTTGCTTGCGTTGTCTGTACTTGTGCTTGTGCACGAGCTTGGACATTTCTTTTTCGCAAAACTGTTCAGGATAAGAGTAGACAAATTTTATCTTTTTTTTGATGCGGGAGGATTCTCTCTGTTCCGCTTCAAACCCAAAGGGTCTGACACTGAATATGGAATAGGATGGCTGCCTCTCGGAGGTTATTGCAAGATTGCCGGTATGGTGGACGAGTCCATGGACACGTCGTCCCTGAAGAATGAACCGCAGCCATGGGAGTTCAGGAGCAGGCCTGCGTGGCAGAGGATGCTTGTGATGTCGGGAGGAGTGTTTTTCAATTTTGTGCTTGCCATACTCCTTTATATTGGCATTCTTGCAGGATGGGGTGAGAGCTACATCAGCAATGAGGGCAACAGCATATATGTCAACGAACTTTCATACGAAATGGGCTTCCGCAACGGGGACCGTATCATAAGCTTTGATGATTATGTGCCGGAAAATTTCGGGATGCTGCAGGCTGACCTTGCGCGCCATACGACGAGGAAGGCGACAGTACTGCGTGACGGGGATACGGTTGACATATACATAGACCACAATATGATAGGGGATGTCCTCAATACTCCCGGGATGTTTTCCCTTGCCGTTCCTTTTGTGATAGACACCGTACCTCCGGAGTCTGTCAACAGGGAATCCGGGCTTGTCAGAGGGGACAGGATAATAGCCGTGGACGGACATCCGGTGGAGTTTGTCCAGGATTCGCGTCCTCTTCTTGCCGGCCTTTCCGGCAGGGAAGTACCTATTCTTGTGGAAAGAGATGATGACACTCTTGCCATGACGCTTCAGGTGGATACTTCAGGCAGACTCGGTGTCTATACCCAGCTGCCGGGAATGAGAAAGAGGGAATATTCTGTGATTGAAGCTATACCTGCAGGATTCAGGATGACATTCAGTACGATTGGAGGCTATCTCCAGGATCTCAAGCTCATTTTTACTCCGAGCACGGAAGCATACAAGTCCGTTGGCAGCTTCATCGCAATGGGACAGATATTCCCGTCGGCCTGGGACTGGTTCCAGTTCATAAACATATTGGCACTGCTCTCGATAATGCTTGGTGTCATGAACCTGATACCGATTCCGGCACTGGACGGAGGACATATATTGTTTACGGTCTATGAAATGATCACAGGACACAAGCCGAGCGACCGGTTCCTGATTGTGGCACAGGTGATAGGTATGGCCCTGCTTTTTGCCCTTATGATTCTTGCGTTCGGCAACGATATCGGGCGTCTGTTGAGGTAACACAAAAAACAAAGATATTATGAAACGTTTTTTATCAATCACAGCTTTTGCCTTTGTGCTTCTGGCTTTGACCGGATGCAATGAGGGAACGCGCAAAAAGGCTCTGCTTCCTACGATAAGCGGAAAGGCGGGTGAAGTCATCATAGTTGTCAGCAAAGGGGAGTGGGAAGGCTGTGTGGGAATCGAATTGAGAGACCTTCTTGCAAGCGACTGCCCGTTCCTTCCGCAGAAGGAGCCTCTTTATACACTGGTTAACATTACTCCTTCCACATTCACGAATATTTTTCAGATACACCGCAATATCCTTATCGTGAACATCAGCAGTGATGTTACGGAGCCCGGAATAGTGTACAGGACCGACGTATGGGCGCAGCCGCAATGCGTGATGTCCGTCAACGCTCCTGACGGGGAATCGGCGGCGGAAATCATCAGGGAGAACCGTGACCGTATACTTCATACGCTTGAGCAGGCCGAGCGTGACAGGATCATCAATAATGCGAAGAAATTCGAGGAGCACTCACTGGCTCCGGAAGTTACCGCTCTTGCGGAAGGCTCACCGCATTTTCCGAGCGGATACTCTCTCAAGAAGAGGGCGCAGAACTTCATCTGGATTTCATACGAGACCACGTATATCAACCAGGGAATATTCATCTACAGGTATCCTGCGTCAGGAGAGAACGACCTTACGGTAGAAAAGATAATCGCAAAACGCAACGAGGTCCTTAAACAGAATGTTCCGGGAATGTTTGACAACACATATATGACGACAAGCGACATCACTGTTCCCGGACTGGAGTATGTCAGATATAAGGGGCGTGATTTCGCTGAAGTGAGAGGTTACTGGGAAGTCAACAACGATTTTATGGGAGGACCGTTCGTGTCGCATTCCTTTTACAGCCCTTCAGGAGAGGATATAATTGTCATTGAGGCGTTTGTCTATGCTCCGAGGTATGATAAGAGACATTATCTCAGACAGGTTGAATCATTGCTCTATTCTTTCGAATGGGCGGAGGAATCTAAAAAATAACAAAAGATAATGCTTAAAAAGTGCAAAAATATTTTGTCCTAAAGAAAATAATACATACCTTTGCACTCCCTTTCAAGATATACTCTTGATAGCGGTAAGTTTTGGTGGGTTCGTATAACGGCTAGTACTCAAGATTTTCATTCTTGCAATAGGGGTTCGATTCCCCTACCCACTACAAAAAATATAAAAAATAAAATAATGGCAAATCACGCATCAGCAGACAAGCGTCACCGCCAAAGCGAGAGACGCAGATTGCATAACAAGTATTATGCAAAGACTACAAGGAACGCTATCCGTGCGCTGAGAAATACTTCCGACAAGGAGACAGCTCAGGCAAATGCACCTAAGGTTTACGCAATGATTGATAAACTTGCTAAAATCGGCGTTATCCACAAAAACAAGGCAGCTAACCTTAAGAGCGGTATAGCAGTCTACATCAACAAGCTTTCATAAATGAAGGACCTTAAAAGGTTTTCTTATAGCTACAAGAAGTTGTCATAAAGGCAACTTCTTTTTTCTTGGGAAAGTTTTTTTGTGGAATGACAATTCCACGGAATGACCGGAACATCGGGATGTAGCGCAGTTGGTAGCGCACTACGTTCGGGACGTAGGGGTCGGGCGTTCGAGTCGCCTCATCCCGACCGCAGAAGGGTGACGGAAGCATAGGCTCCGGTCACCTTTCTTTTTACCGTGTCCATATTTACTGTGGCCATCGGGCGATAAAAGGGCCGATGGTCACAGTTGCTGAAAGGTAATCTGTTGCTAATCAGTTATGTAGTAAAGCTGTCTCGTGGTCATCGGACAAAAATATGGCCGGTGGCCACGTCTTTGCAGACTTGTTGCTAAGAGAACGTGGTATTGATGACTCTATGCCTTGCCGTTCGGGTTCGACGGACATCCATTGTGGGCATGGCTGTTGAATCTGCCATGAACACATATTTTTATATGTAATCCGGTATTTGACGGAATTGTTATATATTTGCAAGTTCGGCTATATGATGATATGGCCTGAAAGAGGATGCAACAAGAGTATTAACAACAGAAAACATAGATAAAATGAAACTTCCTATCTATCTATATGGTGCTGACGTTCTCAGGGAACCGTCTAAAGATGCGGATCTGAATGACAGGGAAACCTTGACGCAGTTGATTTCGGATATGAAAGATACGCTCAAGAGTGCTGACGGGTGCGGGCTTGCCGCTCCTCAGGTGGGTGTCGGTCTCAGGGTACTTATTGTAGACGGGACTGAACTGACGGACGTGTATGACTATCTCAAAGGCTTCAGGAGGACTATGATCAATCCTGTCGTGCTGGAGGAGAGTTCTTCGACTGTGGAGTATTCGGAAGGATGCCTGAGTGTTCCGGGGGTATATGCGGATGTCCGCAGGCCTTCAAAGATAAAGGTTGAATATTATGATGAGGATTTCAACAAGGTGACGGAGGAGCTTGACAGATTCGCGTGCAGGATGGTCCAGCATGAACTTGATCATCTTGACGGCAACCTTTTTGTGGACAGGGTCGCTCCGATAAGGAGAAAGATGGTTTCAAAAAAACTCCAGAATATAGCCAAAGGAAAAGTATCACCGCATTATAAGACAAAACAATAATATTATGGGAGCATTTCACGCATACGATATCAGGGGAATCTACAATGTGGATTTCGATAAGGATACAGCATATAAGACAGGATATTTCCTGCCGGAACTTCTCGGTGCCGACAAGGTGCTTGTCGGCCGTGACTGCAGGGTGTCTTCAGATGAGATACACGAATATCTTCTGAAAGGTATAACCGATGCTGGAGCCGATGTCTATGACATAGGGCTGAGCACAACGCCGATGGTGTATTTCGGCACGGCGAATTATGGGTTCAAGGCTTCCGTGCAGATTACTGCATCCCACAATCCTGCCGAGTACAACGGAATGAAGGTCTCCAGGGAGAATGCTCTTCCTGTAGGTTTTGATACCGGTCTTGGACAGATCAAAGAATGGATAGACAGCGGACGCCCATGTACTCCGGCAGCGGTCAAGGGACAGGTGAAATCTATGGACATCCACAAGGATTACCTCGAATTCCTGCTTAAGTATAAAGGTGATTACAGCGGACTGAAAATAGCGATGGACCTGTCCAACGGAATGTCCTCGCTGTATGCCCGTGAGATTTTCGGTGACCAGCCTGCATATATTTTTGAGGATCTGGACGGACGCTTCCCGAACCACGAGCCGAATCCGCTTGTGGAGAAGAATGTAGCCGCCCTGAAAGAGCTTGTGCGCAGCACTGGTGCAGATATAGGTGTCATATATGACGGCGATGCGGACAGGGTCATGTTCGTCGATGAAAACTCACGCTTTATCTCTCCTGACCTTATGATTGCCGTGCTTGGACATTATTTCCTTGAAGAAAGGGGAGAGAAGGGCATTGTGCTGCAGGATATCAGGAGTTCCAAAGCTGTAGGAGAGTATCTTGCGCCTATGGGCGGACAGATGCGTACCTGGAAAGTCGGACGTGCCTTTGCCGCTCATAAATTGAGGGAGCTTGACGGGGTCTATGGTGGAGAGCTTGCCGGACATTATTATTTCCGTGATTTCTTCTACTCCGACAGCGGACTGCTCGCTTCTATCCTGATACTTGATGTGGTGGCAGCGATGAAGGCAAAGGGCATATCATTGAGCCGCCTGATAGCCGGAATCGAGAAGTATCAGAATTCTGGGGAAATAAACTTCCGTATAGAGGACAAGCAGGGTGCTATGGATGCTGTAAGGGACCATTTTATGTCTACGGAGGAATCAACTGCATATATGGATTTTGACGGATACAGGGTTGAGTTCCCTCAGTGGTGGTTCAATATCCGTCCGTCGAATACCGAACCTTATCTCAGATTCATCTGCGAGGCTACTTCCAGAGAGCTGCTGGATGAAAAGATCGCTGTGGTGAAAGAAATACTTGAAACGCGCTTCGGTGCAGAATAATTGTAGCATTGATGTTGTCGGAACGTTTTATATATTGTCTTGTTTCAGGGCTTATGCTGGCTGTGCAGTCAGTGTACGGTGCGGCAGATGGTGTGCCGAGGAAAGCGTTGAAGGTGGCTGAGGCGGAGGTTATTCTCCCGAGGACAGCTTTGCGTCCTGTAAAATCATTGATAGACAGTGATGCCGTGCCACTTGATACCCTTGATACGGGGAATGAATCTGTCAAGGTTGTACTGTACAGCAACAATACCTGGCGTTACCTTAAGGATCTGTCCCGGACTGTGGACTCGGGCATTTTCCAGGAGAATTGGGACGAAACCGTCACCAATCCGTATAAAATACCGCTGGACAGCCTGCCGGTATCCTGGAGGGTGTGGATGGTGGACAGCCTCAGCCAGTATCACTGTCCTTTTCAGGGGAGTATTCATCCTCGCGGAAAGTTCGGTGTCAGAAGGGGAAGGCGTCATCAGGGGGTGGACCTGCCTCTTGCCTCCGGCACTCCGATATATGCTACGTTTGACGGAAAGGTGCGTATGTCCATGTATGTCCGCGGATTCGGAAACCTTATAATAATCCGCCATCCCAACGGACTGGAAACTTTCTATGCCCATCTGTCAAAAAGGAATGTGGAAGCCGGTGACCTCGTCAATGCCGGTGATGTAATAGGCCTTGGAGGCTCTACCGGACGTTCTACAGGACCTCATCTTCATTTCGAGACAAGATATAAGGGATTTGCCTTTGATCCCCAATGGCTTATAGACTTTTCGACAGGTGAGTTGAGGCACAGGCTTTTTCTTCTGAAACGGAGGCAGTTCAACCCGTACAGCAATTACGAACAGGATTTCGAGGACGAGTTCCGTAATGATGAGGAAGACAGGAAAGAGGATGCTGAAAAAGCGGCTATGCGTTATTATACGGTTCGCTCTGGTGACACTCTGGGCCGTATTGCCATCAACAATGGAACTACCGTATCTGAACTTTGCAGACTCAACGGGATTACAGCCAAGACGGTTCTCAGGATAGGACGTAAGCTGAGAGTAAAGTAGCCGCGATTTTATGTCCATTGTCAAAAAATGTTAATTTTTAGTGCTGTTTTGCAAGATAATGTGTACATTTCGGTGCTAAAACCTGAATAAAATGACCGAATCAACAATACAACGAATTGATTTGGATGCTATTGTCCGCAGTCGTGCGGGCAAGAAAGCCAGATATATACCTGGTTTTGTGCTCGGTTTCCTCAAGAAGCTGGTACATCAGTCGTTTATAAACGGCTTTCTTGAGAAAGGATATACAGGAGTTGAATTCTGTGGAAACTGTCTTGACTATCTTGATGTCAAGGTCGTTGTCGAAGGTCTGGAGAATATTCCCGACAAGACAAAACGCTATACGTTCGTCTCCAATCATCCTCTTGGTGCAATAGACGGGGTCACGCTCGGAATGGTTTTGGGAAGGCATTATGACGGCAGGATAAAATATCTTGTCAATGACCTTCTTATGAATCTCAAAGGATTGGCCCCACTCTGCGTGCCTGTCAACAAGATCGGGAGCCAGGCAAGGAATCTTCCGCTCCTTATCAATGAAGCATTCAGATCGGACAATCAGATGCTGATGTTCCCTGCGGGGATATGTTCAAGAAAGATAGACGGCAGGATACAGGATCTGCCCTGGACGAAAGCCTTTATAACCAAAAGTATAGAGTCGGGACGTGATGTCGTGCCTGTATATTTTGAAGGCCGGAATTCAGAGCGGTTCTACAATATCGCAAGGTTATGCGGCAAGCTTAGGCTGAAATTCAATTTTGCCATGCTTCTGCTGCCGGATGAAATGTACAGGAGCCGTGGAAATACCTATAGGATAAAAATAGGAAAGCCGATTCCATACACTGCCTTCGACATACTATAGAGCTGGGACGTTCGTTCATCTCTCCTGAATATCAGAGGAAAGAGGCCGGGACAAAAGCCCTGTTCGCGCTGGACAATCTCTGGGACGGTCTCGGGGCTCTGATGATACAGACTCCCGGGATGAAATACTTTTTCGGCAAGATGACTA